>Ga0180215_1003119_pt1 | contig 15912 bp, 13 predicted proteins | sample eDN3rd37CBELigBY_FD_128871 | JGI IMG/M metagenome (GOLD analysis project Ga0180215, IMG submission 128871) | Enriched backyard soil microbial communities from Emeryville, California, USA - eDNA 3rd pass 37_C BE-Lig BY (version 2) (version 2) | ecosystem: Environmental > Terrestrial > Soil >...
CGGAGGCAGACGTTTCCGTGGAGGCAGACGTTTCCGTGGAGGCAGACGTTTCCGCGGAGGCAGACGTTTCCGCGGAGGCAGACGTTTCCGCGGAAGGAGGCGTTTCCGCGGAAGGAGGCGCTTCCGCGGAGGCAGGCGCTTCCTCGGAGGCAGGCGTTTCCTCGGAGGCAGGCGTTTCCTCGGAGGCAGGCGTTTCCTCGGAGGCAGGCGTTTCCGCAGAAGTGCATCCGAAGAGACAAGCATCCCGGGCACCCGAGCTCACCGCCCGGCAACGAAACTTCAATCGCGCGGATGCTCTGGTCGCCCTCGCAGAGTCCATCCTCCAGGCGCCCGGGATCCTCCGCACGCCGTCCTCCCCTCGAACGGAAGTCATCGTCCACGTGGACATCGACGCCCTTCAGGGCAACGAGAAGGGTGTCGCCACCTTCGACGATGGGTGGGCGATCCCCCTCGCCATGGCGCAGCGGCTGACCTGCGACACCGCCATGGTCGGCGCCTCGATCGACCAGGACGGCAACGTGCTGGACGTCGGCAGACGGACCCGCTCGATCCCGCCCGCGATCCGAAGGGCCCTCCATCTCCGCGATCGAGGGTGCCGGTTCCCCGGGTGTCCCCACCACGTGTTCGTCGACGGCCACCACGTCCGGCACTGGGCCCAGGGCGGCGAGACGAAGCTCGACAACCTCGTCCTCCTCTGTCGGCACCACCACCGCCTCGTCCACGAGGACGGCTTCACCCTCGAGATGAAGGGCGGACAGCCGGTCTTCACGAGCCCCGCGGGCCGCGTCATCGTCGACGCCCCGCCCAGGGCCAGGCGTCTGCGCCCGACGGAGATGGACGACTACCCCTCCTTCCTCTCCTGGCTCGAAGACCTCGATCCCGACGGTGAGCTCGTGACCCCCGATGTCCCCAATTGCTACCCCTGGGATCTGGCCCACACGGTCAGCATCCTCTGCGACCGCTATTCGGGTCCGCTACCCGAGGTCCACCACTGAGGGCCTCCGCTCGGTGAACCTGCAGCGATCACCGGGCCGAGATCTGCTATGGCAGCACCTCCCTCGCTGCCGGTGCCCGACGACCGGCAGGCAAGGACGCCTGGAAACTGGCGACGACACGATCCGGATGACTGAGAACCGATGAGCCTCTCTTTCGATCTACTGAAGACCGACCCCGAGAGCGCCGCCCGCCGCGGTCGCCTCACCCTCCCCCACGGCGTGGTAGAGACGCCGATCTTCATGCCCGTCGGCACTGCCGCCAGCGTGAAGGCGATCGCCCCCGACGACCTCGAGCGGATCGGCGCGCAGATCATCCTCAGCAACACCTACCACCTCTTCCTGCGGCCAGGTCACGAGCTGATCCAGCGCCACGGCGGGCTCCACGGCTTCATGTCCTGGGACAAGCCGGTGCTCACGGACTCCGGCGGCTTCCAGGTCTACTCGCTGGCGGAGGCGCGCAAGATCTCCGAGGAGGGGGTGGTCTTTCGCTCGCACCTCGACGGGAGCAAGAAGCTCCTCACGCCGGAGATCTCGATCCAGGTGCAGGAGGCGCTGGGTGCGGACATCATCATGGCCTTCGACGAGTGCCCGCCGGCGGGGAGCGAGCGTCGCTACTTCGAGGACTCCCTCGCCCGCACGACCCGCTGGGCCCAGCGCTGCAAGGACACCTGGAACGCCGAGGGCAAGTCGAGCCTCTTCGGCATCGTCCAGGGCGGTCTCCATCCGGATCTGCGTAAGCGCCACGCGGAGGAGATTCAGGCGATCGACTTCCCCGGCTACGCGCTCGGCGGATACAGCGTGGGCGAGGCGATCCCCGACATGTACGAGAGCGTCTCGTTGGCGGCGCCCCACCTCCCAGCAGACAAGCCCCGCTACCTGATGGGGGTCGGCACCCCGGAGGATCTCGTCACCTGCGTCGGGCTGGGCATCGACATGTTCGACTGCGTGCTCCCCACCCGCACCGCGCGCAACGCCCGCCTCTACACGAGCGAGGGGATCATCAACATCAAGAATGCCCGCTACGCCGACGATCCCGCGCCCCTCGATCCCGCCTGCGGTTGCTACACCTGCCAGACCTTCTCCCGCGCCTACCTGCGCCACCTCTACGCAGCGCAAGAGCTCCTCGCCTACAGGCTCAACTCGCTCCACAACCTCCACTTCTTCCTCGACCTGATGGCCCGGGCCCGGCTCGCGATCGAAGAAGGGCGTTACGCCGCCTGGTCCAAGGCCTGGCTCGAGGAGCGTGCGCTCCGCCTTCGGGAGCAAAAGGCGTCCGGCTGAGAACTCGCAGAGTTGACAAGCTCCTCTATGCAGCCTGGAGGGAAGTCCAAGCCGGCCACCGACAGAGGAAAAGTGCCCCCCCTCCATCGACGATCAGGCGTAGAAGACCTCATCGTAAGGGCAGCTCAGCTCCGTCTCGCGAGGCTCAGGGTAGCGGTAGATCTCGCCGCGGTAGTTGCGGAAGGTGGTCTCCTTCTCTCCGTACTCGATGGCGTAGTCGGGGGAGACGGTGACCTTGCCGCCGCCGCCGGGGAGGTCTACTGCGAGGTGGGGGATGGCGAGGCCGGTGGTCCAGCCGCGCATCTTGTCGATGATGTCGATGCCCGCCTGGATGGGCGTGCGCAGGTGCTCGAGTCCCTCGGCGACGTCCATCTGGTGGAGGTAGTAGGGGCGCACCCGCCGCTCGAGGAGGCGGTGGGAGAGATCCATGAGGATCCGCGGGTCGGAATTGAGGCGGCGCATGAGGACGCTCTGGTTCTCGACGGGGACGCCGTGGTCGATCAGCAGCTCACAGGCGGCGCCCGCCTCGGGCGTGACCTCCTTGGGATGGTTGAAGTGGGTGACCACGAAGAGCGGCGCGTGCTTGCGCAGGACCTTTGCCAGCTCCTCGTCGACCCGCATCGGGTTGCAGACCGGGACCCGGGTGCCGATGCGGATCATCTGCACATGGGGGACGGCGCGGATCGCGGTGAGGAGCTCGTCGAGTCTCCCGGTGGAGAGCAGGAAGGGATCGCCGCCGGAGATGAGGACGTCGCGGACCTCCGGATGATCCTGCAGCCAGGCCACGGCCTCGCGGATCGCCTGGCGATCGATCTCGGTCTCGGGCTGGCCGGTGATCCGGCGACGGGTGCAGTGCCGGCAATAGACCGAGCAGCGGTCGAGGGCGAGGAGGAGCACGCGATCCGGGTACTTGTGGACGATGCTGATCACCGGGCGGTGGATGTCCTCGCCGAGGGGATCTTCGAGCTCGCCCGGGGAGACGGTCGCCTCGGCGCTGGCGGGGATGGACTGGCGTCGCACGGGGCAGAAGGGGTGCTTGGGATCGATCAGGCTCAGGTAGTAGGGGGTGATGGCGAGCTTGAAGATCGACGCGGTCTCTCGGATCCCCGCCCGCTCGTCGTCGGTGAGCTCGACGAAGCGCTCGAGCGCTTCGAGGGTGCGGATCGAGTGGCGGGCCTGCCAATGCCAGTCGTTCCATTGGGCCTCGGTTGCCTCGGGGAAGAGCTCCCTCCAGGGCCGCGCGGCCGCCTGCCCCCTCGGGGGGGTGGTGAGCGGGGGGCGCAGGGCCTGGCGGGATGGGACGCCGAGCACCTGCAGGCGGGGCGGAATCGCCTCTGCGGACGAGGCTTTTCGTTCTGCTGACTTTGGACTCCTCAAAGGGCTCTCCTGCCGGTGCGCTCCATGCTCCCGGCACGCTCCCTATAGCACGGTGAAAAGATCTGCTCCCACAGACCCCACTTGGCTTGCCCCGGACGCGCGCCTTCCGTAGCCTTGGGACCGTGATTCGAAACGCGTGCCCTCCAGAACGGCGAGGGCCGCAGGCGGAGGGAGGCTCTTCTCGCATGAGGCGAGTCGAAGTAGGCGGGGGCCCACAGCATCAATCCGGGCTCACTCCTTCCGTAGCTCCTGGGAGTACGTCGTCTCCTGGAACATCCGAACCCGAATAGAGGAGAAATTGATGAGCAACGCCGCCAAGGACCCGGGGGTCGCCCCAATCGTCCCACTCACCACGCCGAAGGCCCGCCCCACCGCCCGGGACACCAAGGCTGGGAGCGGTGATCCCCGTCCCGTGCAGCACATCCGCGATCGCTTCCCCAGCGGGGGACGTGGCCGCGCCTGGGCGTCCACCCCCGACGAAGACTGGAACGACTGGCAGTGGCAGCAGCGGAACCGGGTCACGACCCTGGACGCGCTCGACCGGGTGATCGACGTCACCGAAGACGAGCGCACCGCATTCGAGAAGTCTCACGCTGAGTTTCATATGGGCATCACGCCCTACTACGCGGCGCTGATGGATCCGACGGATCCGAACTGTCCGATCCGCCTCCAGAGCGTCCCCGCCCAGGGCGAGCTCCATGTCCTGCCGGAGGATCTCGAGGATCCGCTCGCGGAGGAGCGAGACATGCCGGTGCCGGGGATCACCCACCGCTATCCGGACCGGGTGCTCTTCTACACCACCCACAATTGCCCGGTGTATTGCAGACATTGCACGCGCAAGCGCAAGGTCTCGGATCCGACCACCGCCGCCGCGAAGAAGCAGCTCGAGGGAGGCCTCGAGTACATCGCTGCCCACCCCGAGATCCGGGACATCGTGATCTCCGGCGGAGATCCCCTCTCCCTCTCGGACGATCGCCTGGACTACATCCTCGGCAGGCTCCGCGACATCCCCCACGTCGAGATGTTCCGGCTGGGGACCCGCAACCTGGTCACCCTCCCCCAGCGGGTCACCGACGACTTCGTCCACATGCTGCGCAAGCACCACCCGGTCTTCGTGAACACCCACTTCAACCATCCGAAGGAGTGCACGGCCGAAGCCTTCGAGGCCTGCCGCAAGCTCGCCGACGCCGGCTGCGTGATCGGCAACCAGATGGTGCTCCTGAAGGGCGTCAACGACGACGCCAAGATCGTCAAGGAGCTGAACCACAAGCTGCTGATGATGCGGGTGCGCCCCTACTACATCTACCAATGCGATCTCTCGCAGGGGATCTCCCACTTCCGCACCCCGATCTCGAAGGGGCTGGAGATCATGGAGGCCCTGCGCGGTCACACCTCCGGCTTGGCGGTGCCCCAGTTCGTGGTCGACGCCCCCGGCGGCGGCGGCAAGATCCCACTCCTCCCCGAGTACGTGGTGAAGCGGGAGGGCAAGAGGCTCGTGCTGCGCAACTTCGAGAACGAGGAGTTCGTGTACGAAGAGCCGTAGGATCCGCTGGCTCGGAAATCAGAGACAACGAAGGGCCGCCGGTACGTACCGAGCGGCCCTTCGTGTTTCTGCGGTCCTACCGCCGAACCTACCGACGGTTCTGGATCTTCGCCAACAGTCGCAGCATCTCCAGGTACAGCCACACCAGGGTGACCATCAGCGCGAAGGCGCCGTACCACTCCATGTACTTGGGTGCGCCGCTCGCAGCGCCCCTCTCGATCAGGTCGAAGTCGAGGACCAGGTTGAGGGCGGCGACGCCGACGATGACGAGGCTGATCCCGATGCCCAAGGGCGTGGCGTCGTGGAGGAGAGGCATCTGGCTGCCGAAGAAGCTCATCCCCATGCTGATCAGGTAGACGAGCGCGATCGCGCCGGTGGCGACCATCACCCCTTTGCGGAAGGCTGGCGTCGCGCGGATCACGCCGGTCTTGTAGAGGACCAGGAGCACGAAGAGGGTGCCGAAGGTGAGGGCAACGGCCTGGATGGCGATGCCGGGGTACATCGTCTCGAAGAGCGCCGAGATCGCCCCGAGGAAGACGCCCTCGAGGAGGGCGTAGAGCGGCGCCGTGATCGGAGACCAGGCGGGCTTGAAGGCGGTGATGAGCGCGACGACGAGGCCGCCGATCATCCCGCCCCACATGCCGATGCTCACCACCCCGCTCTGGGGATCGGTGATGGCGCGGTCCCAGATGGTGGCGGCGCCGGCGATGGCGAGGAGGAGGAGGACCAGGGTCTTGGTCGCCGCCCCCTGGATGGACATCGCGCCGGCGCCAGCCCTCGCGCCGGCCTGGGCGAAGGTCCGATCGCTGATCAGCGGATTTCCGGATCGCAGGGCCTTCATCAGAGCACCGCGATGCAGTCGATCTCGACGAGCGAGTCCTTGGGGAGGCGGGCCACCTGCACGGTGGCGCGGGACGGCGGGTCGTTCGGGAAGGAGCGGCCGTAGATCTCGTTGACGGTGCCGAAGTCGTTGAGGTCCTGGACGAAGATGTTGCAGCGGACCACGTTGGCGAAGGTGGCGCCCGCCGCGGCGAGGACGGCCTCCAGGTTCTTCATCACCTGCTGGGTCTGCTCGACGATGCCGCCCTGGATCATCTCGCCTGTCTCGGGGATCAGGGGGATCTGGCCGGAGCAGAAGATCATCTTGCCTGCGTCGACCTTGATCGCCTGCGAATAGGGGCCGATCGCCTTGGGTGCGTGGTCGGTGTGGATCACTTCTCGAGCCATCGTGCTTCTCCTTGCGTAGGGGTGGAGGCTACCACCTGTGGCGGGTAGCTAACGCGGGGCCTGCAGCTGCGTCAACGCGGATCCTCCTCTCCACGGGAGCGGACAGGACCTCAAACCCGCTCGACCGAGTAGACGCCCTTGATCCGCTCGATGGCGCCCATCACCCCCTGGAGCTGCTTGAGGTCGGTGATGGCCACCTCGAAGGTGTTCACCGCCCGGTCGTCGCCGGTGGAGCGGCAGTTGGCCTGGGAGATGTTGACGCCTGCGGCGGAGAACTTCTGAGAGATGTCCGCGAGCAGCCCGGGCCTGTCCGCGGTCATGACACGCACGGTGACGGAGCGCTTGTACTCGCCGCGCACGTCCCACTGGACCTCGACCCTTCGCTCCTCGTCGGAGGAGAGGACCTTGTCGCAGTCGATGGTGTGCACGGTGAGGCCACGGCCGCGGGTGATGAAACCCAGGATGCGGTCGCCGGGGACCGGGTTGCAGCAGCGGCCGAAGCGGACCATCACGTCGTCGACGCCGTTGATCCGGACTCCGGTGTTGGAGCTTCGCCCCGCTACCTTCTTGAACATCTCGGTGAGGCGAGCCACCGGCGCCGGGCTCTCCGGCGCCGCCAGCCGCTCCGGGGGCAGCACCCGCTGCAGGATCTGGGACGGCGTGATCTTGCCGTAGCCCACCGCGGAGAGGAGATCGTTGGAGGCGCGGACTCCGAGGTCCTGCAGGACCTTGTTGAAGGAGTCCGCCTTGAGGGTCTTGCTCAGGCTCACCCCGAAGCGCTTGAACTCCCGATCGAGCAGCTCGCGCCCGAGGCTGATGGACTTCTCGCGCTGCTGGCTGCGGATGTAGGCCCGGATCTTGGTCTGGGCCCGGCTCGTCTTGACGAAGGTGAGCCAGTCCTTGGATGGATTCGCGCCGTTGCTGGTGAGGATCTCGACGGTGTCTCCATTTTTCAGCTTGTAGCGCAGCGGGACGATCTTGCCGTTGACCTTGGCCCCGACGCAGTGGTCGCCCACCTTGGAGTGGATGGCGTAGGCGAAGTCCACCGGGGTGGCCCCCTGGGGCAGGTTCTTCACCTCCCCCATCGGGGTGAAGACGAAGACCTCGTCGGTGAAGAGGTCGACCTTGACGGTCTCGAGGAACTCCTTCGGATCCTTGAGGTCCTGCTGCCACTCCATGAGCTGGCGCAGCCAGGCGAACTTGGAGTCGTCGCGGCCGTAACCCGCCCGTCCCTCCTTGTAGGCCCAGTGGGCGGCGATGCCCTCCTCCGCCACCTGGTGCATCTCGTGGGTGCGGATCTGCACCTCGATGCGCTCGCCGAAGGGCCCGATCACCGTGGTGTGCAGCGATTGGTACATGTTGGGCTTCGGCATCGCGATGAAGTCCTTGAAGCGCCCGGGGACGGGCTTCCACAAGGAGTGAATCAGTCCCAACGCTTCGTAACAGTTGGGCATGGTCTTGGTGAGGATCCGGAAGGCCAGCACGTCATGGACGCCCTCGAAGTCGATCCCCTGGGCGCGCATCTTCTTCCAGACCGAGTAGAGGTGCTTCCAGCGGCCGGAGACCTCCACGTCCAGCCCGCTCTCCTTCATCTTGCGGCCGATGAGCTCGCTGGTCTCGTCGATGAAGCGCTCCCGCTCCGCCTTGCGGACCTCCATCTTGGCCGCGAGCTCTTCGAACTCCTGGGGGCGGGTGTAGCGGAAGGAGAGATCCTCCAGCTCGGTCTTGATCCAGCTGATGCCGAGGCGGTTGGCCAGAGGCGCGTAGATGTCGAGGGTCTCCTGGGCGATCCGGGCCTGCTTGGCAGGGGCCATGTGCTCCAGGGTCCGCATGTTGTGGGTGCGGTCCGCGAGCTTGACCAGGATCACGCGGATGTCCTTGGCCATGGCCACGATCATCTTGCGGAAGTTCTCCGCCTGCTTCTCCTCCGCCGAGGCCTCCTTGGAGATCTGGAACTGGGAGAGCTTGGTGACGCCGTCGACGAGCTGGGCGATCTCCTTGCCGAAGAGCTCCTCCAGCTCCTCCATCGTGGCGAGGGTGTCCTCGATGGTGTCGTGGAGCAGCCCGGTGACGATCGAGGCCTCGTCGAGCTTGAGCTCGGTGAGGATCCCCGCCACCGCGAGCGGGTGGACGAGGTAGGGCTCGCCCGATTTGCGGATCTGTCCCTGGTGGACCTTCGCCGAATAGACGTAGGCCTTCTTGATGATGTCCAGGTCGGGATCGGGGTGGTAGTCGGCGATCCGTTGGAGAATGTCGTTCAGGCGGAGCATGCAAGAGGCGAGGGAAAAGAGAACCCTACAAGGCTACTCGAGGTTTCAACACGGGAGCACAGGCCGTCTTTCCCGTCACGGCGCAGATCCATCGTATGCTCACCCCACGCGGGCGCAAAGACAACGTTGAAAATTGCTCCGATCGTCGGGAGCGCGCGCCGCGGCCGGGCGGCTGCGCAAAGATGGAAAACCGTCATGTTCCGATGCTATCTTCCGCGCCGTGAAGGCGCTCTATTCCGTGTTGGGATCGGTCTGCGAGAGGTGCGAGGTCTATAATGACCCGGGCGTCCTCGACTGCGCGGCCTGTGGCACCGCCCTGGGCGGCGCGCGGTGGGTCGGGTCCCTCGGATCGAATGGCGCAGCATCGGCGGCTCCGGCGCCCCAGGCTGCCCACCCGGGCGCCTGGGTGGAGGAGGTCCAGCAGCAGGCGTCGAGCGATCCAGCCTCCGCACCAGCGCCTCAGGTGGCCCCTCCCCCCAGCCTGACCTACATGGGAAAGGCGCCGTCCCTGGGCGGTGAGATCTCGGCGGGGCCGCCGGTGATCCATCGAACGCCGGGGCCCTCCTCGCTCCCGACGCCGCCGGGCGGTCCCGGCGCCGCATACCCCGCACACGGGACGCCAGGTCCCTCCGCCTACCCCGCACACGGGACGCCCGGTCCCTTCGCCTACCCCGCACACGGAACGCCCGGTCCCTCCGCCTACCCCGCACACGGAACGCCCGGTCCCTCGGCCTACCCCGCACACGGAACGCCAGGCCCGGCTGCACACGGACTCCAACGTACGCCCGGCCCCTCGGCTCCCGCCTCCATGCGCTCCCCCGGGCCGAACAGCCATGGACCGAGAGGCGTTGCCGAGGCCGGCTACACGATCCACGGGACCCCGGGTCCGATCGCCCTCGGGTCGCCGGACGAGGCGGCCGCCGAGTGCCCGCGCTGCGGCAAGCCCCACCCCCTCCGCATCCGCTTCTGCCCGAACTGCGGCCTCAAGGTGGACGCCGACGGCGGATCCCGCGCTGCGGGGGCCAAGGTCCAGCCTGGCTCGGTGTCGCTGCTCCTCCTTCGGGGGATGGGAGCCTCCGGCACCTCCTTCCGCTTGAAGGACGAGGTGAACCAGGTCGGTCGAACGGAAGGGCTGATCCGCTTCCCCTCGGACGACACCCTCAGCCCCCTCGCCGCCTCCTTCTTCTACCGGGGCGGGCGGCTCTACGTCCGCGACGAAGGAGGGCCCTCGGGGGTCTTCCTGCGTCTGAACCTCCCAGCGGTGCTGCTCCCCAACGACTGGTTCTCGATCGGGGACAAGCTCCTGCGCTTCCTGGGCAGGGTCCCGCCACCACACCCCGAGCCCACGGTCCCCCGGCACCTGGGGAGCATGCGCACGGGCAGCGGCCCCCTGCTCCGGATCCAGCTCGTCCACCTGGGCGGGGTCGGCGGGAGGGTCTTTGCGCTCCCCGCCCCCTTGCGGATCGGAAGGGCCCTCGGGGAGGTGATCTTCGGGGACGATCCCTTCATCTCCACCCGCCACTGCGAGCTGGACGTGGATCCCGCCGGCGCAGTGATCCGGGATCTGGGGAGCTCAAACGGGACGTTCATCCGGCTCGCAGCCGGCAGCGAGCGGGAGCTGAACCCGGGCGACACCATCCGCCTCGGCCGCAACATCCTCCGCGTCGATCCCTGATCTCCCGACCAGGGAGCGCAGCTGGTTCGCGAGCATCGGGCCCAGACCATCCGAGGCCCTCTTTTGGTGTCTTCTCCCCGAGCGCCCCCATGTGCATAGCTCTCCCATGCCTGCGCGCGCCCCCTGGCTCCTCGCCCTCAGCCTCTGCCTCTTCGCCGCCTGCTCGCACGTCGCTGCGGCGACCCGCGAGCCCGCCACCGCCTTGGGCAAGCTCCTGCTCTCCCCGGAGGACGAGGCGGCCATCGGCGAGCAGCTCGCCGCACAGGTCGAGCAGCAGGAGAAGATCCTCGACGACGAGGAGACCCAGCGCTTCGTCCGCGAGGTGGGGGCGCGGATCGCGGATGCGGTGCCGGAGGGCGAGCGTCGCTTTCCCTTCCAGATCCAGGTGATCGACTCCCCCGGCACGGTCAACGCCTTCGCCCTCCCCGGCGGCTACCTCTACATCTACTCGGGCCTGATCGCGGCGGCAGAGAGCGAGGCGGAGCTCGCCTCGGTGCTCGGGCACGAGGTGGCGCACGTGACCCTGGGCCACGCCTCGCAGCAGCTCGCCGCCCAGGTGGGGACGGAGGCCCTCGCCGCTCTCGCACTGGGAAACGACCCCGGCCTGGTCGCCCAACTCGCCGCAGGGATCGCCGCCCAGGGCTATCTCGCCGCCTACTCCCGGATGGACGAGGAGGCAGCCGACTCCACGGGGCTCGGGTATCTGGCGGGCGCCGGCTATGAGGCGGAGGCGATGGCGTCGTTCTTTCGCAAGCTGCAGCGCATGGAATCCAGCGATCGCAACGCCGTGGCGGCCTTCTTCGCCAGCCACCCCGCCCCCAAGGATCGGGTCGAGGCGATCGAGCGGATGATCCGCGAGCGCGGCTACGAGGGCGGTCGTTCGTCGATCGTGGGCGGCTTGGACGGGGTGAAGTCCCGGCTCGAGTCCAAGTAGGAGCGCCTGGCCTGCGCCGATCTCGCGGGCAAGTGCCAAGCGTCGAACGTTCGCCTGTTCGTTCCACTCCCGTCGTTGACGGGAAGGCGCCGCCGACGATATTCCTGATCCTCCACTTTCGTCTTCAGCGTCGAGGGAACCATGATCCTCTGTGCCACCTGCGGCAAAGAGAACTCCGCTGCCGGGAGCTTCTGTACCTCCTGTGGCGCGGATCTCCTCGCTTCGTCTGGCCCCCGGACCGTGACCGCAGCCCCCGCCGGCTCCCCTTCCTACGCGCGGTCGGGCCACTCCAACGGGCCACCACCATCGAACCAGAGCTGCCCTCGATGCAACGCGCTGATCCCCGCAGGCTTCGCGTTCTGCGGGAGCTGTGGTGCGGCGGTGGAGACCACCGCCCGCAGCGCGACGATGTTCTTCCATCAGGACGCCCCAGGCCCGCGGCCGAGGCTGGTGGGGATCGAGGCGGACGGCACCGAGGGTGCGGTCTGGGCCCTGGACGAGAGCGAGAGCTTCGCGGGGAGGAGCGCTGGGCCCATTCTCCTCGCCTCCGACGAGTACGTCAGCCCCAAGCACTGCCGCTTCTTCTTCCAGGGGAACCGCCTGCACGTGCAGGATCTGGAGTCCCTCAACGGAGTCTACCGCCGTGTTCGGGGGGAGATCTCCCTCTCGCCCGGCGATCAGCTCCGCCTGGGACGCCAGCTCCTCCGGATCGAGCCCATGGAGCCTGCGCCCCCGCAGACGACGGAGGGGACCCGCATGTGGGGGTCACCGGATCCGGGCTACCGGGCCAGGCTGATCCAGCTCCTCGAGGGCGGCGGCCACGGGGAGGTCTTCCCGCTGGAGGTCGGCGACAACCTGATCGGCAGGGAGCAGGGCGACGTCACCTTCCCCCTCGATCGATTCGTGTCGGGTCGACACGCGGTGATCTCGGTGGCGAGCGAGGGGGTCCGCATCCGGGACCTCGGCTCCTCGAACGGGACCTTCGTCCGCCTCCGAGGCCCCACCCCCCTCGATCCCGGCGACGCGATCCTCCTGGGTGGTCAGCTCCTTCGGGTCGAGCTGCGCTGATTCCGCTGCATGGAGCGGTGCGTCCCGCCGAGTGGAGCGGCCGGTGACGACCGCCAGGGTCAGCGCGGCGAAGCTGGCGAGGTTCATCCGGAACCTCGCGTCGGGCCTACCGGCCGATCAGGAGTACGACTTCTCCTTCTTCTCCTGCTCCTCCTTGCAGCGGATGCAGAGGGTCGTCACAGGGCGCGCTTCCAGCCGCTTGATGTTGATCTCTTCCTCGCAGCGTTCGCAGATCCCGAAGGTCCCCTCGTCGATCCGGGTGAGCGCCTTCTCGATCTTCTTGAGCAGGAACTTCTCGCGGTCACGGAGCCGGAACACCATGGACTGGTTGTACTCGGAGGAGGCCAGATCGATCTCGTCCGGGAGATCATCCGTGTCGAAGTTCGACTCCTCCATCAGGGTGCGCTTTGCACTCTGGAGAAGGGTCTCGCGAGATTCCTCTAGCATGCTCTTGAAGCGCTTCAGATCCTTCTGGTTCACCGGTTCTCCCCCGCCCCTGAGGGGCAAAGTGGATTGCGAGGTGTCCTTCGTCCGGCCGATGGCAGGAAAAAGGCCCGTCTGTCTATCAGCGCCACCTACGATCGTCAAGGGCGCGAGGTCTGCGAAACGACGAGGTTTTTTGCGGTTGACGGGGCCCTGCTCTATCCTCATCGGTTCAGGTGGCAGGCGGGCAGGCGGCCCCTTCTCCGGCGTCCACCGCCCCCCTTCGGAGCACGACCTTGGCCGACAACTCCACCCCCTTCGATCGTGAATTCCTCCGCGCGGCGCTGTCCCTCGCCGCCAAGAGCGAGGTCGATCACTTGCTCTATGTCTCCGACTATCCGTTGGCGGCGGATGATCTGCGGAGCCGCTCCCTGAAGCGCAAGCTGATCTACGCGGTGACCCCCGAAAACCTGATGGCCGACCTCCGCGAAGAGGGGTTCCGAGCGGTCCACATCCCAGCCTACGGCTATGCGCGCCTCGAGAAGATGAAGGTGGCCCTGGTGGCTGCCAGCAGCTTCTTCAAGAGGGACGATCTGGTCCTCTGCGTAGCCGGCTTCAAGCGGCAGATCGACACCCTGGTCCGCATCCGGGTCGGCGAATCCCTCGAGGAGGGGGTCTCGATCGAGACCCTCCAGCTCCCGCCGGAGTTCGATCCCCAGGTGGTGGAGCAGGTGATCTCCCTGGCGCTCGCCGTGGGACAGGAGGGATTCGAGGGGCATCCGGTGGGGAGCATCTTCGTGATCGGCGACTCGATCGCGGTGATGGAGAAGTCGCGACAGCTCACGATCAACCCGTTCCAGGGGATCAGCGAGGCGGAGCGCAACATCCTGGATCCCAAGATCCGCGAGGCGGTGAAGAACTTCTCGGTCCTGGACGGCGCCTTCGTCATCCGCGAGGACGGGGTGGTGCTGGCTGCGGGGCGCTACCTGCAGGCCAGCGGCGAAGAGGTGCAGATCCCCCTCGGCCTGGGCGCCCGCCACGCCGGTGCGGCGATCATCACCAGCACCACCAAGGCGGTGGCGGTGGTGGTCTCCCAGACCTCGGGCAGCGTGCGGATCTTCCGAAACGGCCAGATCATCTTCGAGGTCCACCAGTCCCACCGCCGGGTCTGAGGAGCTCCCCCCCTTCAGGCCGCCGCGATCCGCCGCCCTGCCAGGCACTCGGAGCGAAGGGGGCAGATCCGGCAGTTCTCCCTGCGCCTCGTCGCCGGGCAAGCGCCGCTCATCCCCAGGTGGCACAGGGCGAAGTCGTAGCGGACGGGATCCGCCGGATCGAGGAGGCGCAGGGAGGCCGTGATCTCCTCCGCTGTCCGCCAGCTCAGATCCTTGCGGCGGGTCAGCCCGAGCAGCCTGGCGATCCGCATCACGTGGGTATCCACCGGATTGATCAGGACCGCCGGTGAGACGAGGCCCGCCCAGGTGCCCAGATCCACCTCGTCGTCCCGCACCATCCAGCGCAGGTAGAGGAGCAGCCGCTTGCACGCCCCTCCCTTCGCGGGATCCGCGAGGAGGTGCTCGATCGCCCGCGGCTCGCCCATCGCCGGGCGGACCCGGGCGGTCCCCTCCTCCCGGATGCCCAGGGAGAAGGCGGAGAGGGCCTGCTGCAGCCTCTGGCCGCTCGCCGCCAGCTCCGACGCGAAGAACCGGCCGAGGGATCCGTGCCGGTCGATCGCCGCGCCGGCTCCCGCGATCAGCGCGCCGAGGTCCGAAGGGAGGTTGAAGCGATAGGCGTAGGGGGCGAGGCGGGCGCCATCCTTCCGCGGATCGAAGGAGACGGCGAAGGCGGCGGGAGAGGCGCCCATCTCGCCCAGGACGCCGAAGAGCTTGGGCCGGAAGACGTCCGCCCGCCCGTAGGCGAGCCCCGCAGCCACCAGCCCTGCCACCTCCTGGTCGACGGGATCCGTGTAGCGGCGCGGCGCCTCCACCGGGTCGAAGCCGATCCTGCCGGCTGCGTCGAAGGCGTCGACGAAGGGATCGAGCACCGCCTTCAGGCGGCTCGCGCGACTGCGGGAGAGCAAGGGGACCTCGGGAGGCAGGGAAGATGAACGGGCGGGGAACGCAGCGGCGGGATCAGCCTTCGCCGCTGATCTTCGCGAAGAGGACCCCATCCTTCTCGATCACGGGGAAGGCCTCCTGATCTCCGGCGATGTTGGGCGCGACCAGGTTCTTCCCGGTCTCCAGGTCGAAGCCGATCTCGTGGCAGGGGCAGACCACCATGGCCCTGCCGTCCTTGCGGGCGATCCATCCCGCGGAGAGGAGGCAGCCTGCGTGGTTGCACCAATCGTCCACCGCCAGGTACCTGCCGTCGACCTTCGCCAGGCAGACCAGCCTGCCCCCGTCCGGCTCGAGGCCGCGGAGCTCACCCTCTTCCAGGTCGGGGATCCCCAACCGCACCAGCTTCGTCAAACCTCCACCCTCGCTTTCTTCATGCTCACATCGTAACCCCGTCGCTGCGAGTTCCCAGGTTTTTCACTGCGTCGCCGCGTGGAGAGATCAGGGCTGGAGGGCTGGGATCGGGGCCTCCTCCGCCTCCTCCCCCTGCTCCCCCGCGCCTCGGTCCACGGCGGCGTCACCCTCTGCCTCCCTGGCGAGGAGGCGCCGATCGTGGGCGCGGAGGAAGGGCCACCAGATCGCGCCGGCGAGGGCGAGGTTGAGCATCTGGAGGAGCACCGCCGCCGGATCCCCGCCGGTGGAGAGGAAGGCGCCGAGGGGCGCCGGGAGGGTCCAGAGGACCTCGAGCCTGGGGGCGGCGACGAGGCCGAGGCTCATCGCGGTCCAGCTGATCGTGGCGGTGAGGACGGGGGCGGCGATGAAGGGCAGCGCGAGCCTGGGGTTCATCACGATGGGGAGCCCGAAGAGGATCGGCTCGTTGATGTTGAAGAGGGAGGGGATGAAGCCGAGCTTCCCCACCGCGCGCAGGGAGCGGCTGCGAGCGCGCAGGAGCAGGATCGCCGCTGCCAGGGTGCCGCCGGAGCCGCCCTGCCAGACGAACCAGAGGAACATCTCCCGGGTGGCCACGTGGGGGAGCGGGCTCCCCGCCGCAGCGGCGGCCATGTTCTC
>Ga0180215_1003120_pt1 | contig 15911 bp, 13 predicted proteins | sample eDN3rd37CBELigBY_FD_128871 | JGI IMG/M metagenome (GOLD analysis project Ga0180215, IMG submission 128871) | Enriched backyard soil microbial communities from Emeryville, California, USA - eDNA 3rd pass 37_C BE-Lig BY (version 2) (version 2) | ecosystem: Environmental > Terrestrial > Soil >...
CCCCGGGTGCTGCGCGACGACGAGCTGCGCGTGCTGCTCGACGTCGCGCAGCACCCGGGGCGGCCGCCTCACCCCGCGCGACGTGCGCAGGGTGCTCGACCGGCGCGCCCCGGCGCCGACGCACCCGCACGCCCTCCGCCACAGCTTCGCCACTCATCTTCTCGACGGCGGGGCCGATCTGCGGAGTGTGCAGGAGCTGCTCGGTCACACGGACGTGGCCACGACCCAGGTGTACACGCACGTCAGCCGGGAACGGCTGCGCCAGGTGTACGAGGCCACCCATCCCCGTGCCTGACGTCGACCTGGAGGTGCGGTCGGCCCCGGAGCTCGAGCGGCTGTGGGCCGAGTTCAAGGAGACGGGCGCGCGGGCGTTGCGCGACCAGCTCATCCTCCACTACTCGCCGCTCGTGAAGTACGTCGCCGGCCGGCTCGCCGTGGGCCTCCCGCAGAGCGTCGACCACGCCGACCTCACCAGCTACGGGATCTTCGGCCTCATCGACGCCATCGAGAAGTTCGACCTCGGTCGGGGCTACAAGTTCGAGACCTACGCCATCTCCCGGATCAAGGGCGCCATCCTCGACGAGCTCCGCTCCATCGACTGGGTGCCCCGGTCCGTGCGGGCCAAGGCCCGAGCGCTGGAGCGGGCCTACCAGACCCTGGAGAGCCGGCTGCACCGCACGCCCACCGACGTGGAGCTGGCCGCGGAGCTGCGCCTGAGCGACGACCAGCTCCAGCACACCCTCAGCCAGATCTCGCTGGTGGGCCTGGCCGCGCTCGACGAGACCGTGTCGGGGGCGGCCGAGCGCGGGGATCCGGGCACCCTGGCCGAGAGCATCCCCGATCGCGGCGACGGGCCCGTCGACCTCTACGAGGTGGCGGAGACCCGCCAGATCCTGGCCGCCACCATCAACCGCATGCCCGAGCGGGAGAAGGTGGTGCTCACCCTCTACTACTACGAGGGGCTCACGTTGGCCGAGATCGGCTCGGTCCTCGGCGTCACCGAGAGCCGGGTCTGCCAGATCCACACCAAGGCCGTGCTCCACCTCCGGGCCCGCCTCGCCGCCCAGGAGCGCGAGAGCGCGTAGCTCGCGCCCTCCTCGGCCGGGCCGCGCTAGCGTCCCGCCCTCGCCGACTTCCCCCACCGGTCCGGCTCCACCCCGGGGGAAGCCATGCGTCCCGATCGCTGCGACCGTCCCGGTCGTCCCGCTCGCGCCGATCGCCCGCGTCCGCGTCCGCGTCGCCACCCAGGCCGAGCTCGCCTGCTCGGGCGGGCGGTGGCCGTGGCTCTGGCCGTCGTGCTGCTCGCCCCGGCGCTGGCCGCGCCCGCACCGGCTGCCCCGGCACCGGCCGCCGCCGAACCCGCCTCGCCGCGCCGAGGCGGCTACCTGGCGCCGGTCGACGGCGCGGTGGTCGACCCGTTCCGGCCGCCCGCCACCCGCTACGGCCCCGGCAACCGGGGCCTGGAGTACGCCACCACCCCGCGGGGTCCGGTGCGGGCCGCGGCCGCGGGGGTCGTCACCTTCGCCGGCCCGGTGGCCGGCACCCGGGTGGTGGTCGTGGCCCACCCCGACGGGCTGCGCACCAGCTACACGCTCCTGGCCACCATCGCGGTCACCGTCGGCCAGCCCGTCGCCCGGGGTGCGGTGCTCGGCACCACCGGACCGCGCCTGCACTTCGGGGTCCGCCGAGGCGACGTCTACCTCGACCCCGCCCTCCTGCTGGAGCAGCCGTCCCCGCTGGTCCGGGTCCGGCTGGTGCCCAGCGACCCCAGGCCCGGCCACGACGACGAGCTGGCCCGCCTCCGCGGCAACGGCTGGCGCGGTGGCGGCGGCGACCGGTGGGGCTTCCTCGACGACGTCGTCGGTGGGGTCGCTGCGGGCGCGAGCGCCGTGGCGGGCGCGGCCGTCGCCGTGGCCGGCGCGGTCGCCGACGCGCTCTCGCCCCAAGCGATCCTCGAGCGGGTCCGGGCCCTGGCCGACGTCGCCACGAACTTCCTGCCCTACCTCACGCAGGTCGAGCTGGCCCTCGCCCTCTTCGCCTGGTGGGACCAGCTCGACGAGTGCACCCCCGCCGACGTCAGCCCGCCCACGGCTGCCAACCGCCACCACCTCGTCGTGCTGGTGGCGGGCTACGGCTCCGACGGCGAGGGCGACGCCATCGACGGGCTCGACGTGGCCGCCCTCGGCTACGACCCCGCACGCGTCGCCCGCTTCTCGTACGCGGGCGGCCGCGTGCCCGACCCCACCGACGGGCCGGCCCTCACGGTCGTGCCGGCGCAGACCTACGACCACGACGACAGCACGGCCGACCTCACGACGGCCGCCATCCGCCTGCGGGCCCTGCTGGCCGAGCTCGCCGCGGCCCACCCCGGCGTGCCCATCGACGTGGTGGCGCACAGCCTGGGCGGGGTGGTGGCGGTGCGGGCGGTGCAGCAGCTCGACCCGCCGGCCCTCCCGCTGCCCGAGAACCTCACCGTCGTCACCCTCGGCGCCCCGCACGCCGGGTCCACGCTGGCCGGCGCCTTCGGCCTGGCCCGCTCGGGGGTCATCGGGCGCCTCGGGTTCGACGGCGCCGGCGCGCTGGTGGGCCTGGACCCCTCCACGGCCGCGGCCGACGACCTGCGGCCCACCTCGCCGTTCATGCGCGACTACCGCCACCGGCCGCTGACCCCGGGCGTGGAGGTCACCTCGGTGGCCTCCCGGATGGACGGCGTCGTGCCGGTCGACGACACCGCCCTCGACGGGGCCCGCCGCGTCGTGGTGAACGGCGAGCTCAACCCGGTGCGGGCCCACGCCGCGCTGCCCGGCCACCCCGACGCCACCCGGGAGGTGGCCCTGGCCCTCGCGGGGCTCGATCCCACGTGCCGGGGGCTGCTCGACGCGCTGGCCGACCACGTCGCCGGCGGCGCCCTCGAGCTGGGCTGGGATCTCGGCGGCCTGCTGCTGACCGCCCGCCCGTGAGCCCGCCGCCGTGGCGGGCGCCAGGCCTGCGCCTTGTAGCATGGACCGGCCGTCCCGAGAGGGGCGGCGTCCCATCGACACCGACGGGCCGTCCGCGGTCGCCCCACGAGGGCGTGGCCCGTCGCAGCGCAACCGCGGGGAAGGAGCTCCTCACATGTCCACGGCGCCGGTCGTCACGATGAAGCAGCTGCTCGAGGCGGGGGTCCACTTCGGCCACCAGACCCGCCGGTGGAACCCGAAGATGAAGCGCTTCATCTTCGGCGAGCGCAACGGCATCTACATCATCGACCTGCAGCAGACGCTGAAGCGGATCGAGGTGGCCTACACGTTCGTGCGCGACCTCGCGGCCGACGGCGGCACCATCCTCTTCATCGGCACCAAGAAGCAGGCCCAGGACCCGATCCAGAGCTACGCCGAGAAGTGCGGGATGCCGTATGTCAACGAGCGGTGGCTCGGCGGCATGCTCACCAACTTCGAGACCATCGCCAAGCGCGTGGCCAAGATGCAGGAGTACGAGCGCATGCGGGCGTCGGGCGAGTTCGACGCCATGCCGAAGAAGGAGGCGCTCCTCCTCAGCCGGGAGCTCGAGAAGCTCCAGCGCAACCTGGGCGGCCTGCGGTCGATGACCAAGCTGCCCGACGCCATCTTCGTGCTCGACACGAAGAAGGAGCACATCGCCGTCACCGAGGCCAACAAGCTCGGCATCCCGGTGGTGGCGGTGGTCGACACCAACTGCGATCCCGACGTCATCCAGTACGTGATCCCGGGCAACGACGACGCCATCCGGGCCGGCACGCTGATGTGCCGCGTGATCGCCGACGCCGTGGAGGAGGGCCGCTTCCTGGCGTCGCGCCGGGGCGACGCCGGCACCGCGGGTCCGGCGCCGCGCAGCGCCGAGGCCGAGGCCGAGATCGCCGCCCAGCAGGCCGAGGCCCGCCGCCAGGCCATGGCCGCGCAGGCCGAGCGCGAGGCCCGCATCGCCGCCAGCCGCGCCGCCGCCGAGGCGGCCGCCGGCGGGCGCGCCCCCACGCCCGGCGCCGGTGGGCAGGAGCCCGCCGCGGCCGAGACCCCCGCGGCCGAGACCCCCGCTGCCGAGGCCCCCGCGGCCGAGCAGCCCCCCGCCACCCCGGTCGCCGACGCGGCCGTCGGCACCGCCGAGCCCGCCCAGACCGAGGAGGCCTGAGCCCCGCATGCCCGAGTTCACCGCCAAGGACGTCCAGGAGGTCCGGTCCATCACCGGGGCCGGGATGATGGACTGCAAGAAGGCGCTCACCGAGACGGCGGGTGACAAGGAGGCGGCCATCAAGCTCCTGCGGGAGAAGGGCCTGGCCTCGATGAGCAAGCGGGCCGACCGCGAGAGCGCGCAGGGCGCCGTCGCCGTGTCCGTCGACGGGCACCAGGCCGCCCTGGTGGAGCTGCGCTGCGAGACCGACTTCGTGGCCAAGTCCGAGCACTTCAAGTCGCTGGTGCAGGAGCTCGCCACCCTCGTCGCCGTGAAGGGCGAGGGCGCGGCGGCCGAGAAGCAGACCGCCATCGACGACCTGCGGGTCACGCTGAAGGAGAACATCCAGCTCGGCACCGTGGTGCGCTTCGAGGCGCCCGAGGGCCACGTCCTCGACTCGTACCTGCACATCCAGAACGACCGGGGCGTGAACGGCGTGCTCGTCGAGCTGCAGGGCGGCACCCAGCAGCTCGCCCACGACATCGCCGTCCACATCGCCTTCGCCCGGCCCCGCTACCTCCACCGCGACGAGGTCCCGGCCGAGGTCGTGGAGGCCGAGCGGGCCACCCTCGAGGCCATCACCCGCAACGAGGGCAAGCCCGAGCAGGCCATCCCGAAGATCATCGAGGGCCGCCTGAACGGCTTCTACAAGGACATCGTCCTGCTCGAGCAGCCCTTCGCCAAGGACGACAAGCAGTCCATCTCGCAGGTCCTCGGCGGGGCGAAGATCGTCCGCTTCGCCCAGGTCGAGATCGGGGCCTGAGCCCGGCGTGGTGAGCGAGGCGGCGGCAGGCCAGACCGTGGCGCCCCAGTGGCGCCGGATCGTCCTGAAGCTCTCCGGTGAGGCCATCGCCGAACCGCACGGCTCGGGCATCGACGGCAACGTCGTGGCGCAGATCGCCTCGGAGATCGTCGAGGTCCGCCGCGACCTCGACGTCGACGTGGCCGTGGTGGTCGGCGGCGGCAACATCTGGCGCGGCATGAAGGGCGCGGGTGCGGGCATGGACCGCGCCCAGTCCGACTACATGGGCATGCTGGCCACGCTCATCAACGCCCTGGCCCTGCAGGACGCGCTGGAGCGCCTCGACCAGCCCACCCGGGTGCAGACCGCGATCGAGGCGGCCAAGGTGGCCGAGCCCTACATCCGCCGGCGGGCCATCCGCCACCTGGAGAAGGGCCGGGTGGTGGTGTTCGCCGGCGGCACCGGCAACCCGTACTTCACCACCGACACCTGCGCCGCCCTCCGGGCCGCGGAGATCGAAGCCCAGGCCATCCTGAAGGGCACCCATTCGGGGGTCGACGGGGTCTACACCGCCGACCCGAAGCTCGACCCCACGGCCACCCGCTTCGACGAGGTGACCTACATCGACGTGCTGAACCGCGGGCTGAAGGTGATGGACTCCACGGCCATCACGTTCTGCATGGACAACCAGCTGCCCATCGTGGTGTTCGACCTGCTCACGCCCGGCAACGTGCGGTCCGTCCTCGAGGGGCAGCGCATCGGTACGCTGGTTCGGTGACGTCCCGCGCCGTCCACCCTGCGGCGAGCCCCGCCGTGGTGGTGCCATCGCTAGGGTGACCCGATGACGAGCGAAGAGACCCTGCTCGACGCCATGGAGAAGATGGCCAAGGCGGTCGAGCACACCCAGGCCCAATTCGGGACGGTGCGCACGGGTCGCGCCACGCCGGCGCTGATCGAGAAGCTCAACGTCAGCTACTACGGCGCCGACGTCCCGCTGCAGCAGTTGGCGGGGTTCAGCGTGCCCGAGGCCCGCCTCCTCGTGGTCCGCCCGCACGACCGGGCCAGCCTCGGGGCCATCGAGAAGGCGATCCGCGACTCCGACCTCGGCCTGGCGCCGTCCAACGACGGTGTGGTGATCCGGCTCTCGTTCCCGCCGCTCACCGAGGAGCGGCGCAAGGAGTACGTGAAGATCGCCAAGGCCATGGCCGAGGAGGGCCGGGTGGCGGTGCGCAACATCCGCCGCGACGCCCGCAAGCACCTCGAGGCCGCCGAGAAGGCCGGCGAGCTGTCGGCCGACGAGGTGGAGCGGGCCGAGAAGGACCTGGAACGGATCACCCACGAGCACGTGGAGGAGATCGACAAGGCCCTCCACCGCAAGGAAGCGGAGCTGCTCGAGGTCTGACGGAGGGCGCCGGTGCGCCCGGCGCCAGGCGCGGCGGGCCCGGCCGGCGCCGCGACGACGAAGGAGGGTGCCGGTGGCAGACGACGAAGGGTTCCGCCCGCCGGACGACGGGGACGACGACACGCGTGAGGCGCCGTGGAGGGTGCGCGAGGACGTCTGGGCCGACAGCGGCGAGGCGTCGGATGCAGGGCGCGCCGACGATCGCGTCGAGGCCGGCGCCGACGCCGGCAGCCCCGGCGAGCCCGGCGAGGCCGACGACGAGGGGCCGCTCCTGCGCTTCGACGACAGCGCCTACGCCGACGACCGCCCCCACTGGACCGACCCGCCCACGGGCGAGCTGCCGCGGCTCTTCGGTGACGAGGGGGGCGAGGGCGACGACTCGGCCTGGGCCTCGTTCGCCGGCTCCGGGCCGGTGTGGCGCGACCAGCACTCCGCCTGGGAGCACGAGGATGTCGACGACCTGCGCCGCTTCGGCGACGACGACACCCGGGTGGGCTCCCTCGTGGAGCGCGAGGACGATGACGACTGGGGCGACCTCGGTGCCGGCGGCGCCGACGACGTCCACTGGGGCGACGAGGAGGCCGCGCCCCTCAGCCCCGACGCGGCCACCGCGGGCGGCGGGGCTGCCGCCGGCGCGGCCGCGGGCGCAGCCGGCGCCGCCGGCGGCACGCGGGTGACGCCCATCCGCACCCGCACCTCCCGCGGCGGGGGCCGGTCGGCCCGGCCCACGAACCCTGCCGGCTACGGCGGCCCCACGGGTGGCGTCGGCGGCCGCAACCTGCCCGTGGCCATCGGCGTGGGCGTGGCCCTGGCCGCGGCCGCGCTCATCCTGTTCAGCATCGGCCCCGGCGCCACGATGGTGCTGGTCACGGCGGTCCTGGTCGGCGCGGCGGCGGAGCTCTACGCCGCGCTGCGCAAGGTGGGCTACCAGCCCGCCACCCTGCTCGGTCTGGCCAGCGTGGCCGGCCTCGCCCTCGCGGCCTACTGGCGCGGCGAAGCCGCCTACCCGCTGGTGCTGTTCCTGGCCGTGACCTTCGCGCTGCTGTGGTTCCTCTTCGCCGACACCGACGCCCGGCCCGTCCCGAACCTGGCCGTGACCCTGCTCGGCATCGGCTACGTGGGCGTGCTGGGCGCGTTCGCCGCGCTGCTCCTCAAGTTCCCCGACGGGATCGGGATGCTGCTCGGCGCCATCATCGGCACGGTCGCCTACGACATCGGCGGGCTGTTCGTGGGGTCGAGCGCGGGGCGGTCCCGCCTGGCGCCGAGCGTCAGCCCCAACAAGACCTACGAGGGGCTGGCGGGCGGGATGGTCTGCGCGCTGCTCGCCACGGTGGTGATCACCATGCGGATCGAGCCGTGGACCGAGCTCGGCGACGCGCTGGCCCTCGGCGTGGTCCTCGCCCTGGTGGCGCCGCTCGGCGACCTGGCCGAGTCGATGGTGAAGCGCGACCTTGACATCAAGGACATGGGGTCGATCCTGCCGGGCCACGGCGGCCTGCTCGACCGCTTCGACGCCCTCCTCTTCACCCTGCCGGCCACCTACTACCTGGTGCGGCTGCTCGAGCTGTCGTGAGCAGCCCGGCGCCGTAGCCTGGACGGGTGCGAGCGGGAACAGGTCGTCCTCGGAGCAACCCTCGGAGCATCCGTTGAGCCGCCGGGACAGGGTCCGGGTGGCGGTGGCCGGGTCGTCCGGGTCGATCGGCACGCAGACCCTCGACGTCGTGCGGGCCGAGCCCGAGCGGTTCGAGGTCACCGCCCTCGGCGTGGCCTCGTCCGTCGACGTGCTCGTGGCCCAGGCCGAGGAGTTCAAGCCGGCCGTCGTGGCCGTGCCCGACCCGAGCCGCGCGGCCGAGGCCGCCGAGCGGCTCCCGTGGTGCGAGGTGCGCTCGGGCGACGACGCCATGGCCAGCCTGGCCGAGGAGGCCGACGTGGTGGTCAACGCCGTCGTCGGCTTCGCCGGCCTCCCCGTCACGCTGGCCACCCTGGCCGCGGGTCGCCGGCTGGCGCTGGCCAACAAGGAGTCGCTCATCGCCGCCGGGCCCGTGGTGCAGGCCGTGCGGGGCACGCCGGGTGCCGAGCTGGTCCCGGTCGACTCGGAGCACTGCGCGGTGCACCAGTGCCTGCGCGCCTCGGTCGACCCGGCCCGCGAGGTCGCCCGGGTGGTGCTCACCGCCAGCGGCGGCCCGTTCCGGGGCCGCACCCGCGCCGAGCTGGCCGACGTCACCGTCGACGACGCCCTGGCCCACCCCACCTGGTCGATGGGGCCGAAGATCACCGTCGACTCGTCCACGCTCATGAACAAGGGCCTCGAGGTCATCGAGGCCCACGAGCTGTTCGGCGTCGCCTTTGACCAGATCGAGGTGGTGGTCCACCCGCAGTCGATCGTGCACTCGATGGTCGAGTTCACCGACGGCGCCACCGTGGCCCAGCTGTCGATGCCCGACATGCGCCTGTGCATCGGCTACGCCCTGTCGCACCCGCGGCGGGCGGCCACGCCGTTCGGGCGCATCGACTGGGCGCAGCTGCGCCGCCTCGACTTCGAGCCGCCCGACCTCGACGCCTTCCGCCCGCTGGCCCTGGCCTACGCCGCCGGTCGCACCGGTGGCACCGCGCCGGCCTGGCTGAACGCGGCCAACGAGGTGGCCGTGGAGGCCTTCCTCGACGGCCGGCTCCGGTGGCTGGGCATCGCCGAGGTCCTCGAGGAGGTGCTCGGCCGCCACGACGGGGCCCCGGCGTCCAGCGCGGAGGACGTGGTGGAGGCCGACCGCCGGGCGCGCGACGCCGCCCGGGCCGCCATCGCGGCGAGGATGCCCTCATGAGCGCACCCGAGCGCCCCGAGGCCCGACCCGCGGCCGGCCCGGCGCCTCTCCCGCCGCCTCCGCCGCCGCCCGCGCCGAGGGGCGACCGGCCCGCGGGCGCCAACCTCCGCCTGGCGCTGCTGCTGGCCGCCTTCGTGGCCCTCGGCGTGCTCGGCTCGCTCTCGGCGGTCGTGGTCGTGCTGTGCCTCGTGGTCATCGTCTTCCTCCACGAGCTCGGCCACTACGTCACGGCCAAGTGGGCCGGGATGAAGGTCACCGAGTTCTTCATCGGGTTCGGGCCTCGCATCTGGTCGTTCCGGCGTGGGGAGACCGAGTACGGGCTGAAGGCCATCCCGGCCGGGGCCTACGTGCGGGTCATCGGCATGACCAACCTGGAGGAGGTCCCGCCCGAGGACGAGCCCCGCACCTACCGCCAGGCGCCCTACTGGCGCCGGATGAGCGTGGCCGTGGCCGGCTCGGCCATGCACTTCCTGCTGGCCCTGGTGCTCCTGTTCGTGATCCTGGCCGGCTACGGCGTGGCCAAGGCCGACCACTGGCGCGTCGGCGGCCTGTCGGCCCTCGGCTCGGGCGAGAGCCCCGCGCAGCAGGCCGGGCTCGAGCTCGGCGACCGGATCGTGGCCATCGACGGGGTCGACGTGGCCGAGTGGAACGACCTCGTCGCCTACGTCCGCAGCCACCCTGGCGCCGACGTCACCCTCACCATCGAGCGCGACGGCCGCACGGTCACGGCGGCCACCACGCTGGCGCCGCGCAACCCCGACGGCGAGCCGGTCGGCTTCCTCGGCATCAGCCCGACCTACCCGCGGGTGAAGGCGTCGGCGGGGGAGGCCTTCACCGGCTCCTTCCGCGAGTTCGGCGAGGCCACCAAGCTCACCTTCCAAGGGCTCAGCGCGCTGTTCAGCCCGAGCGGCCTGTCCGACTACGCCGACAGGGTGCTCGGGCGCACGCCGGGCGGTGTCGACGTGAGCGGCGGCGGGTCGGGCGGCGGCGGCACCAGCCGCGACGACAACCGGCCCGTCTCGGCCGTCGGCGCGGTGCGCATCGCCTCGCAGGCGGCCGATGCCGGCATCGCCGAGCTGCTCAGCTTCCTCGTGATCTTCAACGTCTTCGTCGGGGTGTTCAACCTCGTGCCCCTGCTGCCTCTCGACGGCGGGCACGTGGCCGTGGCCACCTACGAGCGGATCCGGTCCCGGCGGGGGCGGCGCCACTTCGTCGACGTCAACAAGCTGCTGCCGCTCACCTACGGCGTGATCGCCGTGCTGGCGGTCCTCTTCCTGTCCTCGCTCTACCTCGACATCTCCGATCCCATCGAGAACCCCTTCAACCCGTGACACCCTCGTTCGAGCGGCGGGCCACCCGGCAGATCCACGTGGGGAGCGTCCCCGTCGGCGGCGGCGCCCCCATCTCGGTCCAGTCGATGACCACGACCAAGACCGCTGACGTGGAGGGCACGCTCCAGCAGATCTACGCCCTGGCCGGCGCCGGCTGCGACATCATCCGTTGCACCTGCAACGAACCTGAGGCGGCTGAGGGCCTCGCCCGGATCGTGCCCCGCTCGCCCTTGCCGGTGGTGGCCGACATCCACTTCCAGTACCGCCTGGCCCTGGCCGCGCTCGACGCTGGCGTGCACCAGCTGCGCCTCAACCCGGGCAACATCCGCAAGCCCGAGCACATCAAGGCGGTGGCCACCGAGGCCCGCGACCGCGGCGTCTCCACCCGCATCGGCGTGAACGCCGGCTCCCTCGACCCCGACATCGAGGCCCGTTACGGGCGCAACAACGCCCGGGCGCTGGTCGAGTCGGCCAAGAAGGAGATCGGCTACTTCGAGGAGGTCGGCTACGACCTCATCGAGATCTCGGTGAAGTCGTCCAACCCGGCCGTCGTGATCGAGGCCTACCGGCTGCTGGCCGACACCACCGACCACCCGCTGCACCTCGGGGTCACCGAGGCGGGCCCGATCCCGCAGGGCCTGGTGAAGGCCACGGCGGGCATCGCCACGCTGCTGGCCGAGGGCATCGGCGACACCATCCGCTACTCGCTCACCGCCGACCCGGTGGAGGAGGCCAAGGCGGGACGGGTGTTGCTCGAGTCGCTCGGCCTGCGCGAGCGGCGCGGCCTCGACCTGATCGCCTGCCCCTCGTGCGGGCGCGCCGAGATCGACGTGATCCAGGTGGCCGGCGAGGCCCAGGCCGCCCTCGATGGGCTGCAGATCCCGGTCCAGGTGGCGGTGATGGGCTGCGTGGTCAACGGCCCGGGCGAGGCCCGTTCGGCCGATCTGGGCATCGCCGCCGGCCGGCGGCGCGGCCACCTGTTCATCCAGGGCGAGGTGGTCAAGGTCGTCCCGGAGGACGCCATGGTGCCCGAGCTGGTGAAGCTGGCCCGCGTCTACGCCGAGGGCGGCGCGGAGGCGGCCCGGGCGCTGGCCGACCCGGGGGCGGCCGCCGAGGCCGAGCACGACCGTCGCCTCCTGCTCGACGAGAAGGGCGCCGACGCCAACCGCAGCGAGGACCGGGTCCTCGACATCAAGCGCCGCATCGGCGAGTAGTCGCTCGGGGGTCGCGCCGGTGCTCGCCTAGCGTGGGAGGCCATGGCCAAGGCTCCCATCGTGACCCCCCGGGGCGAGGACTTCCCCCGCTGGTACCAGGACGTCGTCGCCAAGGCGGAGCTGGCCGACAACGGTCCGGTGCGGGGCACGATGGTGGTGCGCCCCTACGGCTACGCCATCTGGGAGCGGATGCAGGCCGAGCTCGACGCCCGCATCAAGGCCACCGGCACCCAGAACGCCTACTTCCCGCTGTTCATCCCGCAGTCGTACCTGCAGCGGGAGGCCGAGCACGTCGAGGGCTTCAGCCCGGAGCTGGCCGTGGTCACCCACGGCGGCGGCAAGGAGCTCGAGGAGCCGGTGGTGGTCCGGCCCACCAGCGAGACGGTCATCAACGTCTACTTCTCGAAGTGGGTGCAGTCCTACCGCGACCTGCCGCTGCTGCTGAACCAGTGGGCCAACGTGGTGCGCTGGGAGCTCCGGCCCCGCCTGTTCCTGCGGACCACCGAGTTCCTCTGGCAGGAGGGCCACACCTGCCACGCCACCGAGGCCGACGCCCGGGCCTTCGCCGTGCGCATCCTGCGGGAGGTCTACGAGGACTTCATGGTGCAGGTGCTCGGGGTGCCCGTGATCGTGGGCCGCAAGACCCCCGACGAGCGCTTCGCCGGCGCCATCAACACCCTCACCTGCGAGGGGATGATGGGCGACGGCAAGGCGCTGCAGATGGGCACGAGCCACGAGCTCGGCCAGAACTTCGCCCGCGCCTTCGGCACGCAGTTCTCCGACGAGCAGGGGGCCCTGCAGCACGTGTGGCAGACGTCGTGGGGGGTGTCCACCCGCATGATCGGCGGGTTGATCATGACCCACGGCGACGACGCCGGCCTGCGGCTGCCGCCCGCCGTCGCGCCCGTGCAGGCGGTCGTGCTGCTGGTGCGCGCCGAGGACGGCGCAGGCGAGGCGGCCGCCCGTCTGGCCGACGAGCTCCGGGGGCGCGGCGTGCGGGTGCAGCTCGACGACCGCGTCGACACGTCGTTCGGCCGCCGGGTCACCGACTGGGAGCTGAAGGGCGTCCCGGTACGGGTGGAGGTGGGGCCGCGCGACCTGGCCCAGGGCACGGTCACCGTGGTCCGGCGCGACACCTCGGCCAAGGAGCCCGTCGCCCTCGACGCGGTGGCCGACACCGTCGACGACCTCCTCCGAGCCGTCCAGGCCGCCCTGCTGGCCGAGGCCACCGAGCGGCGCGACGCCCGCACCGTCGACGCGGCCACCGCCGCCGAGGCGGTGGAGGCCGGCCGCGAGGGCTTCGCCCGCGTGCCCTACGCCGCGGTGCAGGGGGAGGGCCGCGCCGTGCTCGGGGCCGCCGGCCAGACCGTGCGCTGCCTGCTCCGCCCCGACGGCTCCCTGCCCGAGGCCGAGGAGGAGCCCGACCTCGTGGCCGTCACCGCCCGGGCGTACTAGTCCGCTCCCCGCCACGCGCCATGCCCGGAACGGGGTGCCGGAGGGTAGGATCGGCGCGCCCTTTCGAACGAAGTCGTGTCGTCGTCGAGGCGTGTGGGGGGTCTCCCCCGCACGCCTTTCGCTTCTAGCCGTCAGAATCGACCAGGAGAGCCGGAGGAGGTGGCCGTGGGACTGAACGAACGGGTGCAAGAGATCGTCGGACCGGTCCTGCGCGACCTCGGGCTCGCGCTCTACGACGTGGAGCACGGCGGCGGCACGCTGAAGGTCACCATCGACCGCGAGGGCGGCGTCGACCTGGAGGCCATCGCCCAGGCCACCCGGTTGGTGTCCCGAGAGCTCGACCGCACCGACCCGCTCCCCGGCGCCTACACGCTGGAGGTCACCAGCCCCGGCCTCGAGCGGGCCCTGCGCCGCCCGGCGCACTTCCGCGGCGCGGTCGGCACCGTGGTGTCGGTGCGCACCCACGGCGGCGTCGAAGGTGAGCGGCGTGTCCAGGGCACGCTGGTGGAGGCGGACGACGACGGGATCGTCGTCCGAGCCGGCAGCACCGAGGCCACCCGGCGGCTGCGCTACGACGAGATCGAACGGGCTCGCACGGTGTTCGAGTGGGGTCCGGCGCCCAAGCCGGGTGGCCGGCGTCCCCGTCCCCAATCCGCTCCCGACCAGGAGGCAGCGTCGTCATGAGTGCCAAGCTCGACATGGAGGCCCTTCGGTTCCTGGCCACCGAGAAGGGCATCGCCGTCGACTCCCTCCTGCAGGTGCTGGCCAACGCGCTGGCGTCGGCCTACAAGCGGATGCCGGGCGCGGCCGAGGAGGCCACCGTCGAGATCGACGCCGACACGGGCGAGTACAAGGTCATCGCCTACGACGTCGACGAGGACGGGCTCTGGCACAACGAGCGCGAGGACACGCCCGAGAACTTCGGCCGCATCGCCGCCCAGGCGGCGAAGCAGGTGATGATGCAGGGCATCCGCGAGGTCGAGCGGGAGCGGAAGTACGAGGAGTACGCGGGCCGCGAGGGCGACATCGTCACCGGCATCGTCCAGCAGAACGACCAGCGCTACACGCTGCTCGACCTCGGCAAGGTGGAGGCACTGCTGCCCCAGGCCGAGCAGGTGCCCTACGAGCGCCCCGAGCCCAACGCCCGCCTCAAGGCCTACATCGTCGAGGTGCGCCGCACGGCCAAGGGCCCCCAGATCGTGGTGAGCCGCACCCACCCGGGCCTCATCCTCGAGCTGTTCAAGCTGGAGGTCCCCGAGATCGCCGACGGCATCGTCGAGATCAAGGCCTGCGCCCGCGAGCCCGGCCACCGCACGAAGATCGCCGTCTGGTCCAACGACCACAACGTCGACCCGGTGGGCGCCTGCGTCGGCGCCCGGGGCGCCCGCGTCCGCATGGTGGTCACCGAGCTCCGCGGCGAGAAGATCGACATCGTCCCCTTCTCCGAGGACCCGGCCGACTTCGTGGCCAAGGCCCTGTCGCCCGCCAAGGTGAAGGAGGTCCGGATCCACGAGGACACCGGCGTCGCCGAGGTGATCGTGCCCGACTACCAGCTGTCGCTGGCAATCGGCAAGGAGGGCCAGAACGCGCGGCTGGCCGCTCGGCTCACCGGCTGGCGCGTCGACATCAAGAGCGAGAGCCAGCTGGCCGAGGAGGAGTCCTACCAGGGCGAGGAGTGGGCGCAGGGCCAGTGGGTGCCCAACCCCGAGACCGGTGAGCTCGAGTGGCACGACGCCGAGGGCGGCGAGGCCCTGACCGCCGACGAGTGGGCGGAGGGCGCCGGCGCCGAAGCGGCGGAGGTCGAGGCCGGTCCCGCCGACGTCGCCCCGGAGGAGCTCGCGGCCGAGACCGCCGAGGACGGCGCCACCCTCGTGGTGGGCGACGGCGACGAGCCGAGCGCGGCCGAGCAGGCCGAAGCGGAGCTGGCCGAGGTCGAAGAGGTCATGACCGAGGGCAGCGAGGCGGACATCTGACGAAGGCCGGCCACACCCCGGTCCGCACCTGCGTCGGCTGCCGGCGCACCGCCGCGCCCGACGAGCTCGTCCGCCTGGTCGTCACCTCCGAGGGCGGCCTGGCGATCGGGCGGTCGCGGCCCGGTCGCGGCGCTTGGGTGTGCCCCGGGACGGCGTGCTTCGACCGGGCGGTAGCCCGTCGAGCCCTCGGCCGGGCCCTGCGGACGGCCATCCCGACGGAGGCGATCGCCGCGTTGCGCCCTAGCCTCGAACATGACACGTTGGTCGGTCCGCCGGACGACGTGCGAGAATCCTCGGACGCGTCCGCCGGCGCGTCCACGTAGCGACCCCTCGGGCGGCCACCAACGCCGTCGCGATCCGCGCACCAACCGTCGACCTTGTCGACTCGTCGACTGACGAAAGGCGAACACCCTTCACCGTGGCAGGCAAGATCCGGCTCCACGAGCTCGCGAAGGAGCTGGGGCTCACCAACAAAGAGACGCTCGATCTGTGTGGCGCGCTCGGCATCGGCGTGAAGAGCCACTCCTCGAGCATCGAGGAAGCGCAGGCCGACCGCGTTCGTCGGCGCGCGGAGCGTGAGGGCCTGAAGCGCGACGTGCAGCCCGAGGAGCCCAAGAAGGAGAAGGCGGGCGCCGAGGGCGCTCGCCCGGCCGCCGCGGCTGCGGCGGCGCCCGCTCCCGCCCCGGCTCCGACCCCGGCACCCGCACCCGAGACCCCGCCCGCGGAGCGCCCCGCGGCAGCCGCCCCGACCCCGACCCCGGCCCCGGCCGCCGAGCCTCGGCCGGCCGCGCCC
>Ga0180215_1003121_pt1 | contig 15904 bp, 9 predicted proteins | sample eDN3rd37CBELigBY_FD_128871 | JGI IMG/M metagenome (GOLD analysis project Ga0180215, IMG submission 128871) | Enriched backyard soil microbial communities from Emeryville, California, USA - eDNA 3rd pass 37_C BE-Lig BY (version 2) (version 2) | ecosystem: Environmental > Terrestrial > Soil >...
TCAAGAACCACTATAATGATAAGGATCGCGTTACAGCTTCACGCGAACGCCAACCCGGTAGTAACGCCCGATGCTGTCGAAATAGACGGGGTTCGTGTAGAACTGGAGCTCCGGGGCGGCAGCCGGAGCCTTGTTAAACAGGTTGTTGACCGATCCGAAGACTTCGAACTGGCGATTGTCTCCGAAGAACACCGATCCGAACATGTTCATGTAGAACCGGCTGGCCACGCGGTTATCGTTAATGCTGTTCACCAGGGTCGGCGCGTATCCCGCGTCGCCCGGCTCGATGTAGAGCGCGTCGAGCTTGCCGCTCGGAATGTAGCGGCCCTGCAGGGTGAGCGACCAGCGCGGCGCCACGTAAGTCAGGGTTCCGTTAAGGAGGTAATCGGGGGCTGCCACCGCACCCGCGCTGCCGGTCTGACCCGCACGGTCCACCACCTCGCCGAAGCTGACCGTCTCGAGTTCATCGACATAAGTCGCGAGGCCGCTGAGGATGAGCTGGCGGTCGCCGCCGAGATCGACCCGGTAGCTCGCCTCGAAATCGATCCCCTTCGCGGTGATCGAGTCGAGGTTGGTGGTCACGGTGCGAACCGTTACCAGCCTGCCCGTAACCGGATCGCGGTCGACGAGGTTGCAGGCCCTTTCGATGCCATCAAAGCACCGGTTCACAAGGTACTGGCCAGTGCCGGGGCTACCGATGAAGTCCTTGATCTTGATCCGGTAGGCATCGGCCGAGAACCGGAATCCATCGAGGAATCCGTTTCTGCCGGTGAAGATGATCCCGAGGGTCGTGGTGTCGGCTTTCTCCGGACGAAGGAACGGAGACCCGCCGCCCAGCAGGACAGGCGTATCGCTCACAGCGTTTCCGTTCACGATGACGAATGGGTTCGACAGGGGCGAGAAGCTGCTCGCTGTCGCGAGAAACAGCTCGGCGAAGTTGGGAGCGCGAACGTCGCGCGACTGGGTGCCGCGTAGCCGGAGCCAGTCGGTCGGCTCCCAGTTCACGCTTACTTTCCACGTCGTGGCGTCGAAGCTGCTCTTGGCGTTCGCCCGCAGATAGCTTCCGAAACCCTCGGTCTTGTAATGCGTCTGCCGGATTGCCCCGTTCACAGTAAGCGAGCGGAACAGCGGAGCATCCTGCACGATCGGCAGTTCCACCTCCAGGTACCCTTCGACGGTTTCCGACTTGCCGTCGTAATCGGCGCCGAAGTTCTGGAAGTAGGCGAACTCGTTGGACAGCGGGTCATGCGTCACGTCGATCTTGTCGACGCGATATTCGCCGCCAATCGCGAAGCTGAGAGGTCCAGCCAGCAGGTCTCCGGTCGCACCGCGAAGGTTGGCCGCAAAGACATGCTGCTGGAGCTTCAGCTCCTCGCGCAGGGTGCCATAGATGTAGTCCTTCCCCGCCTGGTCCACGTTACCGGCGCCGAACAGGTTGATCGGCACACAACCGGCGGCCGCCGCCCGTACCGCGGCATCCGGGTTAAGCAAGGCGCGGCAGGTCGGCCTATTGGTATTCGGGTCGGTCACCGCGTCGATGGCCCGGGCCAGGTTGGCCGTAATGATGTTGTTGGCGACGGTCTGCAGGCGATCCGTCCGCCCGTATTGGTAGTAGACGTCCCAGGAGAACCGGTCACTGAGGTCGCCCCGCAGGCCGGTCGTCACGCGGTATGTGTCGGCCTTCGACCGGGCATAGGCGCGCGCGACGTCGTCGAACACCTTACCGAGCAAGAGGGCGGGCGCTCCGGGCGGCGGCGGGAAGGCATTGAGCTGCCCCTGCACTGCTTGCGGGATGAACGGGTTGTCGCGGGATATCGCGATCGCGGGGCTGAAATAGGCGGTCTGGTGCGTCGCGCCGTCGACTTGGCCGTAACTTCCCTCGACGAACCCGCTCAGGCTGTCGCTAAAATCATAATCCGCATGTGCAAACCCGGTGATCCGTTCCACCGGAACCATGATCAGCGAGTCATTGAACGACGAGTATGGATCACCCCCGATCTGGAACAGGCCCGCACCGACCGAACCGGTATCGAACGGGAGAACCGAACCGTCAGGCCCAAACGTAATCGCGCCGGTGCCGCGCATGTTGGCCACTGCGAAACCCCAGGGCAGGCTTCCATTCAGGTATCGCGTCACCACACCGGCTGGCGAGAACAGGTAGCCGCCATTGTCGTCCGACCGGACCAGGTTGGGCATGCCGTTACCAGCTGCAAACCCAGGGTTGGTCGCCACGGCTGCGGGCTTGCACCAGTCCCGAGTGAAGCAGTTGTCGATCTTCTTCTGGTCGCTGTATTCAAAGCCGACGACGACGTGCCCCGCCCCACCGGCAAAGTCGCTGCCATAGGCACCCGCGGCGTGCAGGTTCTCACCGTCGCCTTCTTCCGAAACGCCGTAATCGAGCTGGAGCTTGAGGCCGTCCAGCCGTTTGTCGAGGATGACGTTCACGACGCCGGCAAGAGCATCCGAACCATAAGCAGCCGAAGCGCCACCGGTGACGACCTCGGTCCGTTCCACCAGAATCGACGGGATGAAGTTGAGGTCGACCGAGCCTTCGCGCGTGGTCGGGGCAAACCGCCGGCCATCGACGAGCACGAGGTTACGCAGCACGCCGAGGCCGCGCAGGTTCACGATCTGGGCACCCACGTTGAAACTGCCGAAGCCGTTGGTGGTGGGATTGTTCGACGGCCGGAACGCCGGAATCTGCGAAATGATCGCACCGACGTTGGTGACCTGCAGGCGCTCAAGCTCTTCGGCACTCAACACCGTAACGGGGGTACTCGTATCGAAGGTGGACCGCGCCAGGCGCGAGCCGGTCACCAGGATTTCCTGCCGGTCCAATTCGCGGACAGTCTCCGCAGAGCTCTCCGTTGCAGCCGTTGTCTGGGCCGCCGCGGAGTGTGCGATACACGCCGCCATCACGAACAAGCTTGGCTTCAGCAGGTTACGAACAATCCTCCGATTCATTTCGCTCTCCCCATTACACAGCGTTAACTGAGCTTTGCGGGAGGGAGTGCATTCAAACGGTCGCCCTGATGCGGGCGGCAAGGATCAGGCGCACCCCCCAAAGGTAGCCATCACACGCGTTTGCAATTTCCGCTTGAACATCAGCACCTTGAGTCGAACGCGCCAACGAATGGAGCCCGTCACCCGCAGCGTGGGCGAGTGACGCAATTCACGCGTCGCGCGACCCTTCCCTCCCCAATCTTCTTATATTCCTATTTCTAGGAATTATACGATCGGAGAGGCGCAGACAAGATATTGTCGGAGAAATAGCCCAACACCGGGCGGCCCCTAGCTGGCTGAGGCGATTTTACGGAGAAAAATGAGAGAGTTTGCGCGTGGCGTCAGTCACGAGCGGACCTACGTCGCCACAGCTTCACCAGACTTTTTGGAAGAACTGAAGGCCCCCGAAAGGGCCGGACGATTCGCCAGGGCGAGGCAGGCGCCTCGCCCTGGTCATCTCGTTTAGCCCATCGTCGCCGTTGGATCAGCGAGCAGCGCGTCAGAACTGGAAGCGAACGCCCGCGGTATAGAACCGTCCGATGCGGTCGTAGAACGGCGATCCTGCTGCCGCAGCGCCAGTGATGGTCTGGGGCGTCATCGGCGGATCGTTATCCAGCAGGTTGGTGATCTTGCCGAACAACTCCACTTCGGGCCGAATCTTGTAGCTGGCATTGAGGTCGATGTACGCGCGGCCGCTCACACTGTTGTCGTTGATGCTGTCGGGCCCACCGCCCTCGTGATAGCTGTTGCTGTAGGTCCCGCCCTGCACGTAGCGGGCAAGCGCGCCGACAACGAAACTGCTCGTCCGATAAGACAAGGAGAGGTTGCCGCGCCAGTGAGGTATGCCTGCGCCCGATGACACCTGTCCCGCGGTGTCGCCGCTGACGGAACTGTAGAGGCTGTCGACATAGGTCGCGAGCAGGCGAGTGGACACCAATCCGTCACCCACGGGAATGGAATAGGCAGCTTCGATGTCCACGCCCTTCGTACGGAAGCTCGCCGCGTTCAACAGTGTGGCCTGCACCCGGGTGATGACCCCCGTTGAATCCCGGGTCACGGCCGCGCAGTAGGCGAGTTGCCCGTCATTGCAGTTGTCGACCACCTGCTGCCCGTTGGGCGCCAGAATCGCATCCTTGATGGAGATCGTGTAGTAGTCGACCGAGAGCTGGAAACGCGGCAGGAACGTCGGCTCCAGCACTACGCCAACGGTGTAGGTCTTGCCCTTCTCAGGCTTCAGGTCGGGATTGCCGCCCGTCAACTGATCGGCAGCGAGAGACCGCGCCGGTTCAACGGACTTGTCGGTGATGATCGGGCGGCTGAAGGCCTGTCCGGAGAACAGTTCGTTCACGTTGGGCGCGCGAATATCGCGGGAGATGGTGCCGCGCAGGCGAACCCCGTAAACCGGCGTGTAGCTCAAACCCACTTTCCAGGTCTCGACGGAGCCGCTGGTGCTGTAATCCGTGAGGCGGAATGCACCGTTGAAATCCAGTTCCCGGCCAAGCGGTGAGTCCTTGAGCAGGGGAATACCCAGTTCGCCGTAGACCTCCTTCACGTTCAGGCTGCCGCTGAGCGTCTGGGCGTTGACCTGCCGCCAACCCGCGATTTGCGAAACCGGGTCCGAAGTCTGGTCGACCTTCTCCTCGCGATACTCGGCGCCAACTGCGAGTTGGACGTCGCCCGCGGGAAGCGTCAGGAGCGATCCGTTGAGGTCGACAGCGAAAACGTTCTGGCGCTGCTTTGAGAGCACCTCCGAAGTGCCCACGTAATAGGCCCTCGCCGCAGGACTGATCGACCCCGGCCCGAACACGTTCGCAGCAACGCAAGCGGGGTCATCGTTGGCCGAAGACGCGTCTACGTTGATCCGGCAAACCGGCACGCCGGTCACCGGGTGCGCGACGGCATCGACCGCGTTCCTCCACAGCGCGGTGACGCGGTTGTTGGCGTCATTGCGTTCGTACTTGTTGCGCGAGATCTGCGCGTAGGCGCTGTACATCCAGTCGCCACCGAAGGAGCCTTCGATGCCGAGGGCATAGCGGCGGACCGTGGCAATCGTGGTCGTCTCGAGGTTGCCGTCTTCCTCGTTTGCACGGCCGATCGTCAGTGTCCCGCCGGCGGGGATCAGGCTCCGCACCGTCTCCGGCATGAAGACGTTGTCGCGACGGATGACGAGATTGCCGAGGTCCGGGTTGGGGTTCTGGTCGGCGAACGCCCGGCTCCGCGCCCACAACACGTCTGCGAAAATCGAGGTGTCCGGACTGATATCGTAGGTGACGCGGCCGTACCCGGAATAACGCCTGTACTTGGGAGTGATGTTCGCGTCCCACATCGGCGTGGAGCCGTCGCCGCCGGTCATGAAAGTCCCGCCGACATTGGTACCGTAGTTGAACGGAAGCACCGTGCCCCCCGGACCGAACTGGATACCGCGCAACTGAGGCGGGCTGTTGAGCGCGGTGACGCCACCGGGCGTAAGCTGCGTCAACGTCGAGTTGGGCAGGATCAGGCGCTGAGGCTGGCCATTGCTGGCGGTGTAGTTCGGGTTGGTGAGAACCGCATAGTTATGCCGCCCCCAATCGCGCGTCGATTGGCTCAGCTGCCCGGTGTTATTGAAGTACTCACCCGCCGCGACGATGTGCAGGCGATCGTCGAAAAAGCTCTTCCCGGCAGCAAGAGCCACGCCCGGCTGCTTGTGATCGCCATGCGTCGTTTCACCGTACTGAAGGCTTCCCTTGATGCCGTTGAGCCGTGAATCGAGCGAGATGTTTACGACACCCGAGACGGCATCCGATCCATAGGCGGCCGAAGCACCGCCGGTGACGATCTCGATCTTGTTGATGAGCACCGCGGGGATCACGCTGACGTCAATGCCGCCACTCGAATCCGTCGCTGCAAACCGGCGTCCATCGAGCAGAAGCAGCGTGCGGCTGGCCCCAAGCCCGCGCAGGTCGAGGTTACTCGCGCCGATCGCAGCGCTGACCTGGCCGCTGTTCTGGTTGAAGCGCAGGGCCGGAATATCGACCATCAGATCGGTGACCGAACGGATCGCCTTCGCCTCGAGCTCTTGTTGGGAAATCGCTGTGACCGGGGTCGGGGTGAGAAAACCGACGAGACGGCTGCCAGTGACGACGATACCATCGCTTTCGGAAACCCCGTCATCGGCCGTTTCCAGGCCCCCTACAGCCTCGGACTGCGCTGCCGCAGGCACGGCGAACAAAGCGGCGGCAAGACACAAAGCGCTTACCTGAGCACGCGAACGAACATGAAATCCGCGCGATCGATCCGTCATGATTTGAACCCTCCCCATGCGCCGGAAACATTTCCGGTCAGGAAGGTTGGTACTCGAAATTTTTGATTTGGCAAACCACAAGTTCGAAATTGCCGGCGGATTAAAAATCCGCCGCCGAAGATGCGCGCAGTTATTAAGGATGTTTTCCGAAAATCGCCGATCCCCGGCGATTTGTCGGCGCCTTTATCCTACTATACGGCAGGCCTTTCCCCCAATGAACTATCAAGCAATCCGATATGAGCAGCATACATATCTGGTTTGGGTGACAACTAATGCACAACTGACCGCCTCACCCTGTCATTGCAGGAGATGACAACACTTTTTCTAATATTTGTAGTTTTCGGCATTTGGCGTGCTCCGATCTCACCGGACCGGACGTTGTAAACGCTCAGTCATGCTAAGGGTCCGCGCTACGCGGATTGGTGGCTGAGCCTTTACAAACGCGGGTTTGGACAGTCTTCTGCGAGTGCATGATGTACGGGGGAGGTACGAATGAAGCGGATGATGATTGCGGTCGTGCTGGCACTCACGCCGATGCCGGCAGTGGCGCAGGCGCCGGACTGCGGCGAGACCTGCATGTTGGACCTCATGACGTCCTACCTTGACGGGCTTGGGGTGCGCGATGCTTCGCAGGTGCCTTTGGCGGCGAACCACACCGTCTATGAGAACGGCAAGCCGAGTTCGACCGGCACCGGCATCTGGACGAGCGGCAACGGCTGGACCTACCGCCACACCGTGGCCGACCCGCAGGAACAGCAAGCCGTTACGCTCGGCGTCATTAGAGACGGTGACCAGCCCGCTTTCATCGCGGTGCGCATCGCGGTCGAAGGGAAGCAGATCGTCGAAAGCGAGTTGCTAGTCAGCCGCAAGGGCGATTTCTCGCTGTTCGAGCCCGGCGGGCCACGCGACGCCGACCCGATATTCGGCACCTTCATCCCGGAAGACAGGCGACAGAGCCGGGAAGAGCTCAAGGCCGCCGCGCACGGCTATTTCGACAGCCTGATCAACTCCGATCCCGCCCGCGTGCGGTTCCACCCCGATTGCAATCGCGTCGAAAACGGTGTGCTGACCACCAACGGACCACGCGTCGGCAGCTCCAGTTGCTCGGAAGGCGTGCCACGCTTCTCATATATGCGCGGCTACCACGGACTGCGGTTCCCGGTGATAGACGCCGCGCGCGGACTGGTAATGACGGCGCTATTCTTCGACATGCCAATGCAGGACCGGACCGTTCAGGTCCGCGGCGAGACAGTCGCGATCACGGCGGAGAAGCACCATCTCCCCCGCAGCCTGTACCTGTTCGAGCTGTTCAAGATCGAGGACGGGCGCATCAAGCGGGTCGAAGCGGTGATGCGCAACGAGGCATACGGCACCGACTTCGGCTTCGGCGGGGAGAGCGCGGAAGGCCCGCCGCTCAAGCCCTGACGGCAGCTACGCGAATTCCGGGTGCCATTGCGGGAGGTGCGTCAGTGCTGCCCTGCGAGCGGTCTTGCTGACTGGCACCCCGTCGCCTCCATCCGCTGCCCAAAAGGCCATGCCCCACAGTTCGCCAACGCCGGGACTGCGAGCCGTAGAGACCTGCTGGATACCGGCGAGGACCGGCAGGCCGGGCAGTGCAAACGCCAATGCGCCCGCCTTGAGAAACCCGCGGCGATCCGCCTTCACGCGAGCCTCCAATGCAACAACGGCGTGGCTCCCGGCGCTTGCATCACCGGCTTCTCGAACGCGACGCCAAGACCGTGATCGCGGCCGAAGCTCTCGCAGATGAACTTGTCGGACCACAGCGTCAGTCCTTCGATGCCACCGGGGTTGGCGGCCAGAAGTTCAGGAATTCGCTCCCGCCAGGCGATGCCGAGATCGTCTTGGCGCGCGTCGATCAGCGCAGTCCCCCGGTCGCGCAACAGCCGTGCCACCTCCGCAGATGGTGCAAAGCGCGCATCCCACACGAACAGCGCCGGGCGCCCCTGCTGTCCAACCGCAAGGGCGGGTTGAGCAACCGCAAGACCAGCAAGCGCCCCCGCCTTGATCACGCTCCGGCGATCGAGCTCCATCACTTGTTCGCTCCAAGATAGGCGGCAATCTCCGTCAGCTCCTCGTCAGGCAGTTCCGCTTCACGAATTGCCGGCATCGACCCGATTCCCCGACGCACCGCCAGTGTAATGTACTGCGAAGTCAGCCCGGCGCGACGCTCAAGCTCGGCCTGCCCGTCCGGCACCCGGCGTTCCAGCACCCGCGTGCCGAAGCCGTCGGCCAAATGACAGCCGCCGCACCTTTCCCGAAACTGCGCTTCCCCTGCACGCTCGGCAGGCGCCGTGCCTGTGTCGCTCGCCGCGACGGCAAGAGCAGGCAAGGCCACGAGGGAGACGGCAGCGATGGCGTGAGCGATCCTCATGCCTTGCCCTCCCGGTCGACACGCGGCCAGATTCCCATCTTGCCCGGAGCGATGATCCCCTTGGGATCGACCGCGTCCTTCACAGCCTCGTTCCACCGGCGAAGCGCGCCATCGTTGTAGCCATAAGTCTGCGCGACCTCGTCGTACCACAGCGTGTGCGTGCGGTACTCGCCCCACCCGTTCTCTGCCGCCACGCGGATGAGGTTGGAGAACAGCGTGTTGGCGCGCTCCCGCATCCCTTCGTCATTGCGGTCGAGGATGATCATCGTGATGTGGTTGAGGTAGCGCTGGCCCGCGGTGAAGCCGCCGTAGTAGTCGAACCCGGCATCCTCGAACATGCCGCGCACCGTGGTGTACTGCTTCCAGGCCTCCGCGCCGGAGAAGGCGGAAACCGGCGAGAACGTCAGGTGCGCTCCGGCCCCGCCGAGCCAGTCCACGACGCCCAGTGCGCCAAGTGACGGCGTGGGTGAACCTGACCCTCGCAAGGGATTCCCCCGGTTCCACTGGGATTCGGTGAATTCCACCGGGACCTTCCCGGCGAAGGCGCTGCGCACGCGCTCCGCGTTGATGGCGTTGACCCGCGGATCGCCAAACAGTCGGACGGAGAAGTTCCAGTGCCCGATCCCGGCTTCCTTCCGCGCGCGCTCCAGGACGTCCGGCGGCATCGGCCCTTCGCCGTCGTAATATTGCGAGCGCGGTCCACGGCTGGCGAGCCCGCGAATGACGTTGCCGAAGGAGGGGTTGGCGGCCACCGTCCCGTCCAGCTTGAGCGGGCGCAAGGCGTCGATCGCGGCGGGCAGGTCCTCCACGTTCGGAAGTGCCATCCGCAGTTCCACGGTGTTTTCGGGCTCGGGCATCAGCCACAGGCCCATCTTGGTCACGATGCCGAAGTTGGACTGCATGAACGCGCCGTCCCACGCCGGGCCAAAGCCGTAGGGAAAGAGCTGCCAAGTCTTGCTTCCCGGCATCGCCCCCATGCCTGTGCGCAAGATGCTGCCGTCGGCAGTGACCACCTCGAGGCCGCAGACCTTGGAAGCATGCTCCCCGTAAGGCGTGTAGCCCACGCCTCGTTCCAGTGCGTTACCGACTACGCTGCCCCAAGTGTGGGCGGGCGCGGACATCCACAGTGGGATCTTGTTGTCGACCAGGTGGTGGTAGAGATCGTCGAAGCCGACACCGGGCTCCAGCAGCACATAGCCCTGCTCCACGTCCACCTCGAGGATGCGGTTCATCCGGACGAGGTCCAGCATGACGACGCCGAGGATGCGCGGCGCTGCACCGCCATAGCCGAAGTTCTTGCCCCGGCTGATCGGCCACAGCGGCAAGCCGTGCTCGCCCGCCAGCCGGACGATCGCCTGAACTTCCTCGACACTCGCAGGCGCCACTGCGCCTCTCGGCTCGTAAGTGGCCGGATCGACGGGCGCCATCGCGTCCCGGTACCCTGCCCTGCCGATTGCATCGGAGTATACGTTGGCCGTTCCTACGACGCCGGCGAATGCCGCCAGCGCCCGCTCCACCTGAACCGCGGAAAGCTCCCTCATGCTACTAAAGCCCAGTCAGGCACCCAGTTGCCGTGAATCTGACCCGGCGCTTTGAACGGCAGCCTCACCCTCGCGACCGGTCCGGCGGCAAGGTCCTGCGTGTCACCGATGATGAGTTCGCTGTGCATGTCGGAATAGTCGGTCGCGACGCCCATCACCCAGCCGTCACCTTCGGGCGCGTCGGGAGAGCGCGGGGCGAAGATTACTTCGGACAGCCCGTGAGTCGGCCCGGCAAACAGCTTGTCGACCTTGCCCGTGTGGAAGTCGAACCGGCCGTATGAGTTGGTGGGGCGGCGAGCCGCGAGGTCACCGGCGACGTCGAACGGCCGGCTATCGTCCGAAAAGCCGAGAAAGCCGTAGCGATAGTCGTGCCCCATCTTCCGGTCATCGATCCGGCTGAGAGACCCGAGGCAGTCGGGAAACAGCGTCTCCTCGCGCCATTCGTCGCTCTTGCTGTTCAGGTCCATCACGTACTTCCGGATGGTCGTGCGCGCGCGGCCGCGATCGAAGGGTGCGCCATCCACCGAGGGGAAGAAGGGGAACGGATTGGAATCGCTAACCGCGCTGTGCATCGTGACGACGCCATCACGGTCACTCGCGGCGAAGGTGTGCACCATCGCCATTTCCGGCCCCTTGAACCAGCGAACGTCACGCGCGTCGCCCGTGCGGGGAAGGACGCCGAGATAGCTCGGCACGGAACTGTCCCAGCCCCAGTGTATCTTGCCCTGGCGCAGCCGCTCCATGCTGCTGACCATGCCATAGATCGGGATGATGATGTAGTTCTGCGAAATCGCGATATCGTGGACCATCGAGAGGTACGGCGCGCCGATCTTGCGCTCGCTCGTTACCTGCCCGTTTCGGTCTATCGTGTAGATCCAGATCGCGTTCGAGGCGAGCCCCTCGGCCTCGTAGCCATAAGTAATCATCTCGCCGGTTTCCGCATCGACTTTCGGATGCGCGGTAAAGGTGGGCGACTTGTAGCCGCCGCCGAAATCGAACGGCCCGCGCGTCTCCAGCGTCACCGGGTCGAGTTCGTATGGCAGCGCGTCTTCCTTCAGCGAGAGCAGGCGCCCCGCGTGAACGACGATGTTGGTGTTCGAGACCGTGCCGGAGACGTCCTTGACGCGCGGATCGTCCGTGAAGGGATTGCGGTAGTATCCGAACAGCTGCTCCCGCGCTGCCCGATTGGCAAGGTAGCGCGGGGTGCGGATGAACTTCGCTGCGAAATCGCAACTGCCGTTCCGGATGCGGAAGGAGCTGGCGATGCCGTCGGCCGCAAAGGGAGAGTCGTCCGGGAATCTGGGCGGATAGAACCATTCGCCGCCGACGCGATAGAATGTCCCGTTGAGCCCGGCCGGAATTTCTCCGACCACCTCGCAATCGTACACTTCACTGTCGAAACGTGCGGGTTCAAAGGCACCCTGCAGGGCAGGATATCCCTTATAAGACAAAGCCATCGTCTCTCCCAGTCAGGGCTCTTTTATCGATTCCGATCTTGACCTTGACACCGCCGTCCGGATTGTCAACAAAATGTGAAAGCGTTTACAGAACATGGGAGGGGAGTCGGATGCACAGGTCACTTCTGCTCGTCGGCGGGTCTGCACTGTCGATGTTTGCCACGGTCGCACATGCCCAGGAGGCGAGTGCCCCGCAGCAGGAAATCATCGTTACGGGTACGCAGATCCAGCGATCCGACTACCAGCCCAGCTCCCCGGTCGACATCGTCGGCCGCGAGGACCTGGAGGCGAAAGCCCCCGCCACCATCGCCGAGTTCGTGAAGGACCTGCCCTACAACACCGGGTCCTCCTTCGCCTCCGGCCGTGCGTTCGGCAACGAGCGCGGTGCCGGGACGATCAACCTGCGTGGGCTTGGTCCGTCGGCAACGCTGGTGCTCATCAACGGGCGCCGCCAAACCCAACTCCCGGACGCCGAGGACGCCATCGTGGACGTCAACTCGCTGGTCCCGGAGATCATGCTGGAGCGCGTCGAGATCCTGAAGGACGGCGCATCGGCGACCTACGGCTCCGACGCGGTGGCCGGCGTGGTCAACTTCATCACCAACGATAATTTCGAAGGGCTGAAGGTATCCGGCCGCGTCAACAGCTTCACCTACAGCGACGCCATCGATTACCGGCTGGAGGGCATGTTCGGCACCGATCTCGGCAGCTCCGGCCATGTGACGGCAGCCTTCGGCTACTACTACCAGGACCCTATCAACGGGTACGCCTTCACCACGCCATCACAGAAGAACACGATCGACGATCCGCGGTTCAGCTCCGCGTCGAGCAGCCCGGGCGAGTTCGTGGTGCCGCGTCGTAATGCGAGCGGCGTGATTTCCGGTGCGCCGCTCGCCAACATCGTTGACCCTTACTGCGGCACGATGCCGAGCTCCGTCGCCTCGTCCGGCGGGTTCAACATCGTCGACAACCCGGCCGACGCGCGTGACTGCCGTTACCAGTTCTGGGGCGACAACGGCTCGCAATCGGAGATCGAGCGTTACCAGGGCATGATGCGGGGCTACACCGACATCAGCGATTCCGTTCGCTTCGATGCCGAGTTCGGCTTTGCCCACGTCACCAGCGCAACGGCCTACACCGCAGGCGACACGCTGGGGCTCAGCCCGGTGATCCCCGGCCACAACCCGGGCAACATCTTCCGGGCCAAGGATGCGAACGGCAATCCGCTTTACGCAGTTTCGAGCGGAGTAAGCGCCGGTTACGTGCGAGACGGCTCCGAAGTCTTCCTCCCAGCGCGCGACAGCAGCGGCGCGGTCATCCTGACGGGCGATCCGACCAATCCGGCGTCCGGCATCCCGTTTTACGAGGACGTGATCTTCTCCGGCCGCCCGGTGAACTCGCAGTGCAACCTTCCCACCGGCGGATCGATGGGGCCCGGTGAATGCGCCTGGAGCAGGCCTTCGAAGGCGAAGAACACGATCCTTCGTGCGGCCGGCGGATTGAGCGGCAATCTCGGCGAAGCATGGAACTGGCGCACCGGGGTCTCGTGGAGCCGCTATGACCTGAGCACCAACGGCACCGTCGGCGTCGCGCTGGTCAACGAGCTGAACTACGCGCTCGAGGGGCTTGGCGGGCCGAACTGCAATCGCTCCCAGTACACCCCCGGGCGGAACGGGTGCGAGTACTTCAACCTGTTCGGCAACAGCGCCTATGCCAATCCGGGCGATCCGCAGGCGAACAGCCAGACGGTGATCGACTACGTGCTTCCGCTGCTGAAGGACGAGTACGAATCCCAGCTCATCACGGCCGACGCCGTGGTTTCGGGGACGCTGTTCATCCTGCCCGCCGGCCCGGTCGATGTCGCGGTGGGTTACCAGTTTCGCGAAGAGCGGCTTGCGGCCGACTATGACACGCAGGCTAATCTCGGCAACAAGGCCAATGGCGTCACCCAACTGGACTTCGCAGCCAGCCGCGGCACGCACTCGATCTTTGCCGAAGCGATCGTGCCGCTGGTCGACAGCAGCTTCGGCTATCTCGAAGCGACCGGCGCCATCCGCCACGAGTGGATCGGCGACAACCTCAAGACGACGAACCCGAAAATCGGCCTGCTTTACCATACGCAGGACGACGTCCTCACCCTGCGCGGCAGCTACGGCACAAGCTTCATCGCGCCTTCGCTGTTTCGCCTCTACGCCTCCTCGGCGCGAGGCGCCGGCGTGAATGACTGCCCGATCAGCCAGCACCCGGCCTGCACGGGTGAGAACAACGTCCGCATTGCGCAGATCCAGCAGGGCAATCTCGACCTCAAGCCGGAAACCTCCGAGGCGTGGAGCTTTGGCGGGATCATCCAGCCGCTTCGCGGCCTGCGTTTCGAGGCAACCTGGTGGAACTTCACGTTCAAGGACAAGATCGCCACCGAGACGGCCACCGCGATTGTCGCGGCGAACCCCACTGGTACGCCTGAGAACCCGGTGGTGCGCGCGCCGGACGGCCGCTTGCTGTCGGTTACCACCCGGTTCTTCAACCAGTCGGCGGTGGAAGTGGAAGGCATCGACTTCTCGGTCGATTACACGACCGAGTTCTTCAACCTCGGCACGATCAATTTCAACGCCGGCGGGATGAAGCTCCTGACCTACAACGTGCAGGATTCGCCCACCTCACCCGTGATCGATGCCAAGGGCGTGTTCTACGACCGTTCCGTAGCCATCGCCACGCCGAACACCGATTTCCGCCTCAATGCCCGGGTGAGCTGGCTCTACGAAGGGCACAACCTCAGCGCTGCCGTGCGCTATTATGCGCCAATCGACTTTTCTAACGACCCGGCGACTGGCACAGTGCTGGCCGAAATCGATGCCTGGTATCCGATCGACGTGAGCTACACCTACACGTTCAACGTCGGGTCCAGGGAAATCCAGCTCGGGGTGGGTGCGCAGAACGTGTTTGCAATGGAAGAGCCGCAAGTGCCGGCCCCGGGTTTCCAGCCCTTCATTCCGATCCTTCACGATACCCGCGGCCGCTCGGTCTACGCGAAGGTGAGTATCACGTTCTAATGGGGGAGACGCTGCCGCCCGGGATCGCCGGAGAGACATTTGCAAAAGCTCTCGACGAGTTTCGGGCGGCAGTGGGCTCAGCCAACGTATTCACTTCCGACGCCGACCGGGCGAGCTATCTCGACCCCTTCGCCGTCGGCTCGCAGGAAGAACACGCCTGCTCCGCGGCGGTAGCTCCTGCGAATACTGACGAGCTAAGTAAGGTCCTGGCCGCCGCAAACCGCCATCGCATCCCGCTGTGGCCCGTCTCGATGGGCAAGAACTTCGCCTACGGAACTGCCGCGCCGCAGATGCGCGGGTCGGTCGTCCTCGATCTCAAGCGCATGAACCGGATTCTCGAGATCAACGAGAAGCTCGGCTACGCGGTGGTCGAACCCGGCGTCAGCTTTTTCGACCTCAAGGCGGAACTCGACCGGCGGCAGTCCGGGCTGTGGATGTCCGGTCCGGCGCATAGCTGGGGGAGCGTGATCGGCAATGCGCTGGAGCACGGCGTCGGCTACACGCCTTACGGAATCCATGCCGAAACGATCTGCGGCATGGAGGTGATGCTGGCGGACGGCACGCTCGTCCGCACAGGCCTCGGCGCGGTCGAGGGTAGCCAGGAGTGGCAGTGCTACAAGTGGCCGTTCGGCCCCATGTGGGATGGGCTGTTCACGCAATCGAACTTCGCCATCGTGACCAAGATGGGCCTGTGGCTCATGCCCGAGCCCGAGGGGATGGCGGGCGTCACCATAGACGTCCCGAACAAGGAAGACCTTGGCGCCCTGATCGAGACGCTGAGGCCATTGCGGCTCAACGACACGATCAACGCCACTTACACCATTGCCAATGGCTGGCGGCAGATCACCTCCGGCGTTCGCCGCGCGGACCTCTACTCCGGTCCCGGCGCAGTGCCCGCCGAACTGGTGGGCAAGGAACTGGCCCGGCGTGAGCGCGGCTGGTGGAACGTGATCTTCAACCTGTTCGACCGTCCGGGCGCTCTCGACCTGCGGATCGCCGCCATACGCGAGGCTTTCGCCGCCACGCTGCCCAATGCGCGCATCTCCGTCACCCGCTGGCAGAAGGGCGAGCCACAGGCGCCGTGGATGCGGCAGGAGGTGACCCTCAGCCCGTTGGGGATAGTCGACTGGTACGGGTCGCCCGGCGGCCACACCGACTTCGGCCCCGTCATCGCGCCA
>Ga0180215_1003125_pt1 | contig 15885 bp, 15 predicted proteins | sample eDN3rd37CBELigBY_FD_128871 | JGI IMG/M metagenome (GOLD analysis project Ga0180215, IMG submission 128871) | Enriched backyard soil microbial communities from Emeryville, California, USA - eDNA 3rd pass 37_C BE-Lig BY (version 2) (version 2) | ecosystem: Environmental > Terrestrial > Soil >...
AATTCAGGCAGAATGTAGCAAATAAATGAAAGAAGCCGTAATTCGATTTGAAAAAATCAGAATGTACGGCTATTTGTGTCGCGTACTGGAAGGTGCGCTTATTTTTTATAATTCGGGCTTACGTTAATCCCCTTTATTTCTTTGTAATGATCGCCATTTCTTTGTAGAATCAAAAAAGAGCTGTGACCGATTTTCGATCCACAACTCTTGTTATATAGATTGCTCGTATACAATTATAAGTTCAAATTCAAATTCATCTAATAGTTGGTAATAATTTAGGCAGTTTACTTGAAATATTGGATATTTATATGTAATTTTCGCCTTAATTAGAACAAATATAATCTATTGTCGAATATATTTGTTTCTCCTATTTATAAAGACAGCATATGTAACAATTACTATTAAACCATTCATTTGTGTTTAGGTTTCATAAACACTATGTGTAAATAACTCATTAACAAAAATGCTACGCTATGTTCATCCACTAAGACCATAAGTGTATTATGTAAAAGACAAATGCTTATCCAATATGGTTATAAAAAAAGGTTTAAAAGAGTAAATTAGATTATTTTTCAATCTTCACCAAAATGCACATCAAAAAGGTAATCAGATGATTCGGTACCTTCGAAGGTTTCATGTGTGATATTTCCTTGACGATCTCTTTCTTCTCCCGTTTTCTTCAGGGCAAATGTTGAGATGTAGTAGGCTTCAACGGGTAAATGTTCATCATCTAATAATTGTATGCCTTCATTTGACACAATAAAATGAGTTCGATTTTCGACTGCATAATTGATTCGTTCGCCTGTACTTTGTATTCCGTAAGAAGAAAAGTCACCCTTTGCCTGAGTAATCTCTTTAATATCAAGTACTGTAAGATTTTCAAAGAAACGGTCAGCTGCAATTAATCGATTGTATTGGAGCCAAGTATCAAGCAGACTATTTGTAACACGATACCTACTATTATCCATATCATATCGAATTTGATAGAGAGTAAAATTATTGCCATTGTGTTTAAGCAACTGCCAGCTTAAGTCTGTAATTCTACCATTCTTTGTATAGTCTACCTCAAAATCTTCAAGTCTCATATGATCGTTAGTAATCTTTAATTTTTGCTTAACCAAGTCATATTCGTCTTGGAAGTTCATTGTATAAACTGAACCAATTTCATGTTCAATAAATAGTGGACGACTTTTCCATTCATCAATGACATACGGCATGATCCAATGAACGACTATAAATGTGAGAACACCTATGACTGCAGATATCCGTTTTATCTTTATATTAATCCTAGGCCGAAATAATAATAGATATACGACAAATCCAAGTGGAAGTGGTAGTTGATTGAAATAAAAGGCAAATGACCCTAAAATAAAATATCCAATTATTTTTAGTGGAAAATAAGCTTCAGCCTCTTCTTTTTTCCTTACTAAAAATAAACAACTAACAAATAAAATGACTGTGTAAACTATAGAAACTATTTTTACGTCCCCCAATCCTTTAGAGAAATGATAAACATTAATAAAAACGCCCGAAGCTCATTCCTAACAATGTTTCATAAGAACGGTTATGTTATATTTTACCACGAAATTGTTCCCCTTTGTTGTTCTCTCCTGTCTCTTATTTTATTTAGAACAGGTACTTTTCTTGATAACGGAAAGAAACACATGTCTAACCCCTGTGTTTTATAGGCAATCATCTACGCATTATTACATTTACCTACATATCATACAAAAGACCACAATCTTTGTAATGATGGAGGAAAAAGGATGTCTACTTTTAATCCTGATAAATTAACCGTGAATTACACTCCGGCAGCTAATTCGATGCAACCAATTGTAGGAAGAAAATACACGCTCACCCATTCTGACATCACTGCTGAATTATTTTTAGGTATTGGGTTCGTGTACAATGTGGATGCGATTGATAAAAAGTTAGGAGATGAAGTGAAAGCAGAATGGAAATGGAACTGTCAACATCAATTTCATTTAAAGGGTAAAGCGTATGTAGATGGAGGAGAATTTAGTCAAGACATAGCAAGAACTCGATTTACTATTTTCCAAAAGGAAATAAATACTGCATTAAAGGGAATCATTTATGGAGATTTACCATTTTTTGCAAATTATCCATCCTTGCTTGATTCGCCAATTTTTATTAAATTCCAATCGAGTTATCCTCAATTTAATCAGACGTTCTATTATGGGACACCTCGACATTATTTAAATGAGGTTTTATTATACTTCCTAAACAATCCCATCGGACAGCACTAGATGGGTCTTACTATGCTTCGAATGTACGTGATAGACAACCATTTCAAAAGTACCCATTGTTATGAAAGGCATATATTTACTCACAGTGCTTACTTTCAAAATGCTTTCCATCATCGGGAAACTTCCCTTCTGGAGGGGTCCAAACTGTTTGGCAAATATTGTTTTCATTTTCAACTAAATATGTATATGTCCATCCTTTTTCGTTTTTAAATTCAACTTCAAAGTGATAAGGGTTATATTGCCTACCTTCATGCCGGCTAATAGTCCATTCTTGATGAGGATATTTTTCTACTAAATATTGATTTAATTTTTCAATCTTTTTGGATACTTGGTAACCAACCCAGTAAGGACGAATAGCAAAGAATAATATAAATAATATTGATAATATAGGCGCAATAATTATAGCAAGTTTGCTAATTTTTCTTGGTAATAAAAATGCAAGTAAAATAGTAGCAAGGACCACAAATATTGATACGGATATTTCTATTACCGTAATTGAATGCAATAAAATCTCTCCCAGCATTTATAAAACATTACATCTATTCTTTGTATTGTCCTTCAGAAATCTCTTGGGTAGTTATATACTTTAAATTTTTATTTTAACATAGACCTACTTTATATCCCCGAATCTTTATTTGTTTTTACACAGCATATATCCGATGTTTTTTAGTAAATAATATTATTGTTAAATAATAAATTGAGGAGGCCTTCTATGCAAAAGAATTCACAAGTGAGAGGTTCAAGTTCAATCATGAATCCTGGATTTGCGGGAACTGATCCACAAAAAGTAAAACAAGAAATTCAAAAAGATGTAAACCAGGGACAAGGTGCCATGACCTCTCGAGAGGCAGGAGCAATGCGAGATTAAAAAAACACTATGTTTGTTTTTTATCTATAAACAAGAAAGAAAATTTGAACTAGTTTAGGAAAAAGTGTACTGTAGCTAGACAGATTGTATAAATAATTTACTTTCCTATTTTACTAAAAAAGTCTGCCTTCTCTAAAGAGACGACAGACTTTTTACCAAGTGGTACTACTATTTTTTATTCGATTCTACTACCGAATGCTTCAATTATCTTAAGCAACTATGCTACCGCATGATACTATAATTATTGCAATCTAGTAGTTTTCTTCTACTTGAAAACTACCTCACCCTTCACGTAACTAGTAAAGAATTTCAGTACAATTTCATTCATCGTTTCAAGCACGCTGTATTTATCAGCAGAATGAGCGGTAGTGCCATTGTCAGCTGATCTATTTATCAACTAAACTAGAATAGGCGATACTATCGGTAAATCAGTAAGACTTAAATGATTTGTTCCTTCAATATGAATCTCAAATGCATCAGGAGCAGTCTCCGATATATATTCTTGCGGAAGCACAATATCAGGGTCTGTGACGTTCTCCATTAAATTCTTCATCGTATCCGTATAAATACTGAGTAAAGGAGCTGGATAAATATCTTTATTAATAACGGGCTTGCCATCCTCAACTCCAACTACTTCTCCAATCAAGTCTGCATCTAGGTTGATAACTGCTGCAATGTCATTACGATCTCAACCAAGCTTCACAGCTGCTGCACCACCTAAGGAATGCCCAATTAAACCAAGTTTCGTTGTGTCAATCAATTGATACACTCCATCTGAAGTCTGTTCACCCGCTTGTTGTTTTATGGTATCAATCACGAAATTGATATCGTCGGTCCTTAACTTCAACCATTTTTGCTCAATTTATAGATTGTCTCCTCATCATATGCACCATTATTTGCACCTTCAATTTCCTTCATAAAGGATTATCCGCCATTGTCATGTTACCATCTGTGTCTCTCGTAAACAATGAGTGATAGGGATGGTCAATCACGATTACCTTGCTTACTCCTTTTTACAAAAAGGGATTTAGTTCCTATCCAATTGCTCCACATTATTATGCGGTTTAAAGTGGATTCAAATATTCCTACAGTTTGTTTATAATTCGTAGTATAAGAATGATGACAATCCCTTTTCCTTTTAACACACATAAAATTCTTTTCTTAAGAAAAAATAAAACGGATCTTTCAAAAGGGGGCCACTAGATTGGGGAAGAAATCTACATTTTTTATTCAAACAATCATGATTACGATGTTTGTTTTTTCGATGAGCAGTGTATCTGCAAACGCACAGGTTGAAAGAGTTCCAACCGCAGCAATTGCCATTAATGGAAAAACAGTCGATGGCATTAATCCCATCATCATTGACGGAACTTATTACTTACCACTCGTAAAATTGGCTAAAATTCTAGGTTACAACAGCATTAAATACGAGAAAAATACACGAACGTATGAAATGACAGATGGTTCTACAACTATACGAACTACAATGGGCGGTACTCTTGCTAAAAAAAGCAATGAGTATATACACATTGACGCTCCTAGGTGGATTAATGAAACAGGATTTATCTCATTAGCTGCTGGTGGAGATCTATTCAATACAGATATTCAATATCGAGTAAAAGATGGTTCGATACAAGTACAAAAACCAGCGAAATATTATACTGTTCAACCAAAAGATACATTATGGAGCATATCCCGCTCTCTTCATACAAGCGTTGCTCAGTTAAAGACAACAAATAATCTTAATAGCAATTTCATTTCAATCGGTCAAAAACTTAAAATTCCATCAAAAGATAAATCAAAAGAATTAGAACCTGTTAAAGAACAGAAGCCAATTAAAAACAACAATACCTACCCAAAAACTGATGATATTCGTGAAAGTATCATAATTGAAGCGAAAAAGTATGTAGGAGCAAAATATAAGTTTGGTGCTTTATTAAGCGAAGCTCCAAAGCTTTTCGATTGTTCATCCTATACCAAGACCGTTTTTAGTTCTGTAGGAATCACCCTTCCACGTGTGTCAAGAGACCAAGCAAGCAAAGGGGAATATGTTAAAAAAGGAGACCTAAGAGTTGGAGATTTACTCTTTTTTACAAATAAAGATTTATACTCTGACGGTCGTGTTGGTCATGTTGGTATTTATATAGGAAACGGAAAGATGATTCATGCCTCTTCCTCTCTTGGAGTCGATATTACAGAAAATGTGTTGAATAATCGATATTGGAGTAAAAACTACCTCTTTGCTAAACGTATACTTAAGTAGATGATACAGAAACGAACGCCCCCTATTCGGAAGGCGTTCGTTCCATAATACTCACTCCAAAATAAAGATATGTATTCAGAGAAGCTCCTCACAGAACTATCATTGTCAATCGTTCCACTATCAACAATTATAAACACAGAGCTATGCCCGTTTCACCTCTTCAATGGTAGACTTCCCTTCAGTTAGCTCTCGATCAAGCCATTTCCATTTCTCATGCAGTCTAATTCTACCATCTGGAAGAATTTCAGGAGTTGAATAACATTGTCCTCCCCTAATCTCATTTCTTGTATTTACATGGTTATATCTAAAACTCAAACAACCATCGTTTTGCACGACGCCAATTAGAGTACCCTTTACAATGTCGCCTCCCCCATATGTAGCTGAAAGAATAATGCCTTCTTGTTTGTAATCAAAAATAGTTTTTGAAGAAACTTCTCCGTTTTCAGTGTTAGCGATTGAAACGAATGTTTTGTCATTGTAATTAATCAACCTTACACCCCCTCTATATTTCTGAATATTGCTACTATGTTATCCTACACTTATATTAACTTCAAGAATTTTATTGATAAAAGTATGGCAATTGTTAATTCTGGAACCTTGAAATTCCCTATGCTTTCTTTGCATTTTTTTGTTTTATAAAACACATGCCCATCATCAATAAAACGGAGCGAACTCCTTTTTAGATTCGCTCCACTAGGTAAACAAGTTTGATTTTTTATCATGTGTTCATTTTCGCGGTTTTTAGTATTGTTCAACTAAAATTTCAACTTGAGATTTACACATATATTTGAAAATTGTTTTTCCCCTGTTTTTTAGCCTGGTACATTGCGATATCTGCCTGTTTAATTAGTGTTTCAGCATGGTCGTTCTCATCGTTAGAAAGTGTTATACCAATACTTGGAGTAATAAAAATCTCATTTTCATTAATACTTACAGATGCTGCAAGTACTTCTATTATTCTTTGAGCAACTGCCACAACACCGTTTTCATTGGTACTTGTTAGCATAATAACAAATTCATCACCAGCTAATCTTGATACCATGTCTTCGGAACTAACACAACTGGATAGACGAGTAGCCACGTTTATCAAAAGTGAATCACCCACATCATGCCCCAAAGCATCATTCACTTGTTTAAATCCATCTAAATCAATAAACATAACTGCCAATGTTCGATGAGTTGATTTTATCCCTTGTATTGTTTGATTTAGACGATTTAAAAACAAAGTTCTGTTAGGCAACTTAGTTAATGCATCATGATAAGCCAAATGATGAACAAGTTTTTCAGCCTTTTTCCGGTCTGATATGTCTTGAAAGAAAATTTGAACTAGAGTCTCCCCATTAGTAGTAATTGGGATTCCCGTCATTTCTACATCAATGATTTGATTATCTAAGCGAATTAGTTTTTCTTCTAATGGTTCTACATTGTTTTGCTCACGTATTTTCTCCCATCGAAACTTCACGATTTCATGATAATCTGGATGGATGAATTTCAATATATGCTTACCAACAACTTCTTCCATGGTATGTGCACCCAAGATTTTCATACCAACAGGATTCATGTAAGTAATCACTCCAAATTTATGAATCGCCACCCCCATGGGAGACAGTTCCACTAGACGTCGATACTGTTCTTCGCTTTCACTGACTTTCGATGCATACCGTTCATCTAAGAAAGAAGTAGTAAATAGGACGACTAATACCAAAAAGATAAATAAGCAACTTGCAAGAATAAAAGTAGAATACCCACCAAACTGAATCGCACTCGGAACACCATGATGATAATGAGTACTAGTAAATGTTGCTGCACTTATTCCCATGTAATGTATACTTGATATAGCTAGTCCCAAGAAAATCGAACTGCCAATTTTTCCTGTTATTTTACCATTTCTGTATTTTGATAAGGTACGTAACGCAAGCATGGAAGCCATGATTCCAATAGCGATGGAGGCCGTAAAAAGAATCGGCTCATATGTAATGATGACTGCCATTTGCATCGATTCCATACCCGTATAATGCATTCCAGGAACACCGAGTCCCATTATGACACTGCTCAAAAATAGACTATGTTTCTTATGTACATGCCACACAATTAGCCAAAACGAAATCATCGATGAGATAATAGGCAAAACAAATGATACAATCACTAACCCAAGACGATATCTAACGGGAATGCCTAAATGAAACGCAAGCATCCCAATATAATGCATGGTCCATATTCCACCGCCCATTAGGAACGAAGAACAAAGTAACAACCATCGATCTTTGCGAGTATTTCCTTTTACTCTACTGACAAGAGTAATGGCAGCATAAGAAGCAATGATCGCGACGAAAACGGAAAGAATCACTAAATGAATATTATGAGAGCCCACTAATTCCTCCTCAAATAACATCTTTAACATCCTTTACTTAACTTAACTTATTTTACACTTCAAAATAATTGTCTACTGATTATTCAATATCTAAATCTTTATGAAGTATTTATACATTAAATAGTTTGTACTCTATCTCTCATTCCAATTATATATTTTCAAAAGGACTTTTTCAGTTAACTTAAAATGAACATAATAAAATATTTTATTTTAACAAACCATGCTTAATGGTATATCTTATTTCTACCCAAAGCGATGGGATATGTGTTCTTTCAACCTATCCCTTTTTGTATCAAGACGATATTATTACTGGTATTAGTAATAAAGATGAGATTCCACCAATAAATGATTGTTAACATGAAAAAAGGCCATACAAAATAGTAATTGTATGGCGAACAATATAGTAAGTAAGATTGTTGCAAACGTTTAAGGATTAATCTACCTTGCTCAAGATCCCCGTTTCTTGCAGGGTCTATGCTCACACATTCCTTCGTCCAACCTTTGGTGAAATAGGTTAATGTTATAAATCTAATTAAGTTAAGCTTGAATAAAACCTTCCCTCAGAACCTTTTGCAAAAATGGACTCGGTTCGCCTATACTATAAACCTGTAAAGAATGCATGGCTCTGGTGCAGGCAGTATAGAAAACTTTACGGAGGCTCTCATCACCGTATACATGCTCTGAGGCATCATAAATAATGACGGCATCGAATTCGATACCCTTGGACAAATACGACGGTACCACAACTACTCCTTGCTCATATTCAACCGAGCTGCTCTTTAAGAGTTTAATCCCCTCAATGTTGCAGAGAGATTCGTATGCACTTTTACTTTCCTCAGCTGATTTGCATATAATCGCAATACTATGATGCCCAAGAACTTGTAAATCTGCAACTTTGGAAACAATGCATCTATGGAGTTCATCGTAATCGACTACTTGTTTAAGTACGGGGCGTTCACCGTCTCGTTCAAAAGGGATTATATTTTTTCCTTTAGGAACGAGCCTTCGTGTAAATTCAATAATTGGTTTAGTTGACCGGTAGCTCCTTGCCATGTTGATCACCTCTGTTTCACCTGGTCCGTATAAACTGGTAAGTGAGTGAAAATCAACCATTTCGCTGGCATGGGCAAATATGGCCTGATTAAAATCGCCGAGCACTGTCATCTTTGCGGCAGGAAATAAACGCTTCAAAAACTCGAATTGAAATGGTGAATAATCTTGTGCCTCATCAACAACGATGTGTTTAATTGAACTTTTCGTCTGAAAGCCCTGAATTAGCTCTTTCAAATGTAAAAACGGAGTCGCATCTTCATAAAAAAGTTTACCTTTATCTAGCATTTCCAACGTCAACTGACAAATCTCCGATAACGAAGCGGGCGCTTCCCCCTCTATCCACTGTTTGAGCTTTAGTGGATTTGTAAAAAGCTGCTTGTATATTCCCTTTATGTCAACAAAACCTAACGCTCGAATTCGTTTTCGCAATGGCTTCAATTTCCGGTGAACAATCAATTGAGCAAGTGCTTTTGGCTCAATCTCATAGTCAGCAATCGATTCTCTTTTAAAGCCTCGTTTTTTCGCTAAATAGGCATGTGCCTTATGATAAGCATCGTCGCTAAGCAGCTCGATTTCCTCCTGTACCCATGGCTTAGATCGCTCGGTCTTTTCGACTTCATTTATTTGCTTTATTAGCCAATCTTTCAACTTTTCAAGTTTGTTATGAATACTGAGTGAAGTGTCGTTGCTATAAAATCTATCTGCCATTTGCCCCGCAGTAACAATAGGCTTTCCTCTAAAGAAAATCCCCTTGAATAACATTCCAGATAACTCAAGCGAATTCATATAATTCTCAATCGCATCAAAAAAACGAGTAGAAGCTTTGAATTGGATGCTCGCAATTCTTGACTTGGATGAAGGAGTATTTGCTGCAGTTAACACATATTCTAATTGCTCGTATGATTTTTCAATTTGAAACTCTTTACTAATCCCCTGGTCCAAGTATTCCTGAAATGTGACTTGTTGCATATTCTCTTCGCCAAGTTCGGGAAGTACATTGGACACGTAACTGTTAAACAGTGAATTAGGAGAAAATAAAATAATTTGATCAGCATTCAGATTATCTCGATATTTATAAAGCAAATATGCAATTCGCTGCAGGGCAGCCGATGTTTTGCCACTACCAGCAGCACCGTGAACAATAAGAAGCTTTCCCCGGTCATGACGGATGATGCGGTTTTGCTCTTCTTGAATGGTAGCTACTATATTATGCATATGTTTGTCAGTACCTTTACCCAAGACCTGCTGTAAAATCTCGTCTCCGATGGTGAGACTCGTATCGAACATGGATTGAAGAACCCCGTCACGGATAAGATATTGCCACTTTTTCTCCAATGTGCCTTGAATGGTGCCTCCGGGTGTCGCATACTTAGCCGGACCAGGCTGGTAATCGTAGTAGACACTCGAGACTGGGGCCCTCCAGTCGTAGATCAGGAAATCCTCGGTATTTTTATCACTAAGCGAGGAAATACCAATATAGAATTGTTCCTGAGTTAAACTCCCATCTTCAATAAAATCAATTCGACCAAAATAAGGTACCTCCTGCATTCGGCGAAGCGTGGACAATCGCTTAGATGCATGTCTATGAGTGCCTTGACTTACGGACAGAGCTTGAGCTTCTTGCCTCAAGCCTATGATGGTTTCAAGGTAATCATCAAAGGTATCCGTATTCACCTTGACTTCATCCCAAAAGTGTTTTCGGATATGAACCACTTTGTTTTTACGTCTAGAAGTTTCTACTTCTAACTTGTTTATTTCCTCTGTAATTGTCTCCAATACACTGTCCACTCGTTTTTGCTCCTGTTGAAATTCTGAATTCATGCAAACACTCCTTAAGAAAAGTTTATAAAAGGGGTTGACTAATGTACCAATTTCATCATATAATTAAAATAGGGATATTATATTTAAAATTAGTTACATAATGTGTATCTATATAAATTTACCATAAAATCTTATTCATTTCAATATAGTGAACTTCGATTCTATCATTCCCCGATGATAATGACAGCTAAATTTTAAGATGAAAAAGAGTAGTATTTATCGTTAATAACGAAAACACTACTCTTTTTATTTTTCTATATGGGGTAGCAATTAATGATAATTGTTGTGCTGTTATATGTATAATGATATTTTTATATTTTCAGCTTTTCTTATTACTGAGCGGAATGCTGAACCGTAATATTGTCTAACTGGATCCTCATTCCACTATTTGCTCTCAATCATTCGTTCTAAGCATGTTTTTGAATCCTCATTCCGTTATATGCCTTTTACAGGCCTCAAGATCATCATTTTGTGGTAATAGCTGAACCAGAATCCATGAAACCCTTTTATAACAGCTTTACTTATTACTTAGCGGAATGCGCTGAACCGCTTTAATGAATTAGTGGTTCCTCATTCCTAAAAAACAATTAAATATGATTTTTCGTATCCTTGCTTTGTAAACATAAGGATTGTATATTTGTTGCTGTTCTATTTATTTGTTCTACCCTTCAATAGTATAATAAGCGTAAAATATAGCTTTTAGTTAAAAATAGTGACAACTTTTAGCCAGTATAGCGAAAGTGCTTTTCTCCACTATTTGTATGCTATAATTTATAAGGTAAAATAAAGATAGAGGTGACCATTCTTGGCATTACATGTTGTACTATATCAACCAGACATTCCGGCAAATACCGGAAATATTGCACTTACCTGTGCAGCAACGGATACAGCCTTGCATTTAATCAGACCACTTGGCTTTTCTACAGATGAAGTAATGTTAAAACGAGCAGGTTTAGATTTTTGGCAGTCTGTAAACATAACGTATTATGACTCACTGGATGAATTTTTTTCCAAAAATCATGGTGAGTTTTACTATATTGAGACCTTTGGTGAAAAAACACATTCATCCTTCGATTTTAGTGATGTTTCTAAGGAACATTATTTTATGTTTGGAAAAGAAACAACAGGCTTACCAAAAGATTTACTAGAAAATAATAAAGATCACTTTATGAGAATACCGATGAATGATAATGTTCGTTCACTCAATCTTTCCAGTACAGCTGCAATATTGGTTTATGAAGCTTTGCGCCAGCAAGGATTTCCCCATCTTACATAAAAATCTTCCTACATGGAAGATTTTTATTTGTTATTGTTGGTTTTTAAGAAACCTACTCTGTTATGCTACGTATAGTTCTTAACAATGTTTAAAGGGAAAGCTGTCATATGTTGCATTGGATAACAATGATTAAAAGATAACATGATTAGTTTAAGAAGACTTTCCTTGAGAATAAATTTTAGAGGTTTTATGTAAATACAGAAAGGCACCTCATTTGAAGTGCCAATAAATTAACTATTAGTCCTATTATCTATGTTCTCAAGATTAGAACATAAAAGTAAGGGAAATTCTTCCGGAGAGATGTTAAATGGAAATTCTCCTTGGTTAATTTTTTTGATTAACCTCTCAAGTGCATTTTTTGCTTCTCTCATTAATTCGGCAGAATATCCATATTTAACACTATTTGTTTCGAATTCATCCTCATCTACAACGAACCACTTCTTGTTTCTATTTTGAATATAATCCAAATCCAAATCTACAAAACTTATCTGTTCATTTCTAAATATGGATGGTTTTGCTACATTACAGTATGTCGAAACAACTTTGCCATCTTCAATCTCCATTGCTGCCGTAAACCAGTCTTTTAAAGAAAAATACTCTATGGATGTATTATTCATGGTAAACACCTTATTCTTAGTATGATGAATTAATTTTCGACCTGGTTTGCACCCAACAATTACATACTCTTGGGTGCAACGAAGCAGCAATCCTTCCCATTCGTAGTGAGGAATATTTGGATATTTGAGTGCTTTAATTTTTATAAGTTTATTCATATGAATTATCCTTTCACTTTGTACAACACTTAACAAAATAGACAAACCAAAATTGGATCCTTACTTAACGTTATCTTCTTTAAAAATCTAAATTTTACATACTGAATTCTATTTTAAAAGGCTATCATTGTTGTCCTTTTATTATTTGTATCTGTTATATACTCAATATTGTTTTTGAAGAGTATATTTATGATACGGTAGTTAAGAACGAAAAGGATCACTATGTTACCAAAATTATGATAGAAGTTAATCACCCATCCTTAAAAACCGTTTGATTTTTTAGACCATCTAATTTGTTTTCGCTAATTTCTAATTATATGTAGACAATCTCTTCTCTCTCTAGATGAAGAGGCTGTCTTATTTTTGTTCAACTATCATCTCTTTGTCTCAAGGAAGACCTTCTAATTCTTTTTTTAGCTCACTTACCTTCGGGGAACTGATTTTTCTTAATCATCTCATTTCCTTCTTGCTGATCATTCCTAACGACGAAGAACTTATTTTCTTAATGCCTCCTGTTTCCAAACGCAAGTTTTTACTTTTTACACACATTCGTAAGAAGTCATATCCTAAGGTTCTACTAACTGCCTTTCCACCTGCGCGGCTTTTTTACGACCTCTTTTAGAAAAGTACCTTTGATGAAATAGACAAAAAATGCAAATACTGATAGTAAATAGAAAAGGAACCAAAAAATAGAATGAAATTCACTTTTTAGATTCTTGTTTCTTTGGGAGGACCTTTAAACATGTCCATACAACTAATCGAAGTATATACGCCTACTTTTTATATTGATGATTTAAATTCCTCATTAAGTAACTTCCCTATTATTTATGATTGGATTACGAACGAAACTGATGGAAATGATACTTTATTAAAAATTTTTGTCAAAAGTGAAGATACAGAGGAAGTATTAAATTATTTAGAATCAATTTCAGATAAACACCATGACTTTCATGTTTTTCTATACCCAGTTCAAACATACATACCTGATTTAAATGAATGGAGGCGAACAGATAATAAGGAAGAGGAAAAAAAAGAAAAAGAATTTATACGTGCCAGCAGACATGAACTCTACACGATTGTTCGTACATCATCAGAAACAAGATGGAGTTATATATGGTTTATTATATTGTCGGCAATTGTAGCCACAGTAGGTATAGTAAAAAATAGTGCTGCAACTGTTATTGGTGCAATGGTAATCGCACCGTTAATAGGACCATTTGTTGCATCTGCATTCGCTTGTGTATTAGGAGATTATAAGTTGCTTTTCAGATCGTTACTAACCTCGATATATGGACTATCAATACCGTTAGCAATTGCAGCTACATTTGGTTATTTTTTCCCACTCCCTATTAATAGTACAGAATTTTTATCACGAACAAATATTATCTTTATTGATATTTTAGCAGCACTTGCTTCTGGTGCAGCAGGAGCCATTTCATTTGTGAAGCAACTACACGGTACATTAGTCGGTGTCATGGTATCAATCGCTCTTTTGCCACCTACCATTGTGTTAGGAATGTTTATTGGAGCTTTTCAATGGGATGAAGCAATTAATCCATTGTTATTATTACTTTTAAACACTAGCTCGATTGTTATGTCAGCGATTGTTGTCTTTTGGGTGTGTGGGATCCAACCTGTAAAATGGAAAGAAATTGAAATGGCAAATATATCGAAAGCATACTCTCTATTATTTGTTAGTTTGATTGTTGTTTTTTTAACAATTGTTATTTTATATGTCCAACGGTTTTAACACCAATATGAGCTGTAGAACATAAAATTTGTGAACACTAGGTAAAATGGGATGTATTTCAAAACTTGTATTATTTATCAAAAGGAATAAGTGTAGGGTGCGAATCATTATCCTATTTGCACCCTTGTTTCATGTTTTTACTCCGGTAACGATGATACAAATATCACACATCTTTCTTTTTCAGAAAAAGTACATGTCTATTTTTAAATTAAAATAATAACTGAGTGAAAAAGATAACCAAAGTAACGGTAACAGCACTAAAGATGGTAGACACAAGAACGATTTGTGCGGCATACTCTGGCTCATTCTTGTATTCCTGCGCAATGATGGCACTATTGACAGAGGTAGGCATAGCCGATGAGATGATTAGTGCTTGTGCTAAAATACCGTCTAAATTTAGAAGGACAACTAAGCAAAAAGCAATAACTGGCCCTAAAATAAGTCTGATGAATAGACTTAAATAAATCGTTAGCTGTTTAAAGCTAAATCGTAATTGTGCAATTTGTGCCCCAAGGGTTAAGAGCGCGACTGCAATTAAACCATCTGATATATACTTGATTGGCACCCAAAGAAAGCTTGGGACTGGCAGGTTAGAAACATTAAAGATTACTCCAAACATCATGGAATAGAATAATGGCATTTTAAAATAACTTAAAAGTGCTTTTAATTTTCCACCGTCCATCGATTGTAAGGAAAAGATGCCATAGGAAAATGTAAGTATATTCTGAAATGTTAGTACAACCACTTGGATAGACATGGCAAACGGGTCCGATTTAAAAACCAAATCATTCACAGGTACACCGTAATTAGCCGAGTTGTAAAAGATAACGCTATTCGTAAAGGCAACCCTCATCCCTTTACTAAATTTGAAAAGTCTCCCTATTATAAACGTTATGAATTGAAGAAATCCTACAAACACAATACAAAATAATAGAACGTATAGAAATGTTTCCATTGTAAATTGTGCTTCGTACAGCTTTACAAATATGATACCTGGCACAAAATAATAGATATTAAGCTTTGCCAGAGTATAAAGGTCTAGACTAAACTTTTTTTGGAGAATAACTCCCAAAGTTATTAATATAAAGACTGGTAAAATGATAGAAACGAAAATTTCAATAAAATTAGCCATATTTTATCCTCATACATTGCTTGTTTACTAGAATGAATACTGAGGTGAATAGTCCTCCCTTCTTCCTAAAGAGTCAAAAGAAGTCTACTATTATAATAGCTTAAGATGGTAGCTTGTACCACTATATATAACACATGGATTTAGCACCCTAAGGTTAAATGAGATAAAACTAGTATGGAAAGAAGCAGGAGAAGAACGAAATCGCTAACGCGATGGCTCTTAACAGCCCCCTCGGACCGAAAAATGCAAAAAAAAAATGAAAAAGTATGTCTAATGTGGTATTGTTTAATCGCCAAACAAAACAATCCATA
>Ga0180215_1003128_pt1 | contig 15873 bp, 13 predicted proteins | sample eDN3rd37CBELigBY_FD_128871 | JGI IMG/M metagenome (GOLD analysis project Ga0180215, IMG submission 128871) | Enriched backyard soil microbial communities from Emeryville, California, USA - eDNA 3rd pass 37_C BE-Lig BY (version 2) (version 2) | ecosystem: Environmental > Terrestrial > Soil >...
CGCCACCTCCGGCGCCGGCGGCCGCTGCGACTGCTCGCCGCGCGGCGGGCCGCCCGGCTTCGCCCATGTCATCGACGCGAAGCACCTCGCGCTGCCGGACTACAAGGGCAACCGCCGGCAGGACTCGCACCTCAACGTGACGGAGAACCCGCACGCCGGCCTGCTGTTCCTCATCCCCGGGCTCGGCGAGACGCTGCGCGTGAACGGCCGCGCCCGCATCGTCCGCGACGCCGGCCTGCTGGGGCGCCTTGCGACGAAGGGCGACCCGCCGCAGCTCGCGCTCGTCGTCGAGGTCGAGGAGGTCTACATGCACTGCGCGAAGGCGTTCCGGCGCAGCGAGCTGTGGGACCCGTCGACCTGGCCGGCGGAGGAGGACCTGCCGTCCGTCACGCAGATCTACCGCGACCACCGCGACACGCCGGGCCTCACGGTCGAGCAGGTCGCCGGCGAGCTCGAGGAGAGCTACCGCGACCACACGTGGTGAGTGGCGGGCCCGGCGCCCCCCTCACACCGCCAGCAGCCGGTCCGCCTCCGCCCGGCGCTCCTCGCCGAGCCAGCCGCGCGCCTGGGAGACGTCGAGCGTCACCTCGACGAACGCGCGCACCGCCTCGGACGCGTCGCGCCGCCAGCACAGGTGCATCGGGATCGGCAGGACCGGCTCGGCGCGGCGCCACACCAGCTCGGGCTCCAGCGCCGTGTACTGGCGCTCGAAGCCGATGCCGATCGCGCGGCCCTCGGCGATCTCCTGGCACGCGGCGGGGTCGTCCTGCAGCAGCTTGGAGCCGAAGATCACGAGCTCCTCGACGGGGCCGGTGAAGCCGCCCTCGCGCATCGCGGAGACGATCGTGTCGTAGAAGCGCGGCGAGTAGACGCGCGGCCACAGCTTCAGCGCCTCGTGGCGCAGCTCTGTGAGCGCCACCGTCTCGCCCTGGGCCAGCGGGTGCTCGGCCCCGATGATCACGCCAAGCGGCGTGTGGAAGATCGGGACGGAGAGCACCTCGTCGTCCTCGCGCGGTGAGGACCGGGTGATCGTCACCTCGATGATGCCGTCGCCCAGCAGCGGCGCGTCGCCCCACCACACCTCGCACGAGCTGACCTTCACGTCCGGGCGCCGCCGGCGGAACTCCTCCAGCAGCATCGGCAGCATCTCGCGCCGCACGGTCGGCGCGTAGGACAGCGAGACGTGCGCCTCGTCCGTGTGGCCGCCGGCGCGGGCGACGTCCTCCCACGCGCGCTGGGCGGCGGCCAGCAGCGGGACGGCGTGGGCGAGCAGCGTCCGCCCGGCGTCCGTCAGCTCGACCTTGCGCGTCGTCCGGCGGAACAGCTCGACGCCGAGCGACATCTCGAGCTGGCGGATCTGCGAGCTCAGCGTCTGCTGGCTCATGTGCTGGCGCTGCGCCGCGCGCGTGAAGTGCAGCTCCTCGGCCACCGCCACGAACGACCCCAGGTTGCGCAGATCTGGCTGACCCTGCATGTACCGACGGACCCCCGGTCCACTCGCTCCCGTGACAGGCACGATACCGATTGACCGGCCCTGTTTGTGAACGACGTCCACAAGTCCTGTTTGTGTTCGCGCCCGGGTCGCGACATCGTTTCGCCCATCGCAGGGGAGCGCCCGGCCACGGGAGCCGCCGGGCGAAGGTCGATGGAGGAGGCGAGGACGACGTGTACGACGCCGTGACCACCGGCGGCAGCGGGATGCCCGCGGCCGCTGACGATCCGCGTTGCGACGCATGAGCCTGGACGTCGGGGTCGACATCGGGGGGACGTTCACCGACCTCTTCGCCGTCGACAGCGAGTCGGGGCGGGTGTACGAGGCGAAGTCGCTGACGACGCCGCACGACCTGTCCGAGGGCGTGTTCGCGTGCCTGGAGAAGGCATCGATCCCCGCGGCGGCGATCGGGACGCTCGTGCACGGCTCGACCGTGGCGATCAACATCGCGATCGAGCGGACGGGCGCCCGGTCGGCCCTGGTGGTCACGCAGGGCACGCGTGACGTCTACACGATCGGGCGCGGCAACCGGCCCGACGCCTACAACCCGTTCTTCAAGCGCCCCAAGCCGCTGATCCCGCGCAGCCTCACCTTCGAGGTCGCCGAGCGCAAGCTGGCCACCGGCGACACGCTGACGGCGCTGGCGGAGGACCACGCGCAGGAGATCGCCGAGCGCGTTCGCGAGGCCGGCGTCGACGCGGTCGCGGTGTGCTTCCTGCACTCCTACGCCGACCCCGAGCACGAGGAGCTCATGGGGCGGGTGCTGCGCGCCACGCTGCCGGAGGCGCACGTCTCGCTGAGCAACGAGATCGTCCGCGAGTACCGCGAGTACGAGCGGATGTCGACGACGGCGCTCAACGCGTACATCGGCCCGCGGGCGAGCGAGTACCTCTCGCAGATCGAGGGCGGGCTCGCCGAGCGCCAGTTCACCGGGCGGTTCCTGGTGATGCAGTCCAACGGCGGCGTCATGTCGCCGGAGACGGCGCGGCGCACGCCCGTGGCGATGATGGAGTCCGGCCCCGTGGGCGGCGTCATCGCCTCCGTGCACGTCGGCAGGGCGATGGGCTACGAGGACGTCATCACGTTCGACATGGGCGGGACGACGGCCAAGTCCAGCCTCATCCGGGGCGGCGAGCCGACGATCGCGCACGGCTACCACATCGGCGGCTACGCGAGCGGGCATCCGGCGATGCTCCCCGTGGTCGACATCGTCGAGGTCGGCGCGGGCGGGGGCTCGGTCGCGTGGATCGACGAGGTGGGAGCGCTGAAGGTCGGCCCGCGCAGCGCGGGCGCCGACCCCGGGCCCATCTGCTACCGGCGCGGCGGCACGGAGCCGACGGTCACGGACGCCAACGTCGTCCTCGGCCGCATCGGCGCCGAGTCGTTCCTCGGGGGCGAGATGGCGCTCGACGTCGACGGCGCGCGCGCCGGCATCGAGGAGCGCCTCGGGCCGCTCGGCCTCAGCGTCACGGAGGGCGCGATCGGCATCGTGCGCCTCGCCGTGGCGAACATGGTGCTCGCGGTCCGCGGCGTCTCGGTGGAGCGCGGCTACGACCCGCGCGACTTCGTGCTCATGGCGCAGGGCGGCAACGGCCCGCTGCACGCGCTGGAGATCGCCCGCGAGCTCAACGTGCCGACGGTCGTCGTGCCGCGCCTGCCCGCGATTTTCTCCGCGGTCGGCATGCTCATGGCCGACCTCCGCCACGACTACGTGCAGACGCACTACACGTCGCTGGCCGAGGCCGACCTCGCCGAGCTGGCCGAGATGTTCGACGAGCTGGTGCGGCTGGGCTCCGAGCGTCTCGCGAGCGAGGGGGTCGCCGAGGACGCGCGGTCCTTCGAGCGCTCCCTCGACCTGCGCTACGCCGGGCAGGAGTTCGCGCTGCCGATCCCCGTCGACCCCGGCGAGCTGCTGGCCGGGGACGTTGCGGCGATCCGCGCGCGCTTCGACGACGCCCACCAGCACCGCTACGGCTACGCAACGCCCGAGGAGGAGGTCGAGATGGTCAACCTGCGGGTGGTCGCCAGGGGTGCGCGGGAGCGCCCCGTCCTGCCCGCCGCCGCGCCGGACGGCGAGGACGCGCTGATCGGCACGCGCCCGGTGTGGTTCGCCGATCCCTCCGCCCCGGTCGACTGCGCCGTCTACGCGCGCGACCGGCTGCGGGTGGGCGACGTCGTCAAGGGCCCCGCCGTCATCGAGGAGCACTCCTCCACGACGCTGCTGTGGCCCGGCGACGAGGCGCGCGTGGCCGAGGGCGAGGAACTCGTCGTGCGGGTCGGGGGTGCGGCATGACGCTCGACACCGGCACCCGCGTCGACCCGATCACGCTCGAGGTCCTGCGCAACGCCCTCCCGGCGATCGCGAACGAGATGTCGCTGGACCTCCAGCGCTCCTCGTACAACATGATGATCTACGAGGTCGGCGACTACTCGTGCGCGATCCTCGCGCCCGACGGCGCGCTGCTGGCGCAGAACATGGGCGGGGTCTCGCACTTCGTGTCAGACCTCGGCGTCGTGATCCGCGACGGCGTCAAGCGCTTCGGCCTGGACGGCTTCGCGCCCGGTGACGTCGTGTTGACGAACCACCAGGCGGTCGCCGGGCAGCACCTCAACAACATCGTCGTCTACACGCCCATCTTCTTCGAGGAGCGACTCGTCGGCTTCGCGGCGATCCGCGCGCACTGGATCGACGTGGGCGGGACCTCGACGGGGTTCGGGGCCAGCGGCCTCGCGTACGACCCGTGGATCGAGGGTCTGCAGCTCGACCAGGTCAAGGCCTGGGAGGCCGGGGTCGCCGACGAGAAGGTCCTCAAGATCATCCGCGACAACATCCGCTTCCCGGAGGCGTCGCTGGGCGATCTTCGCTCGCAGGTGGCCGCCTGCCAGCTCGCCGAGCGGCGGCTGACCGACCTGTACCGGCGCTACGGCGCCGACGTCGTCGAGTCGGCGATCCAGACGATCTTCGAGCAGACCGAGCAGAAGTGCCGCCGCGCGGTGGAGGAGATGCCCGACGGCGTCTACGAGGCCGAGAGCTTCCTCGACGGCGACGCGGCCGACCCGCGCCGGATCGACATCAAGGTCAAGGTCACGATCTCCGGCAGCGACATGGAGATCGACCTGTCCGGCTGCTCGGAGCAGCGCCGCTCGGGCATCAACGGCCGCACGCTCGCCGGCGCGCTCGTCGCCTACAAGGCGCTGACCGCGCCGGACGACCCCGTCAACGAGGGCTCCTTCGCGGCCGCGAAGGTGATCATCCCCGAGGGGAACATCATGATGGCGCGCTTCCCGGCGCCGATGGCGGGCTGGAGCATGATCCTGCCGACCGTCGTCGACACGCTGTTCCGGGCGCTGGCGGACGCCATCCCCGACCGTGTCGGGGCCGGGCACTTCGGGATCCTCGGCATCCCGCTCGTGTTCTTCGGCACCGACCCGCGGACGGGCAAGCGGTTCGTGTCGCAGAGCATCGAGGGCGGCGGCTGGGGCGGCCGGCCCTTCGAGGACGGCGAGTCGGCGTGCGTGTCGATCTGCCAGGGCGACGTGCGCAACTCGCCGATCGAGAACATGGAGCTGAAGGTGCCGCTGCTCATGGAGGAGCGGGCGCTGCTCCAGGACTCCGGCGGGCCCGGCAAGTTCCGCGGCGGGCTGGGCATCAGCGTGCGCGTCCGCGCGCTCGCCGAGGGCCGCTGGAACCTCAACCAGTCCCGTCGCCGCAGCTGCCTGCCCTGGGGGCTGCTGGGCGGCAAGGAGGGCTCGAAGCCCGACAACCTCATCCGGCGTCCCGGGGAGACGGAGTTCTCCAGCGTCGACGCGGCGCACGTCGAGGCGCCGGAGGGGACGGTGGTCATCCAGACGAGCTCCGGTGGCGGGGGCTGGGGCTCGCCCCTGGAACGCGATCCCGCGCGCGTTCTGGAGGACGTGCGCGAGGGGTACGTCTCGGTCGAGGCGGCCGAGCGGGAGTACGGCGTCGTGCTGACTGCGGACGGCGCCGGGGTCGACGAAGCTGCGACGCGTGCGCTGCGCGCGTCGCGCGGGAACGGGCGCATCGCCCACGAGAAGGGGGAGGAGAAGTGAGGGCAATCAGAGGACTGAGGTTGGCGCTCGCGCTGGTCGCCGCGCTGGCGTTGGCGATCGGGGCAGTGGCCTGCGGGGACGACGAGGAGTCCGGCTCCTCGGGCGACTCGGGCTCCAAGCCCGCCTCCGAGCAGGACATGTCGATCACCGTGGGCCTGCCGGTCCACGACGCGAGCTACGCGCCGGTGTACCTGGCGGTGGACCGCGGCTTCTTCAAGGAGGAGGGCCTCGACGTCAAGCTCGTCGCCTTCCAGAGCGGCTCCGACCTGAGCAAGGCCGTCATCGGCGGCTCGGTCGAGATCGCCAACTCGGCGATGTCGGAGATGGTCCTCGGCATCAACCAGCGCCAGCCCCTGAAGGCGTTCTGGGGCGGCATGAACATGCTGTCGTTCTCCTGGTGGGCCAAGCCGGACATCAAGACCGTCAAGGACGCCAAGGGCAAGAAGTGGGGCGTGACGCGCGTCGGCTCCTCGACGGACTTCCTGTCGCGCTACCTGCTCACCAAGCACGGCATGGATCCCGAGCGCGACGTGACGATCGTCGGTGTCGGCCCGGCCGCCGGCGCGCAGGCCGCGATGGAGGCCAACCAGATCCAGGTCGCGACGGCCTCGCAGCCGAGCAACTTCTACTACGAGGACGAGGGGTACGTGAAGATCGGCGACCAGGCCGAGTTCTCCAAGCAGTACCCGACCCACGTCTCCTACGGGCGTGAGCCGTGGCTGAAGGAGAACCCCGACGCGGTCAAGGCGTACATCCGCGCGGTCGCCCGTGGCACCAAGCTGGCCATCGACGACCCGAAGGCCGCGATGGAGACCATGGCGAAGTACCCGAAGGTCCCCGAGAAGTACCTGCAGCGGACCTACGACTACAACAAGCCCGGCTGGGCGGTCGACGGCGCGCTGCCCGACAAGCAATCGATGGACGTCTTCTGGGACATCGGCGTGCAGAACGAGCAGTGGCCCAAGCCGCTGGAGGAGTCGCAGTGGCTCGACCGGACGTGGCTGGACGGCTTCGCCGAGTGGGGCAAGGACATCCTGGAGTCGCAGGGGTAGGTGCCGCGCCGGCGGGCCGCGGGGGCACCCGCGGCCCGCCGTCGGCGTCCGTGACGTTTCGATGAGAGAGAGGAACAGCGTGTCGCAGATCGCGATCCGCGATGTCCAGATCAGCTACCCGAGCAGGCGGGGTGGCGACGACTTCATCGCCGTCGAGAACATCGACCTGGAGGTCGCCGAGGGCGAGTTCGTCACCATCGTCGGGCCCAGCGGCTGCGGCAAGAGCACGCTGCTGCTCGCGGTCGACGGGCTCGTGCACCCGTCGCGGGGTGAGATCTCCGTGAAGGGCCGCACCGTGACGGGGCCGGGTCAGGACCGCGCGATGGTCTTCCAGGAGTTCGGGCTGCTGCCGTGGCGGACGGTGCTGGGCAACGTCCAGTTCGGCATGGAGCTCGCCAAGGAGGACCGCAAGGGCTCCGAGGCGCGGGCGCGCGAGCTCATCGAGCTCGTCGGCCTCAAGGGCTTCGAGAACCACCACCCGCACGAGCTGTCGGGCGGCATGCGCCAGCGGGTCGGGATCGCCCGCGCGCTGGCCGTGCGCCCGGACGTGCTGCTCATGGACGAGCCGTTCGGGGCCCTGGACGCCCAGACCCGGGAGATCATGGCCGGCGAGCTGCTCAACATCTGGAACGTCGAGCGCAAGACGGTCCTGTTCGTGACGCACGGCATCGACGAGGCCGTCTACCTCGCCGACCGGGTCATCGTGATGAGCAAGAGCCCGGGGCGGATCATCGCCGACATCACCGTCGACCTGCCGCGGCCGCGCACGAACGAGGTGCGCGCCAGCCCCGAGTACATCCGCCTTCGCGAGGAGGTCTCCTCGCTGCTGTTCACGGAGACGGCCGACGAGCGGCGGGTCGTGACGGCATGACCTCGCTGGTGACCCTCCGCCGGCCGTCGGTGGGGCGGCGGACAGAGTCCGGAACGGGGCCGCCGCCGGCCGCGCGCTCCGCCGACCGCCGCAACCGGCGGCGGTGGGCGCTGCCGTTGCTGACGCTGGCGATCTTCCTGGCCGTCTGGGAGATCCTCTCGCGCCTCGGCCTCGGCGGGTTCGTGCAGTACATCTCCAGCCCGAGCGGCTCGGCCTCGGCGCTGTGGACGATGATCGAGAACGGCGAGCTGTGGCCGAGCGTCCGGGTGAGCGTCGTCGCGTTCGTCGTCGGCTTCGCGATCTCGGTCGGGATCGGCATCCCGCTGGGCCTGGCGATGGGGTGGAACCGCACGGTGCGCGAGTTCCTCGAGCCGCCGCTCATGGCGTTCTACGTGATGCCGCGCCTCGCGCTGCTGCCCGTCGTCGTGGTGTGGCTGGGCATCGGCACCGCCTCGACCATCGTGATCGTCGTCGTCGACGCGATCTTCCCGGTGATCATCAACTCGATGGCGGGCATCCGCAACGCGGACGCCAAGCTCGTGCAGGTCGCCCGCTCGTTCGGCGCGGGCCGCCGCGACCTGTTCCGCAAGGTGCTGTTCCCGGCCTCCGTGCCGGCGATCATCACCGGCGTGCGGCTGGCGATCGCGCGCGGGATCCTGGGCGTGATCGTCGCTCAGCTGTACGTCTCGACCGTCGGCATCGGCCACCTGATCGCCGTCTACGGCCAGACGTACCAGACCGACTACATCGTCGTGCTCGTGCTGCTCGTGGGCCTGTTCGGCTACGCCGTCAACCTCGCGCTGCAGCGCGTCGAGAAGCGCTTCGAGACGTGGAGGGGAACCGCATGAGCGCGTTGCGACGCACCTCGCTGCGGCCGCTGCTGTTCGGGACGATCTCCTTCGCCGTCCTGCTGCTGGCGTGGCAGCTCATCGTCGATCTGGGGCTCGTCGACGGGTTCCTCGTCGGCAGCCCGACGAAGGTGGCCGACGCGCTCGTCGACCAGGTCAGCTCGGGCGTGCTCTTCGAGCACATGAAGGTCAGCGCGTACGAGCTGGCGATCGGCTTCGGCATCGCGACGCTGCTCGGCGTCGTGGGTGGCGTGATCATGGGCTGGTACGACGCGATCAACGACGCGTTCGACCCGTTCGTCTGGCTCGGCTACGCGTCCCCGCTCGTCGCGCTGTACCCGGTGTTCCTGCTCATCTTCGGGCTGGGCGCGCCGACCGTGATCGCGATCGCCGTGCTGCTGGCGGTGTTCCCGATCCTCATCAACACGCGCAGCGGCGTGCGGGAGGTCGATCCCAAGCTCATCCAGGCCGCGCGCTCCTTCGGCGCCAGCGACGGGCAGCTGTTCCGCAAGGTCGTCCTGCCCGCCTCGATGCCGATGGTGATGGCCGGCCTGCGGCTGGGCATCGGCCGCGCGCTGGTCGGCGTCGTCGTCGGCGAGTTCTTCGTCGGCGACCGGGGCTTGGGCTACAGCGTCGCGTACTACGCGGGGCTGCTTCGGACGACGGACATGATCCTGCAGGTCGTGGTGATCGGGGCGATCGGCGTGCTGCTGACGCAGCTGTTGAGCATGCTCGAGCGCCGCATCGACTCCTGGCGGGTCGAGGTCTCCACATGACGGGGAAGGGGAGCCAGTGACGGGAGAGTCCAGGGACACGGCGCGGCGCGAGGCCGGCCGCGCCCGGATCGAGGCGCTGCGGCGCCAGGTGCAGGAGCGCGAGCTCGACGTGCTGCTCGTGCTCGGCACGGGGCGCCACCACTTCATCGGCGCCAACCACGCATGGTGGCTGTCGGGCCTGCGCAACCTCGGGCGCGACGCCGCGGTGCTGCTGCCCAGCGACGGCGAGCCGGTGCTCGTCACCGCGCCGAGTTGGGACGAGGGGCGCGCGCGGCGGCGCTCCTGGGTGGAGGACGTCGTCGCGGTCGACGACTTCGCGACGGGGCTCGCCGACGTCATCCGCACCCGCGGCTGGCGCGGCGCGCGGGCCGCCGTCGCGGGGGCCGCGACCGCCTCGCCGGAGGTGACGAACGCGCTGCCGGCGCTGTTCGACGCCGCCGCGGCGGACGGCGACGACGCGGTCCTCGCCGTCGCCTCGACGCACGACGCGTACGCGATCTCGTGCATCGAGCGCGCGGTCGAGATCGCCGAGGCCGGCTACCGGCACCTGTGCGAGATCGCCCGCCCGGGCATGAAGGAGTTCGAGCTGGCCGCCGAGTGCGACGGGCACATGCGCGAGCTGGGGGCGGACGACAACTTCCTGCTCATCTCCGCCTCCCAGCACAACCTGGCGGTGCACGCTCCGACCGACCGCGAGCTGTCGGTCGGGGACATCATCCTCGGCGAGATCTCGCCGAGCGTCGACGGCCAGTTCGCCCAGATCTGCCGCTCGGCGATCATCGGCGAGCCCGACGAGCGCCAGCTCTCGGCCTACGAGGTGCTGCGCGAGGGCTACCAGGCCGGCCTGGAGGCGTGCCGGCCGGGCGTGCCGGTGAAGGAGGTCGCGCGCGTGATCAACGACCTCATCTCCGCGCGCGGCTACGCGAAGTACTGCAAGCCGCCGTACATGCGCACGCGCGGGCACGCCATGGGGCTCGGGACGCTCGCGCCCGCCGACATCTCCGACCGCTCGGAGGTCGTGCTCGCGCCGGGCATGGCGTTCGTGCTGCACCCCAACCAGTACACGCCGGAGGCGGGCTACTTCCTGTGCGGCGACCAGGTGGTCATCACCCAGGACGGGGCGCGGGCGCTGTCGTCCGCCGTGCCCTCGCTGGACGCGATCTCGGGGGCGGTGGTCGCATGATCACGATGCACAACGTGCTCAAGCGCGGCCGCACGGTCTGGGACCGCGGCGTCCTGCCGGAGGACGAATACGTCGAGCGGGTGCGCCTCGTCCGCGAGGCGATGGCGCAGGCCGGCCTCGACGGCCTCGTGACCGTGGGGCACACCGCGCGGCCGGGCAACTTCACGTACCTGTCCGGGTCGGTGCCGCCGCTGGGCTGGATGGGCATCGTCCTCGGCCGCGAGGCGGGGCCGTTCCTCGTGAGCGGCGGCGGCTCGCGCGAGGTCCCGTTCCTGCGCACGCAGACCTGGCTCATCGACGACATCCGCACGAGCCGCAGCCTGTTCCACGGGCCGGCGGCGGTCGTCGTCGAGGCGCTCGGGGAGTTCATGCCGTCCGGCGGGCGCGTCGGTCTCGTCGGCGCCCGGGAGGACCTCACGCCCGTCGCGCACGCGGAGCTGCTCGACGCGCTGCGCGACTACGACGTCGTGGAGGGCGACGCGCTGCTCGGCGACCTGCGCGCGGTCAAGCGCCCGCGCGAGCAGGCCGCGCAGCGCCGGTCGCTCGAGATCGCCCGGCGCGCCGTGGACGCGGGCCTGGAGGCATGGGAGCGTGGCGCGTCGACGGCCTCGGCGCTCATCGCGACCGAGAAGGCGGCGCGCCTGGGCGGCTGCCGCGACGTCCGCGTGCTGGGCAACCTCGACGGCGAGCAGCTCGCGCCGGTGGAGGAGCCGGGCGACACGCGCGGCGATCACCTCGTCGTGTACGTCGCCGTGGAGCACCTCGGCTACTGGGCGCAGGCGTCGGGCGACTCGGACGCCGGCTCGGCCAACCCGGCGGCGAGCGCCGCGCGCGCGGCGGTCGAGGCGATGACCGGCGCGGCCGGCCCGGCTGTGGCGGTGGGCGACCTCGCCGCGGCCGCTGCCCGCGAGCTGCCCGGGGGCGAGGGCGACGTCGCGTTCTCCTACGGGCTCGGCGGCGGCATCGGCCTGGACCTCTCCGAGCGCCCGGAGGTGCGCCCCGGCGCGAGCGCGACGCTGCGGCCCGGCGAGGTGCTGGCGCTGCAGGCCTTCACGGTCGCCGACGGGCGCCTCGGCGGCGCCACGGAGACCGTCCGCGTCGACGCCGAGGGGGTCACGCTGCTGTGAGCGAGCCCTCGTGCAGCGCGCTCGCGGCGCGGCTGCGCGCGGTCACGGACGGGTGCGAGGCGCTGGGCGATGTCGCCGGCCTGCGGGTCTTCGACACGCTCGGCGCCCTCGCGGCCGGCGCGTCCGTGCAGGCTACCCGCGCGCTGCCGCCCGATCCGGGCCTGCTCGGGGAGGTGCGGCGCGCCTGCGCGGCGGCCCGCTGCACGGAGGTCGACGACTTCGAGCGGCTCTCGTGCACCACGCCGGGGTCGGTGGCGGTGCCCGTGGCCCTGCTCGTGGGCGCCGACCGCGACGCCCCGCCCGGCCGCGTGCTCGCCGGCGTCGTGGCGGGCTACGAGGCGATGGTCGCCGTCGGCGAGGCGATCGACGGCCCCGCGCGGCTCGCGCGCGGCGTCTGGCCCAGCTACCTCGGCGCACCGGTCGCCGCGGCGGCCGCCACGGCGGCGACGCTGGGCCTCGATGACGGGCGCACGGCGCATGCCCTGGCGATCGCCGCTACGCGGGCGGTCGGCACGGCGGGGCGGATCGCGCAGGAGCCGATGTCGCGCTGGCTGGTGTACGGGTGCGCGGCGGCGGACGGCGTCCTCGCCGCGCTCGCCGCCGAGGCCGGGATGCTCGGCGACCTCGACGCGCTCGCCGGAGCGCTGCCGGCTGCGACGGGCGTGGCGTTCGACGCGGCGCGGATCCCCGCGCCGGCTCCGCGGATCGCGGGGATGGACGTCAAGCCGTTCTGCACCGCGCGGCAGGCGCTCGCCGCCGTCGAGGCGGCGCGCGAGGCCCGCGCGGAGGCCGGCGGCGGCGCGGTGCGCGAGATCGAGGTCGCCGTCCCCGCCGCGTACCGCGCGATGATCGACAGGCCGGAGCCCGCCGGCCGGCTGGAGTCGATCGTGAGCGCGCAGCGGCAGATCGCGCTGGCGCTCACGGACGACGACGGCCTCTACGACGTTGCCCGCGACGACCTCGCCCTGCCCGAGGGCGCGGCGGAGCTGATGCGGGTGACGCGCGTCGTCGCCGACGACGAGCTCGGCGCGCTGTACCCCGAGGCCTGGGGCGCGCGCGTGCGCGTGCGCACGGATGCCGGCGAGGCCACGCGCCTCGTCCGCGAGCCGCTCGGCGGGCGCGAGCGGCCGCTTGGCTGGGACGAACTGCGCTCCAAGCACGAGCGCATCGGCGCGTGGGGCGATGCGCTCCCGCGCGCGCTGCGGCTCTGCCGCGACCTCGGCGCCGGCGCCCTCCCGGCGCGCGAGTTGCTGGACCTCACCACCGAGGACCTACGTCAGGAGGTCGTCTCATGAACCCGGTCGACTGCCACATCCACTGGTTCCCGCACTCGTTCTACGAGTTCCTCTCCAAGCGCACCGAGGAGCCGCGGACGGTGCGCAAGGGCAACACCTGGGACTACAACTTCGGTGAGCGCAGCGTCGCCATGTGGCCGGAGTGGTTCGACCTCGACATGCAGTGGGAGACCCAGGCCAAGACCGGGATGGAGATGACCCTCATCACCTCGATGGGCGTCCACTCGGACTTCGAGGGCCTTCCCGCCGACGAGGCGCGCGAGGCGGCGCGGATCGTCAACGAGGAGTGGTCGGCCAAGCAGCGCGAGTACCCGGGGCGCTTCTTCGGGATCGCGGGCGTGCCGCTCGCCGACACGCAGATGGCCATCGACGAGCTCGACCACGCGATCACCAAGCTCGACCTGCGCGGCGTGAGCATCCCCGGGTCCATCGACGGCGAGGGCCTGGACGCGCCGCGCCTGGAGGAATTCTGGACGCGCGTCGAGGAGCTCGGCGTCCCGATGTTCATCCACCCGACCGACGGCGCGTTCCTGCACCACCTCGGCGACCGCAACATCCACCTGAGCATCGGGCGGATGATGGATTCGAGCGTCGGGGTGCTGCGGCTGATCCTCAGCGGCGTGCTCGACCGCCATCCGGACCTCAAGATCCTGCACTTCCACTGCGGCGGCGTGTTGCCGTACACGACCGGGCGCCTCGACAAGAACATCCGCTCGGAGACGCTGACCGCGAAGCCCAGCGAGTACGTCAAGCGGACGTGGGTCGACACCGCCCAGCCGCACGCGCTGACGATCGAGATGGCGATGAACTACTACGGGCACGACCGCGTCCTGTACGGCAGCGACAACCCGTGCTGGAACCCGACGGCCGCGCTGGAGGCGTGCAACGAGATCGACCTGACCGAGGAGCAGCGGACCGCGCTCTTCGACGCGAACGTGCGCAGCATCGTCGACATGCGGGCGCCCGTGGCTGCGTAGCGGGCGAGACGGCGCCAGGGCCATGCCCGCGGCGTCCGGCGCGGTCGCGCCGGGCGCTGCGGCGTGGTTCGAGATCGACCTGCGCCCCCGTCGAGCGGGGGCGCGCGCCGCGCCGCTAGCCCGTCACGAACCCCCGCAGCCCTTCCGGCGCCACAGCGCGCGCCTCGACGCGCTCGACCCGCGCGAGCGGCGGGCCCTCGGCGCACGCGCGCTCGACCTCCGCCACCGCGTCCGGCGGTCCCTCCAGGCGCACCGCCACGGTGCCGTCGGCCCGGTTCACCGCGCGACCGGCCACCCCCGCGCGCTCGGCCGCCTCCCGCACGAACGCGCGGAAGAACACGCCTTGCACCCGCCCGTGGACGACGATGTCGCGCGCGACGCGATCGCTCACGCCGCGGATGGTGGCATGCGCCGTCAGCCGCCCGCGATCTCGCCCCACGCGTCGACGATCCGCTGCGCCGTCCGCCACGCCGTGGCCTGCACGGTGAGCGTCGGGTTGCTGCCGCCGACCGTCGGGAACGTCGAGGCGCCGAGCACGCCGACGTTCGGCGTGTCGTGCACCAGTCCGTAGCCGTCGACGACGGACGCGTCAGGGTCGTGGCCCATCCGCGTGCCGCCGGCGCAGTGGCGTCCCTCGACGTGCATGACGGGCGGCTGCCAGGTCTCGCTCGCGCCCGCCTCGCGCAGCAACCGATCCAGTGTGCGCTGCATGAACGCCGCGACGGCCTGCTCGTTCTCGTGCACGCGGTGCGTGACGCGGACGACGGGCACGCCGTGGGGATCGGTGACGGACGGGTCGAGGTCCAGGCGGTCGGACTCGTACGTGAGCGCGTCGACCTGGGCGTAGACGGAGCCGACGGACTGCGCGTTGGCCTTCATCCAGCCCTTCCACGCCGACCCCCACCGCGGCACGTGCGGCGGGTGGCTGTACGCGCGCGTGAACATCACGGGCAAGAACTCGTGCGACCCGGTGATCATCCCGCCGCCGACGAAGCCCTCGCCGGAGTGGTCGAAGTTGTCGGCGTTGAAGTCGTCGAGGCACACGACCTGCGAGCCGATGCCGTTGAACAGGTTCAGCCGCCGGCCCGGGAACAGGCCGAAGCGATACGGCATGACGTGCGCCGTGTAGTGCAGCCCGACCTGCCCGCGGTCGTTGCCCACGCCGGCCGGGTGCGCCTTCGACGTCGACAGCAGCAGCAGGCGCGTGTTCTCGTAGACGTAGGTCGCGACGAGCACCACGCGCGCGGGCTGAACGCACGTTCGGCCGTCGCGCACGAACGTCACGCCGGTCGCCAGGCCGTCGCCGTCGGTCTCGATGCGCAGCACGCGCGCTCCGGTCTCCACGCGCAGCAGACCGGTCGCCTCCGCGCGGGGGATGACGTTGAGGTTCGTCGCGCCCTTCGCGTCGACGTGGCAGACGTTGTTCTGGCAGAAGCCGCAGTACGTGCAGGCCGGCCTGCCGTCGAACGGCTCGGAGTTGATCGCCGACGGCGCGAGGAACGGGTGCCAGCCGAGGCGGGAGGCCGCGTCGCCGAGCAGCTCCGCCCACCCGGTCGCGCGCAGCGCGGGCATCGGGTGCGGGCGGCTGCGGGGGCCGTCGAACGGGTTGGCGTCCTCGCCGCCGACGCCGATCTCCCACTCGACGAGGTCGTAGAACGGCTCGAGGTCCTCGTAGGTGAACGGCCAGTCGGCGAGCGTCGAGCCCTCGGGGATCGCCCCCTCGCCGTAGCGCTGCACCGTGCGGCTGCGCGCCTGGAAGTTCCAGGGCAGAAAGCGGATGCTCAGGCCGTCGTAGTGCACGGTCGTGCCGCCGACGGCGTTCATCATCACCACGGGCCACGGCGACGGGCCCGCCTCCTGCGTGGCGTCGAAGCGCCACGTGGGCATCTCCGCGAGCGCCTTCGGGCGCGCGAGACGGGCGCGCACCTCGTTGGCGATCTCGTCGAACGCGCAGTCCTCGCGCGTGAGGCGCGGGCCGGCCTCCAGGCCGACGACGTCCAGGCCCGCGCGGGTGAGCACGTGGGCCGCGATGCCGCCGGCTGCCCCGAGGCCGACGATCGCGACATCCGCGCCCGGCAGGCGCTCCGTCACGACGCGCGGGCCTCCTCGCGCCCCTGGACGGCCTGGTCGGCGTGGCTCCACTCCCGGCGCGGGCCCTCGTAGCCGATGAGCGCCCAGCCG
>Ga0180215_1003132_pt1 | contig 15859 bp, 15 predicted proteins | sample eDN3rd37CBELigBY_FD_128871 | JGI IMG/M metagenome (GOLD analysis project Ga0180215, IMG submission 128871) | Enriched backyard soil microbial communities from Emeryville, California, USA - eDNA 3rd pass 37_C BE-Lig BY (version 2) (version 2) | ecosystem: Environmental > Terrestrial > Soil >...
AAAATCACGACGGTGAAAAGCCTTCAAGCCCTTAGAAAAATAATATTCACCCGTAGGGATAAATGACAATAACTGTCCTTTTGATTTTTTAGCTTGAGAGTTTTTACTCATGTAATCCTCCAAATGTTACAAATTAACAAATTTTAGCCGCACACAACGTCCGCGGCGGCTGCATTTCTGCTCAACCAAACAATTATAACACACCCTTCACGAAGCAGAAAGTGCATCATTTGGAAAAGAATAAAAGCGCTGAAGCTTGATCTACAACTAATACAATTAATTACCCATATCTTATCATTTTATAAATTCCAGCCAAATGCAAAAAAAGCTAACGGACATTCAGTATGGTAGCTTTTTGATTGTTTCCTGACTGGCTGTTAATGAATGGATAGCATTTATGATCCCGGCTCATACATTATTTATCAGTGTTACATGTATAGGGAATACCAATCCTTTTAGCAGTTAACTCATCGTAGGATACTAAATCGTTTATTGTCAACTCTTTTAACGAATGCTTGCCCATTGCTCTTAACGCCATTTTCATTTCTTCTATACTTGCCGTTAGAAACTTCTCAGCTGATTTCACTCCATCTTCCACTTTAAACTGATCCTTGAATTTCCCGTTATACCAAACTGCTTGTGTGGGCGGTTCGAATGGAAGTGCATTTAAGGATTGAGTATGCGAAAGAGTAAATAACATCGCGGAGCCTACATAAACGGCATCAGCCCCTAATGCAAGCACTTTTAAAAAGTGTCCCGGTACTAAAAGACCGCCTGATACAATTAAACTAATTTGCTCTTTCATATTTATTTTTTCTAAATAATTCACTGCTCGAACAAGCCCGTGCAATGTTGGGATTCCAAAATCATCGCATAATATGGGAGGTGCCTCCTTCATGGCTGCTTGTCCACCGTCAATAGCAATAAAATCAACGCCCATTTCAATTATATGATCAATATCCTCTTCAATTTTTCCTCCCATACCAATTTTCACACCAATCGGAACACCGCCTGATATACTCCGGAGTTCCTCCACAAGTTCCTTCATATCTTGTAATGTTTGGTTTTCAAAAAAGAGTTCACCAAGGACAGCCTTTTCATTTTCCTCAAGCCCCATCACTTCGCGTGCACGACCGGTTAAATCCTCAGGGGAAATCGTTTTGCCCATGCCAACTAATGCCCCTTGCCCCAGCTTGATTTCAATCATGTCAGCACGCTGAATAATATCCTCTTTCTTTGCCCATGAGGCTTTGGAAAACTGAAGAATATATTTTCCAGCTCCGTCTAATTCTTCAGGCAAAACTCCGCCTTCTCCTGAATTAATCGCGGTGCCGGCATTTTTTGCAGCCGTTGTTAAAGAAAGCCTTGCTTGTTCACTAATTCCTACTCCGTAGCCCATCCCGCTGATGATTAGGGGAATATCGATATTCATCGGTTTTTTTGCTTTTGGTCCGATTGTGACCATCATATCTACTTTCTCATCGCCATTTACTGGAAAAGGTGAAACTTGAGCAGGAATGAAGGTAATCGGGTCCAAATGCGGCCACTTTTTGGAAGAGCCTGTTAGAGGACGATGCAGGACAGTTCCTATTTCAGCACGCAAGCTATTTTCAAGCATATTTTGAATGCCCATATGCCGTAGGCCCGGAATAAGCTCCATAATATTTTCTTGATAACTGTCCGTTAAAATAATTTTCCCCATTTTCTTCACGATTTGTTTAATAAACCAACGCCACCCTATAATCATGAACATAGAAAAGACAAATAATATAGATACCATTGCCAATATCAAATAGGATAAAATGTTCTGCATATTTAGTTCTCCATACTACATAGTTTTCATTTTTTACTTCAGTTTACAGGATAACAATTTGTCATTTAGTTCTCTTTTGGTTTGTCTTCCCAAGCTTCAAATGTATAAGGAATTCCTATCATATTAGCGGTCAGTTCATCGTAGGATACTAAATCTTTTGTTGACAATTCCTTTAACGAACGTTTTCCCATTGCTCTTAACGCCATTTTCATTTCCTCTACACTCGCTGTTAAAAATTTCTCAGCTGATTTTACGCCATCTTCAATGTTAAATTGATCCTTGTATTTCCCTTGATTCCAAACTGCTTGCGTGGGTGGTTCAAATGGCATAGCATTCAATGATTGAGTGTGCGAAACAGCAAATAATATGGCAGAACCTAGATAGACCGCATCAGCGCCCAGGGCAAGTACTTTTAAAAAATGCCCAGGTACAAAAAGTCCACCTGAAACAATTAAACTAATTTTTCCTTTCACTTCTCTTTTTTCAAAATGCTTAACAGCTCGGACAACTGCATGTAAAGTCGGTATTCCCATATCGTCTGATAAAATAGGTGCAGCTCCGAGAGTTGCTGCCTGGCCACCGTCGATAGCAATATAATCAACACCTAAATTAATTAGATGATCAAGATCTTCTTCAAGTTTTCCACCTGTCCCTATTTTTACCCCAATCGGAACACCACCTGTCAGGTTTCGAAGCTCTTCAACAAGATCCTTCACATCCTGTAATGTTTGATTTTCAAAGAAATTGTCAAAAATCACGGCTTCTTCATCTTCCTTAAGTCCCATCACTTCACGAGCACGACCAGTTAAATTTTTGGGTGAAATCCTGCCACCAACTCCAAATAAGGCACCTTGCCCAAGCTTGATTTCGATCATGTCAGCGCGCTTAATTTTCTCTTCTTCCTTTGACCATTCTGTTTTGGAAAACTGTAAAATATATTTTCCCGACGCATCTAATTCTTCAGGCATTACTCCCCCTTCACCAGAATTAATAGCAGTTCCGACATTTTTTGCTGCTTCCGCCAAAGATAACCTCACTTGTTCACTGAGTGCAATCCCATAAGCCATCCCGCTAATCATAAGTGGAATTTGAATTTCCATTGGTTTTTTTGCTTTTGGCCCAATAGTGACCTTCACGTCTACTTCTTCGTCCCCATCAATTGGGAAAGGCGTCGTCTGTGCCGGAATAAAGGTAATCGGATCTAAATGGGGCCATTTTTTTGAAGAACCGAGCGGGCGATGGAGTACGTCGCCTGTTTCGGCACGTAAGCTGTTTTCAAGCATATTTTGAATGCCCATATGCCGTAGTCCTGGCATGAGCTCCATAATATTTTCTTGATAGCTATCAGTTAATATGATTTTTCCGATACCCTTCACCATTTTTTTCATCCACCAACGCCAAGCTACCATAACAAATACTAATAGGACAAAAAGTATGGAAATCATAGCAAAAGCTACATAGTATAACACATTCGACATTTCCTCTTCTCCATTTTCAATAGTCATTAGCCTTTCATACTCTTAATTATTTCTATAAAAAAGGGGAATTATGTTATTTAAGGAGAGATTTAGATGAATAAAAAAGGAACCATGTTTTTTCTTTTTTAATAAAAGTACATTTATGAAAGAAGGATTAGTTAATGAATATCATGAGCAATGTTGGCCATCGCCCTTGGCCATTGCCTTCAAAGAATTGGATTATGCGTCAACGCTGGAGGAACCTATTATTTTGTCATTGGCCTCTTCCTTCAGAAATTTTACAGCACCATATTCCTTCTAACTTAGAGCTTGACACCTATCATGGTTTTGCTTGGCTGGGAGTGATTGTATTCATGCTAGAGGGAATACACCCTAGAGGATTGTCAGCTCTATCCTTAACCCCTGCATTTTCGGAAGTTAACCTCAGGACGTACGTTCATTATCAGGGTAAACCCGGAGTTTTTTTTCTGTCTCTTGATGTAGGAGACTGGGCATCCTATACAATTGCAAAAAGGTGGTATCATTTGCCATACAAGAAAGCTTTCATTTCATTTCAAAAAGAGAGGCAATCCTTTACTTGTCAAAGTGTTCGTAAAGGAGGTGTTCATCCTCCTATATCATTTGGAGTAAAATACACACCTTCGTCAGAAATATATGTTCCAAAAGAAGGAACGCTGGATCATTGGCTGACTGAACGATATTGCCTCTTTAGTACAAATCATGGAAGCAATCTGTATTGCGGAGAAATTCATCATCACCCCTGGCCATTGCAAAAAGCAGAAGCAGAAATAAGCAGAAATACTCTTTTTACCCCATTTAACATTACTACAACGGAATGGCCGCCAATATATCATTTCTCAAAAGGATTGGATACATTGTTTTGGAATATCAGGAAAGTCTGATTAAGTCAAAAGGATCAAACTATCATAGAAAACCACTTAAAGCTAGTAGCCACTGTAGATTGACATATAGATACTCCAGTTGGGATTTACTGTATAAAATAACAAAAATTAAGAATCCTAAAAAAAGGAACTCGGGATCTGCAATATGAGGGGGATTCTGCTTGATACGTAATATCAATAAATTACTGAAGAAAGAGAAGGATAAGAAGCCTACAACATCAATCAATCTAGAAAATAAAAGGGCAAAGGAGGCTCTTTCTGGCAACTTTGATCAAGATATTGAAACCTTTCGTTCAATCTATCAAAATTGTTCAGATGTCGTATTTCGTTCGTTTTTCGCTTTTGGACAAAGGAAAGCGATGTTGATTTATATTGAAGGCCTTTCAGATGTTGAGGGGATTGAAAACTTTGTGCTTATTCCCTTCATGGGGGATCCCACTAATTCAGAGTCCTTGAATGATTATCTTGAATATAAAATGCCTGTCTCGAAGGTAATAAAAATAAATATAGTAGCAGATTGTATTGAGTCGATTTCAAATGGAAACCCCCTTCTTCTGTGTGAAGAAGAAGTTAACGCTTATTCCTTAGGTTTAGCTAAACGGGAGCAGCGATCACTTGAAGAACCCGTTGCAGAGGGAGGAATTAGAGGTTCACGAGAAGGTTTTACGGAATCGATTGGGATAGGAACTTCTTTATTGAGGCGTATTATCAAAAGTCCTGCCCTTAAAATGCATTCCATGACTATTGGCGATTATTCGAAAACAAATGTTGTACTTGCCTATATAGAGGGAATTGCAGATAACACGTTGATTGAGGAGATTACGAATCGTCTGAAACGGATTAAAATCGATGGAATATTAGAAAGCGGGTATATCGAAGAAATGATTGAGGATAACCCCTATTCACCTTTTCCGCAAATCATGACGACAGAACGTCCTGATATTGCCTGCTCTAATCTTTTAGAGGGGCGGGCAGTAATCCTAATAGAAGGAACTCCCTTTTGTTTAATTGCTCCGATTACTTTTTTTTCATTGCTGCAGTCACATGAGGATTATTATCAACGATTTATGATAGGTTCAATCATTCGCTGGCTTCGTTACTTATTTTTGGGAATTTCTCTTTTATTGCCTTCCTTATATGTGGCAGTGCTAACGTTTCATCAAGAAATGGTACCAGCTCAACTACTGCTAAGTATGGCAGCCTCTCGGGAAGCGGTTCCTTTCCCTGCAATTGTTGAAGCAATGCTTATGGAAATCGCGTTTGAGGCACTGCGGGAGGCAGGAGTTCGATTACCAAAACAAATTGGTTCAGCTGTCAGCATTGTTGGTGCGCTCGTAATTGGCCAAGCTGCCGTTCAAGCAGGGCTGGTTTCAGCACCCATGGTCATTATTGTAGCAATAACAGGCATCTCATCATTCATGATTCCTCGATATATTGCCGGAATTGCGATTAGAATGCTGCGTTTTCCGATTATGCTGCTTGCCGCTACGTTAGGATTGCTCGGCGTCATGATAGGAATTATTGCTATTGCAATACATATGTGCACTTTACGCTCCTTCGGTGAGCCATATTTATCGCCGCTGGCACCGCTAAAAAGGAATGAGTTGAAAGACGTTCTGTGGCGATCTCCTTTGTGGATGATGGATACGCGTCCACACCTTACTGGGGAATCTAATGAATACCGTCAGACCCAAGGACAGAGACCGAGTCCGAAAAAGGGTGGAGAAACAAAGTGAAAAGGAGAGGAAGATGATCAAACATGTTGGGAAAAGGAAATGAACTTTACTTCATGCAAAGGATCCTTCTTGTTCTTTCTACTTGTATGTCTATCCTTGTCTTAAGTGGTTGCTGGGATCGTATGGAAGTCAATGATTTGGCGATTGTCACAGGGGCTGCCATCGATAAAAGCGGTGATAATCAAATCAATCTCTCCCTCCAATTATTTATTCCGAAAACACTAGCCAGTGGGGGCGGACAAGCTGGTGGAAGCGGGGGAGGAAAAATGACAATAACAGCATCCCAAACTGGAAAAAACATTGCTGATGCCCTATCAAAGTTTCAAGGAAAACTTCCTCGTGAGATTTTTTGGGGACAATGCAAAGTTTTTATATTTGGAGAAGAATTAGCAAAACAGGGAATTCAAGAGCAGATGGACTTTCTGCTCCGTCATTCAGAGCCGAGGGGAAGAGCATATGTCTTTGTCAGTAAAGGGAAGGCAAAGACGATTCTTGAAAATGTGCCTAATCTTGAAAGGTATTCGGCAGAAGTTTTACGGGAAATAATAAATTTTCGTATCGGGATGCAGATCACGCTGCAGGATGTGGATGAAATGTTGACAGGTATAGCTCAAGCTGCTGCACTTCCATACATTAAAATTGATAAAGAGCAGCAAAGTGAAGGAAAACCAATTAAATATGTTCATATTGATGGTGCCGCCGTTTTTAATAAGGATCAAATGGTCGGGACGATTACGGAAGCGGAAACAAGAGGCGTTTTATGGTTAAGAGATGAAATTAAAGGATATACAATCAGTACAGAGATTGAAGATGGGAAAGGATTTGTGTCTTTAAATCCGGTGTCAGCACGTGTGCATTTATTCCCTCAAATCCAAGATAATAAATGGAAAATGACTGTGGATGTTGATACAGAAGGAACGATTGTACAAAATGAAACGAATATTAATTTTGAAGATCCAAAGTTGTTGGAAAAGGTAGAACGTGCCTATCAGAAAAGCATTGAAAACCGTATCAAAGATACCCTTAAGAAAATACAGCATGAGATGCATACGGATATTGTTGGTTTTTCTAAGGAATTCTATCGGAAATATCCAAAAGAATGGAAAGCAGTTGAAAACCACTGGGATGAGCGGTTTCCAGAAGTGGACGTAACCATTAACGTTATTGCTCATATTCGCAGGGAGGGTTATATAAACAAGCCTGGAGCATTACCAGAAGAAGAGGTGAAGGAAAAGTGAGATGGGAAGCATTTTTCGGAACGACCCTTGTTATTACAATTCTCATTTTCATCCAATGGCCAAGAATAAAAAAATACTCTAAAAAAGAAAAATTTGTCTTCTTCATTCTGCTTTTTATCGGTTGGGGACTTTCCATATTTGATCTCCCACATATTGCAGGACCATTGACGTGGTTGCATGTACTTTTTAAACCGTTTGCATCACTCATGGAAATATAAATAATTATGATTTTGTTTCTTCTATTTCGCACATAGAAAGGAAAAAATGATGGAGAAAGGAAAAATTTCATCCCTGCAGATGGCGATCATGTTATATCCTGCCATTATTGCTACTAGTATTATTTCGGTGCCAAGTATTGTTGCTAAATATGCAAAGAATGATTTGTGGATATCCCCCATTTTCGCGTCCATTATCGGCTTTGTAACCATCTATATAGCCTATGAATTACATAAACTTTACCCGAAACAAACGGTCATTCAATTCAGTGAACAAATTTTGGGCCGGTTTGCAGGAAAGATAATCAGTTTCATTATCCTTAGCTTTTACCTTTTGGCTACAGGACATATCATAAGAGGTTACAGTGAACTTATTGTTAGTTCTTTTTTAATCAAAACTCCGATAAGTGTCATTATGACAACGATGGTGCTGCTTTGTGGATTTGCCGTGCAAGGAGGAATTGAAGTTTTAGGGAGACTTGCTCAATTATTTTTACCTTTGTTTGTTTTACCAATCCTTATTTTTACATTCTTATTAGTCCCTGATTATGATGTGAAAAATATATTTCCAATATTAAGTGAAGGAATTATGCCTCCAATTAAGGGCTCAATCATACCAGCAGGTTGGTATTCGGAATTTTTTCTAATTATTTTCCTTCTGCCCTTCTTATCAGATGTGAAAAAGGCCAGAAAATATGGGATGTTATCTGTTTTAGCCGTTATGGTGACGTTAGTTGCGGTTAATTTGGTTGTTCTATTTATACTAGGTCCCACAACTTCGTCTAAGAGATTTCCTTTAATGATTGTTGCTCGATATATCAGTCTTGCAGATTTTTTTGAGAACATGGAATCTATTGCCATGGCCATTTGGATTGTGGGAGCCTTTATAAAAATTTCTGTCTTTTATTATGCTGCAGCTTTAGGCACTGCACAGTGGTTAAAGCTTTCAGACTACCGGGTCGTTATATGGCCATTTGCGATTATGTTTATAGAGCTGGCTTTCTGGTCAATACCTAGTTCGGCACAATATACTTCTTATATTGTGAACGTACTTCCTTTTTATGGTCCGCTGGTTCAAACCATCATCCCACTATTTTTGTTGCTGGTTGCCATTATTCGCAAGAAATATAAAATGCCGTGAAGTATGGGGCTAGTTCTCATGCTTCCTTCCACTCATTTATGGACGTGACTAATAAAGAAACCACGCTCATCTCCTGGGAACGAAAAAGATGCCTGATAGGAATCAGACACCCTCGTGATAAATTATTTATTTTCTTTTTTCAAATGTCTTTCATGTAAAACATTCAGCACTTCTTTGAACGGAAGCTCCTGTTCACGCAATAATACAAGCAAGTGGTATAGCAAATCGGAAGCTTCCCATTTTAATTCCTCTTGATCGCGGTTTTTCGCTGCAATGATAACCTCAGATGCTTCTTCACCGACTTTTTTCAAAATTTTATCGACGCCTTTTTCAAAAAGATAAGTTGTATAGGCACCTTCTGGACGTTCTTTTTCACGTTGATCGATAATCTTTTCTAAATCAATCAGAATTTGGTAATCTTCAAGCTTTGCTTCGTTTGTCACTTTTTATTCCTCCTCTAAAATCCGCTCTGAAAAACAGCTGATGGCACCTGTATGGCATGCCGGACCAGCTGGGTGTACAAGCACCACAAGGGCATCACGGTCACAATCCAGCTTCATATCAACAATCCTCTGCGTGTTACCGCTTGTGGCACCTTTATGCCATAGCTCCTGGCGTGAGCGGCTGTAAAACCAGGTTTCTCTTGTTTCAATGGATTTCTCCAGTGAAGTACGATTCATATAGGCTAGTGTTAAGACTTCCTTTGTGTTGGCATCCTGCACAATGGCGGGAAGTAAGCCTTGTGAATCAAATTTAATATTCTCCAGGTTCATCGGACATTCACACCTTTTTCCCGTAAATACGCTTTTACCTCATGTACTGACGTTTCTTTATAGTGGAAAATAGAAGCCGCAAGAGCTGCATCTGCTTTTCCTTCTTTAAACGCCTCTTCAAAATGCTCGGCATTTCCTGCACCGCCTGAAGCAATCACCGGAACTGTCACCGCTTCACTGACGGCCTTTGTTAGTGCCAAATCAAAGCCTTTTTTCTCACCGTCAGAATCCATACTGGTCAGGAGTATCTCGCCTGCACCGCGTTCAACTACTTCCTTTGCCCATGATATGACTTCCTTATCAACCGGCGTTCTGCCACCATGCGTATAAACGCGCCATGAGCCAAGCTCTTCGTCATATTTCGCATCAATGGCCACGACAATACATTGAGTGCCGAAAAAGTCCGCACCCTCTGTGATCAGCTCTGGTCGATTAACAGCAGCTGTATTTAGAGAAACCTTGTCCGCGCCTGCTCTTAGAATGCGTTTCATATCCTCAAGTGAGTTGATACCGCCGCCGACTGTAAACGGAATCGCCAGCTCTGATGCAACTGCTTTAACAACATCAACCATCGTTTTACGGCCTTCATGGGAAGCAGAGATATCAAGAAACACTAGTTCATCGGCACCCTGCTCATCATAAAAACGAGCCAGCTCGACCGGATCCCCTGCATCGCGCAGCTGCACAAATTGAATGCCTTTCACAACTCGTCCATCTTTTACATCAAGGCATGGGATAATTCTCTTCGTAATCATTATACACCAACCTCTTTCAATGCGTCAGAAACTGTGAATCTTCCTTCATAAATTGCTTTTCCGACAATCGCACCACTAACACCAGCATCTGCAAATTTCTTTAAACGGGTTAAATCAGCAAGTGAGCTAACGCCTCCTGAAGCAATAACCTGTTTGCCTGTTTCAGCAGCCATTTGCTTTACCGCTTCGACATTCGGACCTGACAGCATACCATCTGTTGCAATATCTGTAAAAATAAATGTGTCTGCTCCGGCATCAGCAAAGCGTTTGCCGACTTCAACCGCCTTCACTTCAGACGTATTCAACCAGCCATGCGTCGCCACATAACCGTTTTTCGCATCAATTCCAATGGCGATCTGTTTGCCGTATTTTTTTACCATTTCGATCGCAAACTCCGGATTTGAAATCGCAATGCTGCCAATGATGACTCTTGTCACGCCGTTATCTAAATAATGAGCAATGTCCTGCTCTGTACGAATGCCGCCGCCAATTTGAACATTAACGTTGAGCTCCTTCGCCGCTTGAATAACAAATGTATCATTTACTCGTCTGCCATCCTTCGCACCGTCAAGGTCAACCATGTGAATCCAATTTGCCCCTGCATCCTTAAACGACTTGGCCATATCAAAAGGAGAATCACCATACACCGTCTCCTGATTATAATCACCCTGAATTAATCGAACACACTTCCCGCCTCTCATATCAATAGCAGGATATATCGTAAAAGCCATGAACCCGTTCCCCTTTCCAATGGAAGCATACTCTGTTTTATACTAGTTTAGTAAAGTTTGTTAACAGCTCGACCCCAAGCTTGCTGCTTTTTTCCGGATGGAACTGCATGCCGTATACATTATTTTTTCCGACAACCGCCGGAACTTCTTCATTGTAAGAAGCTGTTCCAATTAGAATGTCTTTTTGACTTGTGTTGACATAATAGGAGTGGACAAAATAAGCATAATCCTCTTCCAAATTGGCCGTGATTGGCGATGTATTTTCCCACTTTAACCGGTTCCAGCCCATATGCGGCACTTTGTAGGTTTCGCCATTCTCAGCTTGTCCAGGAAATCGAACAACACGACCTGGCAGAAGTGCAAGTCCTTTTGTCAGTCCACCTTCTTCACTTTCCTCAAAAAGAAGCTGCATGCCAAGGCAAATTCCTAGCAGCGGCTTTCCTGTTTCTACGTATTCATGCAGGAAGCTTGCTAAGCCTGTCTCATTTAGCCGAGCCATTGCATCCTTGAAAGCACCAACACCAGGAAGGATTAAGCCGTCTGCCTTGGACAGCTCAGAAGGGTCTTCTGATAGAAAAAACGGTACTTCCAATCGCTTCAGCGCCTGACTGACACTGAATAAATTTCCCATTCCATAATCGACAATCCCTATCATTTATAACATCCCCTTCGATGACGGAACACCTTTTACTCTTGGATCGATCGTTGTTGCTTCATCAAGTGCTCTAGCCATTGCTTTAAAAATAGCCTCAATAATGTGGTGTGTATTTTGACCGTAATGAACGATAACATGAAGGTTCATGCGGGCTTCCAAGCAGAACTTCCATAGGAATTCGTGGACAAGCTCGGTATCAAATGTTCCAACCTTTTGACTTGGAAATTCAGCACCTCTGATTTCTAAATGCGGACGGTTGCTTAAATCAATTACGACCTGTGCAAGTGTTTCATCCATTGGTACAAATGCATTTCCGTAACGTTTGATCCCTTTTTTGTCGCCAAGTGCTTCTTTCAAAACCTGACCAAGGCATATCGCGATATCTTCTGTTGTGTGGTGGTCATCGATTTCTGTATCACCTTTTGCGTTTACGGATAAATCAAATTGGCCGTGTTTGGCAAATAGGTCAAGCATATGTGTTAAAAATGGTACCCCTGTATCTAATTGAGATTGACCTGAGCCATCAATGTTTAACTCAAGCTCAATGTTTGTTTCATTTGTTTTTCGTTGTATCGATGCGCTTCTTGTCATGATCCTATCTCCCTATCCTTGCTCGTTCTTATGTAGTGAGCGATTTTGAATTTTTGATGTTGATTGGTGTCCAAAAGGAAGCAGAAGAACCGACCCTCTGCTTCCTACTTGTTTCGTGCTTCTATGGCTCTTGCGTGGGCTTCGAGACCTTCAAGGCGGGCGAATGCGGCAATCTTTTTGCTGTTTTCATTGAATGCTTGTTCACTGTACATGATAATGCTGGATTTCTTTTGGAAATCATCAACATTTAACGGACTTGAGAAACGAGCAGTTCCGTTTGTTGGTAAAACGTGGTTAGGACCAGCAAAGTAATCACCGACAGGCTCTGAACTGTATCTGCCTACAAAAATCGCTCCTGCATGGCGGATCTTCCCAACCTTCTCCATTGCATTTTCCATCATAATTTCCAAATGCTCCGGTGCTAACTCATTAATGGTTTCGATTGCCTCTTCCTCTGTTTCTGTCACATAGATAACACCATAATCGGCAATGGATTGTGCAGCGATGCTTTTTCGCGGCAGTGTTTCAAGCTGCTTTTCCACTTCCATTGAGACCGCTTCTGCCAATGTACGTGAAGGTGTCACTAGGACGCTGCATGCCCGTGCATCATGCTCGGCCTGTGAAAGCAGGTCAGCAGCAATTTCATTTGCTCTTGCTGTGTCATCTGCAAGGACAGCAATTTCACTTGGACCGGCAATCATATCAATATCGACATCACCGAATACTTCCCGTTTAGCTAATGCGACAAAGATATTGCCTGGTCCGGTAATCTTATCAACCGGTTGAATGGAATCTGTTCCATATGCAAGTGCAGCGATAGCCTGTGCTCCACCAACTTTGTAGATTTCCTTTACGCCTGCTTCTTTTGCTGCAACCAAGACACCTGCTGGTAGAGCCCCTGACTCTCCCGGAGGTGATACCATGACGATCCGTTCAACTCCAGCCACTTGCGCCGGTACAACATTCATTAATACGGAGGATGGATAGGCAGCCGTTCCACCTGGCACATACACACCAACTGAATCAAGCGGCGTTATTTTCTGCCCTAATACGGTTCCGTTTTTCTCCGTTGTAATCCAGGAATTTCTTAACTGTTTTTCATGGAAAGAACGGATATTCTGCGCTGCCTCTTTAATAATCTCAATAATATCCTCTGAAACCTGGCTGTAAGCTTCCTCTATTTCAGCTTCCGTGACAGCAAGCTCAGATAGCATGACACGATCAAATTTTTCCGTATATGCTTTTAGAGCTTCGTCACCATTATTTTTGACATTCTCAATGATGTCTTTAACAATTTTTCGCTGCTCCTCTGTCCCGCTGTCAACCGATCTTTTAATTGAAATTCCTTTATTTACAGTAATGATTTTCACCGTTCTCATCCCTAACTTTGATAACTATTTTTAAACCGTTGTTTTCTGGTTCAACACGTCTGCAATTCGTTCCACTAATTCACTGATTCGTTTATCCTTCATACGGTAGCTGACAGGATTCACGATTAAACGCGATGTAATATCAACAATCTGCTCATATTCAACAAGGCCATTTTCCACTAATGTTCTGCCTGTTGAAACAATATCAACGATGCGGTCGGCAAGTCCAATCATTGGCGCTAACTCTATAGAACCGTTCAGCTTAATGATTTCAACCTGCTCGCCCTGCTCACGAAAATATTTTGAAGCAACATTCGGATATTTCGTGGCAATTTTTGGTGCTACATCATTCATTTTTGTATTTGGCAGTCCAGCAACCGCTAGGTAGCATTGGCTGATTTTCAAATCAAGAACCTCATACACATCTCGATCTTCCTCAAGCATAACGTCTTTTCCGGCGATCCCGAGGTCTGCAACACCATGCTCTACATAGGTTGGCACATCCATCGGTTTGGCAAGAATAAAACGGAAGTTCTCCTCTTCAACATCTATAATTAATTTCCGTGAATCATCAAATTCAGGTGGCAGCTTGAAGCCTGCTTCACGAAGCAAGGCCGCCGCTTCTTCGAAAATTCGCCCTTTTGGCATGGCTATTGTTAACGGCTCTTTCATTGTGCTGTCTCCTTCCCTGCTTTACCGACTAACATGGTAACTTCTTCATATAATTCCGTGCTGGCATCAAGGTTTTCAACACCATTAATATCCTGAAGAACAACCTTCAGTCCGCTTTTTCGTTTTTCAGAAGCTAATGCGTAGGCTTCCTTTCTCCGCTCTGCACTAAATAAGATACATTGCACCGGCTCGCGCGCTTCGATTTTTCCAAGTGCTTCAACCAAACGATCTAAGCGGATGGCAAAGCCTGTTGCGCCCGTATCCTTGCCGAATTTGCTCAGCAAATGATCATAGCGGCCGCCGCTTGCAATCGGGAACCCAACCTGATCCGCATATACTTCAAATAAAATTCCTGTATAGTAGCTCATATGACTAACAAGGGTTAAATCAAACTTCACTCTTGCGCCAACTTGACCATAGTCAGCCAGTGTTTCCCAAAGCTGCTTCATGTTATCTAACGCATTTCTTCCTTTACCGTTTTCAAGCAGTGAGTTTGCCGCTTCAATTACCTCTTCTCCGCCTCTTAGGTTAAGGAAATCTAGCAGGCGCTGCTTATCAATCGATGATAACGGCAATTGCTTTACATGTTCTCTGTAGCCAACGTAATTCTTTTCATATAAAAAGGTTGTTAATGCTTGTACGCGGTCTTCTGTTCCAAGAATATCTTTGAAAAATTCCTTTACGAAACCAATATGACCAACAGATAATTGAAAATTCTCCAAACCAGACGCTTCTAATGAAGATACTAGTACTGCAATTCCCTCACCATCCGCGCTGATTGTGTGGTCACCAATACACTCAACACCGATTTGTTCAAACTCTGCCGGACGGCCGCCTTCACGCTGCTGGGCACGATACACATTTGCAGAGTATGCAAGTCGTAATGGCGTAATTTCCTTTAACATTTTGGAAGCAGCAACCCTTGCGATTGGCGATGTCATATCAGGTCTTAGGACGAGCGTATGTCCCTGCTGATCTAATAATTTAAACAGCTGCTGGTCAAGAATGGCAGATGCCACACCAACCGTTTCGTAATATTCAAGCGTAGGCGTTTCAATAAATTGATAGCCCCATTTTTTCATTTCGTCTCCGATATCATGACGGATTTTATGTTTTGTCTCATATAATCCTGGTAACGTATCTCGCATGCCTAGTGGTTTTTCAAACATAAATAAACGGCTCATTTGCTAAGAACACCTCTGTTCATCACATTGCGAATCTGATTTTGGCTTTTTGTTTTTTTGCTTTAGTTCGCTAATGTGGTAGTAAGTTGAAGCTATTGTATCTCTCTTAGTTGATATTTGTCAAGGAAATTAATGCTATTCCCTGTTTGAAGTATTATTATTCGGAAAATTTATTTCACGTACGACGTATGTATAGTGCAGGAGCTCTTTGTTCGGACAGAGTTTCTTTGGTTCCTCTTTTCTTTGTCAGACCGGAGCCCTTCTTGCGACAGAGTTCCTTTGGTTCCTCTTCTCTTTATCAGAACGAGGCTCTTCTTCTGACAGACTTTCTTTGATCGCTCTTCTTTTTGTCAGAACGGAGCCCTTCTTGCGACAGAGTCCCTTTGGTTCCTCTTCTTTTTGTCAGAACGGAGCCCTTCTTGCGACAGAGTTCCTTTGGTTGCTCTTCTCTTTGTAAGAAGGAGGCCCTTCTTCTGACAGACTTTCTTTGATCGCTCTTCTTTTTGTCAGAACGGAGCCCTTCTTGCGACAGACTTTCTTTGATCGCTCTTCTTTTTGTCAGAACGGAGCCCTTCTTGCGACAGACTTTCTTTGATCGCTCTTCT
>Ga0180215_1003133_pt1 | contig 15857 bp, 3 predicted proteins | sample eDN3rd37CBELigBY_FD_128871 | JGI IMG/M metagenome (GOLD analysis project Ga0180215, IMG submission 128871) | Enriched backyard soil microbial communities from Emeryville, California, USA - eDNA 3rd pass 37_C BE-Lig BY (version 2) (version 2) | ecosystem: Environmental > Terrestrial > Soil >...
CGATGGTGAAGGAATCGATGCCGAAGGGCGTCTCGATGTCGACGGACTTGCAGGCTGGACTGCTGCCCGTCTCCACGCAGAAGAAGAAAGACTCGTTCCTCGTGGCACTCACCTGGACAGTCCCGCTGCTGGGCATGGTCTCGTAACGGAAGACCCTGTCCGAAAGGCCTCCAGGGTACGGAATGTTGTTGGCGTTCTGCGCTGTCCCGCCCTGGAAGAAGGTGAGGCCCGCATCCATGTCGGGAGCCTGGTAGCCGATGGTCGCGCTCGCACCGTTCGCGTCATTCACGCATGTATCCGGATAACAGGACGTGTGGGTGTTGGGAGGAGGCGGAGGCGCCATCGTCCCGTATCGGTATTCGAAGCCTCCGTCACGCTTGAGGACGACCTGGAAGTTCAGGTCGTAGGAGACGGTAGCGGACGATCCGGTTTCCTTGCTCCACCCCTTCCATTGGACCACGAAGGTGTCTGCGTCGAGGGGCGCGGCCCAGAGAGAGCCGGTGCGCCGGTTGAGGTCGTCCCAGAAGGGAGCGAGGTGAATGTTCTGGTAGGTCGCGGTCGTGGAGAGGTCAGGGAGCAGGCGATTGCTGCTGTTGCCCGACGCCTCCAGGTTGAAGGAGATGAAGCCGTCTGCCATGACCCGCATCTCCGAGTATCGCTTTCCGAAGTAGGGAAAGTCGAAACCAGCGGGGAACGCGACGTTCACGAATCCACTGGCGTCTGAACTCAGCGTGAGCTGCGTCGCCCCTTCAAGACCGGAGATGTCGACGAACCGCGTTCCCCCTACCACCTCCTCCATGGGGAAGCTGCCATAGATCCTGGGGGCAGGCCCCCCCTCCAGATCCGTTGCGTTGATCGTGACCGTGACCGGCTCCCCGGGCCTGGCGGTCGTCTTGACTGCAGTCACATCGACCCGCACAGCCCAGAGGACCGCATTGAGCTCGCGCTCTTCCGACATCCCCACCCCGTTGGTGATGCGCAGGACGAAGGTCGTATCCTCGTTGACGCTCGAGAGGGTGAAGGAACCCGGCCCCGAAGGAGTTCCCGGATCGAGGAGTTCGAGACCGTTCGCGGTCAGGCTGACGGTCGTCGCGCCCTCGGTCACCCAGCTCAGCGTGATGGGCTGACCCTGCTCCAGCTCCGTTTTGTCTGCTTCGAAGCTTTGAATCGAGATCGGGGAGTAGAACGTCACGTCCACCGAGCGTTCGTTGGTCGTCCCTTGAGCACCGACAGCGCGGACCGTATAGGTGTAGTAGCCCTCGACGGTCTCGACGATGTTGCAATATCCGTCGTCGATGGAGAACTGGTCGGCAGCGGTACAGACGACGTTCCCCGATTGGTCCACGACCTGAAGGGATTCGGCGAGCTTGGTCGTCCAGGCCAGGCGGACCGTCGTCCCGGTCGCCACCGGCTCCGTGATGAACTCACCGAGGAAGATCTCTGGCCGGGACACAATTTTGACCGAAACCGACTTGGTGGCCTTGATCGGGCCTCGGGCCGCAGTCAGGGTCGCCACCGGGTTCTCGCTGGTCGCAACGGGATACCAGAGAAAGCTCCCACTCTTCTCGAAGGTGGGCGACGGCTTGTAGGTGAAGGTGCGATCGTAGAGCTCGCCAAAGATCATCTTGTTCGCCAGGATCGTATGTCCGGACGACTGATTGGGCGTCTGGTAGCCGATCGTGGCGCTGAGACCTCTGGTGTTGTTGATCTCCTTTTCCGGTGCGTTGGGTCCGGGATCCATCTCGCCAAAGCGATACTCGAAACCGCCCTGCTCCCAGAGGACGACCTCGAAGTTCAGAGACTTCGCCTCCTCCCAGGTGAACCTCGCGGCCTTCCACTGAATGACCAGATAGCGACCTCTCTCAGGATCGTTCCGGAGCAGGTAGTAGATGTTTCCCCCCTCCATTCCAGGCAACCAATCATTGGCAAGGTGTGCCCATCCAATGAAGTCCCAGAACGCCGCGATGTGGACGAAGCGATAGCTGTCGGCAGGATCGACGGGGAGCGCCTTGTTCCCGGCGTTCGCGGCTTTCACTTCCTCGGGCGAGAAGCTGAGGAAACCGTTGTTGTAGACGATGACATCGGATTCGACTTTTCCACCGAAGGGAAAGGTGAAACCGTCAGGAAAGTGGAAGTGGAGGCATCCGCTGCTGGAGGGGTACTCACCGCACAAGGTGGGATGAATCGGCAGCTTGGTTCCCCCTAGAGCTTGGACATCGATGTAGGGATCCTGGGTCTCACCAACGATGTACTCGGAGGTGTCGAAGCTGAAATCGACCTCATCCGCCATCCGGGTGGTCCAGGTGAGCAGGACCGGCTCGCCCAGCTTGATCTCGGTCACGTCCGCGGTGAGCTCGAAGACCTCGGGAGGCGCCACCGTCACGGTGACATCCGCCTCCGCGGTGCGCCCCAGCGGATTGATCGCCACGATGCGATAGGTGGAGTCGACGAGGGGCTCGACGTGGAAGCTTCCGGCCGCTCGATCCTCCAGCGGGATGGTGAGGAGTTCCACGAGGTCCTCACCATCCACCACATAGAGCACGAGAGATTCGGCGAATTCGGAGGTCCAGCTGAGAACGATGTCCTCCACCAGGTGGTCGAGGTGCGTAGGCGTCGCCGTGAGCGTCGCACTCGGCAGACCGTGTACGAAGATCTTCGCAGAAGCGGTCGCTGGGGAGGACAGGGGATGATCGGTGGCAGCTTCCAGCTCGAACTCGACCTCCCCCAGCCCCTTATCCCAGGGCATCTCGAGGGAGCCCTCCTGCTCGCCGATCGGATAGGACCCATCCTGGCCGTCGCGCAGGACGAGGGTCGCGCCCACACCATCCGGATCGGGCAGGGCCTGCCAGGCAACGTCCAGAACATCCCCGAGGCTGATCTCCTCTGGAGAGACCGTGAAGCGGCCGATCACCGGACCATCGCCAACATAGACGTCCCAAGTGGCCGAGGAGACACCGGAAGCGTTCGCCACCGACACGGACACCAGATGCTCGCCCACGGGCGGCGTCCACCCGCAGCTCCACTCCGCTACCTTGGTAAGCTCGTCCGATTCACAGATGGGCTCCTCGATCCCCGGCGCCGTCACCGAGACCGAACTCCCGCCTCGACTCGTCCAGTCGAGAAAAAGAGTCTCGCTCCACCACAGCGAATGAGAGTTGCCGTTGAGAGAATCCAAGCTCGGCTGCGCGACCTTCACATCGAGGCTTTGCTCCACCATCGTCGCCAACTCGTTGAAGGCACGAAGGGTGATGGTCGATTCGAAGTTCAGTTGGATGGAGTGAGTTCCGTCCACCTGGGCAGGATCAAGGGTGTCGATGAGCTCCTCACCAACCCGGAGCTCCACTGCGACGGCGTCGACGGTCGACCAGGACAGCTCAACGGTCTCCCCGACTCCGATCCAGGTCCGATGGGCGGAGAAGTCCGCGATTGCCGGCAGGTGAACTACCCTGACCTCGGTGGAAGCCCTCCCCTCACCGGATTCATTCCTAGCAACCAGGGTGAATACGGTGTCAGTCTCGAGCTCCACCTCGATCGAGCCGTCCGGGGTCTGCGTGAGTTCGATCGCCGTTGGATCTACGCCCTCGGCCTCGAGCACGAGTTCGTCCGCTCCGACTACGTCGGTCCAGGCGAGGGTGACGGTTGCCTTGCCCAGCTCATCTGTCTCCACGACCTCTGGACCTGTGAAGCTACCGATCGAGGGAGGGGATAGATTCTCGACGACCTCGACCGTTATCTGCGATGAGGTTGCCCCTCCATCCCTGCCCGCGGCGGTCAATTCGAAGACGGAGGTCTCCGACACCGCGACCTCGACTCCTCCTTCCGAGATCGGAGCGTCACCCAACGATATCGGGTCGCCGTTTTGAGTGAGAATGAGCGAGTGAGCGTGTGTCGTTTCCCAGGAAAGGAACGTGTTCCCGGGCCCCACGAGCGTCGCGGGCGTCGCCTCGAACGACAAGATGGCCGCCTGCCTGGTCCCATCGAGAGGTTCGATCTCGCTCCCGCATGCCGTACCGATCAAAATGATCGCAAGGAAAGCGGGAAAACCCGCGAGCGATCTCAAAAAACGCCGCCTCATTCCATACTCCAATCAGCCAGCCCGAAGGCCAACCGCGTCTGACCAGATTACATTGGTTCACAAAAGATCACGACCCTCCCCTAAAAACTTCTTTGACGGTCTTTTAGTTAGCGGGCAGGCAAGCAGGCTGCGGTGTAGGGCGGACTACACCCCCGGCCCATCGGATAAACTCAGGCCGATCCACTCGCGGTGTTCGAGGGAGGCCTCCATCCACAGCTTCCGATGGGAACGCACGAGAACCATAGACCCAAAGTGAATTGAGCTTCCCACCTTCAGGTCGAGGTGCAGGCATGTCTTGTGAGTATCTCTTGCAAAGGAGAAGGGACACGGCTCAACCGCCACCCGATTTCCTTTTCACACGACCTTGGCGCGGGCCTACCTAGCCAGCTGGAAGCCTATTCTGCCTCGCAGGCCATTGTTCGCCGCAGGAAGATCGACGTCCCCCAAACCCAAGATACCCATTGCACCCCGGGGGCCCCCCTCCCCCGATGCGTGCTTCCCCTCCCCCTCTGTAAACTGCTGTAGGCCCGAACCGCGGACTCGACCGAAACTTGGAGGCTCCGCTTGGGCCCGGGCTGCGCACGGGGTGAACGGCGGCGTCACCGTCGTTCACCCCTCGTCCTGCCTATCGCTTCTTCTTGAAGTGGAAGGTTCGATAGGGAAGGTCGACCACGTTTCTCTGATTTCCGATGGTGTAGACGGTCCGGTCGGCGCTCTCGAGGAAGATGGTCGCGGTGTTTCCGTTGTAGTTGTTGTGTCCTGTCGAGCCCGGGGCGTCCTGCGACCAGACATCGTCGAAGACGACCTTGATGTCTCCGTCGCTCCAGAGCTGGATCTGGAAGGTCAGGCTTCCAACCGAGGTGCTGTAGCGGTAGCCACTCCAATCCAGGATGAGCGCACGCTTCCCATCGAAGTCTCCATACTGATAGCGGAAGGCGCAGTCGTGCACAGCGGGGTTGCACCGCAGGGTCGACCAGAATCCGCCGACCAGCGGGCCAGGGGGCTGTGCCGTACCGCTCCGCGGCAGGGAGCTCGGAGAGGTGGAGGAGCCCGAGGTCGGCGCAATCTCCGAGAAGGAGACCCATCCGTTCGAGCCCACCCAGAGGTTCTCGGCAACTCCGTCGAAGAAGGGGAAGCTGAAGCCGGGAATGTCCAAGCCCACGAAAGAGCTGGTGGCCTCGAGATCGCGGACCGGCTGTCCCGTCAACGAGAGATCGTAGTAGGTCCCGACTCCCATGGCGTCGACATCGTAATCAGCGCTCCGACATCCGACGCCCAGCGTACCCGGGCTCGGATCGTCCTCATTCATGGCGCACCAGGCGGCATACGCGTTGGAGGTCACGCCCCTCAGGTGGTAGCTGGAGTCGAGGCTGAGGCTGGTCCCGAAGGGAACCGTCCAGCTACCGTCCCAGCTCGCGGTGGCGATGGTGGCGGTACCCGCGAGGAGCTCCAGGGAGTCGACCTCGTGATGGAGGTTGAGATCGGTCCCGTAGACATAGTCGGGGGTGAAGCTTCCTCCGTTCGAGGCGGCCAGGACCACCAGACCGCCCGGAGCCACGGGAAGCGCCCCTGTGATCGTGTGTTCCCCTCGGGTGTTCCTCAGCTTGAAGCCGCTCAGGTCGATCGGCGACCGGCTCAGGTTCCGAATCTCGATCCACTGCTGGGTCTGGCCTCCAGTCGGATTGATCATCAGCTCGGTGAACATCAGATCACCCGGATCTGCGACGGGCCGAACCGTGACGGTCTTGCACTCCTCGAAGGACGGCGCGTCGGGGAAGGTCATCACGGCGCACATCGAGTACTCCGCGGTGGATCCCACCTGCACCTTCGTCGATCCGGTCAAGTCCGGTGCGAACTTGAAGCTCCGATTGTTCAGGCCTCCAGGGAACGGAACGATATTGGAAGAGGTACTGTTGCCGAAGTGCGTCGCCTTGCCGAGGAGACCGTCGGTGGATTGATAGCCGATGGTTGCGGACGACCCGTTCGCCTCGAGCTCACAGGTGTTCGGATAGCAGGAGGAGTACGAGAACGGCTGTGGTGGCGGCGCCATCGTCCCGTACCGGAACTCGAACAGACCGTTGGAGTAGAAGACGATCTGGAAGTTCAGGTCGTAGTAGGAGGGCGGGTTCGAGGTGGAGGACGATCCACCCGAACGGTTGAAGTTCTTCCACTGGACGATGAACGTGTCCGGCGTCGGGCTATGGGTCCAGACCGAGTCCGAACCACGCATGAAGAGGTCGTCCCAGAAGGGAGCCAGGTGCACTCTGCGCTGGCTCGTGCCCGAGTTCGGGAGGGTGGTATTCGATCCGACCCCGGTCGCCCCTGAAAGGTCGAAGCTGATGTACCCGTCCACGTAGACGATGAACTGGTTGTGCGTCCCCCCAAAGTACGGGAAGTTGAACGGCATCGTCACGGTGGCGAAGCCATTGGTGCTGCTCATCGTCACCTGGGAACCCACCCCGCTGATGTCGTTGTATGCACCCGGCTGTCCAGGGCTTGCGTCGATCTCTGCGAGGGGCGCAAGGACGGTCATGGTGCCCGACTCATGGGGGACGATGTTCCAGGAGATCGTGACTTCATCCCCGGGGAAATACCGGCCAGAAGGCGTGGTGAAGTCGAAAGAGAAGGTTCGGACCACCACGGTCTTCTCGGCGGTCACCACTCTGCCGGCGGAGGTTCCTTCCAGCAGATAGACGGTCTCCTTGTTCGGCGTGTGGTTGAAGGTTCCTACCGAAACGATGGACGCGCCAGTGTGATCGAAGAGGACCACATCGTCGGCCAGGAGGCGGAGCCGGTCCATACCCTTCACATCCCACATCAGGGTCACGGCCTCGCCGATCCGTGCGGCGTCAGGGGAGGCGTCGAACCCGGTGATCCCCCACTTGATCTCCACGTCGACGGGGTTGGAGCACTCGACGTCCCCGGTCACCGCGTCCACCGCGCAGATTCGGTAGACGGAGGTGCTCCAGGGAGCGACCTGGACCGATCCGGTGGCGGCAGAGGTGCTGGTATACTTCCAGGATCGATTGGTGAGACCGCCTGGAATCGACTGCATGTCCGCCGCCGTGGCCCCGTAGTTCAGGGTGAACCCGGCCTTGTTGGTTGGATCCGAGTAGCCGATGGTGGCCGTGGAGCCGTTCGCTTCATGCCAGCATCCGACCGGGGTGCAGCCGGAGGTCGAGTTCGCCGGAGGCTCCATCGCCCCATAGCGGAACTCGAAATCCCCGTTCCGACGGAGCACGACCATGAAGTTGAGGTTGTACTCTTCCGCGGTCGAGCCTGCCGTCAGGCTCATCCGGTGCCACTGGATCACGTAGGTATCCTGGTCGAATCTGCGAGCGTAGATCCGGCCCGAGTCCCGGGTATTCAACGTATCCCAGAACGGCGCGAGGTGAATGAGCTTCTGGGCAGCGGTTCCCGAGCTGGGAAGCATGGTGTTGCCTGCGGCGAGCGACGAGGTTCCCGCCTCGAAGGAGAGCGCACCGACGGTGCCCACCCGGACGAAGGTTCTCGGTGTGCCCAAGAAGTTGAACGTGAAGTCCGGGTCGAACGTAAGGAGATGAGTCGCCGTCGTCTGGCTCGGACGACCCTCGAGCTCGATCGTCCCCTCCATGTTCGAGATGTCCATGTCCGCGAAGAGGTTGCCGGGCCCAGTGGTCTCGACCATGGGCGTCGCGATCACCGGCTGGAGGTCCGGATCTGCCTTGGTCATGACCCAGGAGATCGTCACAGGAGCCCCAGGGTGAGAGGTCCGCGGGCCGGATGCCTGCATCCGCAGACGGATCACCTCGACGAAGACCGTCGCGGTCGCACGATGATGCGGCCCCGTGAGCTCGAGTGTGTATCTGGTGTTCACCAGTGGCGTGACCGGCATGGAGCCAGCGTCGATCTCGGCGAGATCCGTGGTCGACTTGACCACCTGGCCGTCGCCGTCCAGGATCCGCAGGCTCGTCGCTCCGTCAGAGGTCCAGCGGAGCACGGTGGAGTCGTTGAAGTTGATGGTGCTCTCGTCGACGGTGAACGAGCTGATCCCGAAGCTCGCGTCGACCAGGAGGTCCTTGCAGACCAGATCGACGCCGGACATCGCACAGATCGTATAGGTCGTATTTCGGGTGGGATGGAAGGTCATCTGCCCGCCGTTCGCGACCGGCTGGAACCTGATGAGGCGATTCGCGAGGCCACCCGGGTAGGTGGGGTTGGTCGCGGCGTTTCCGGTGCCGCCGAAGTGGTGGGTCGTTCCGAAGCGCCCCCTCCGCGCGTGGTATCCGATCGTCGCGCTCGAGCCGTTCGCTTCGTTCGCGCAACCTGCGGGTTGGCAACCGCTTCCCGGTGCGGTGGGGGGATCCATCGCCCCGTACCGATACTCGAAGGTACCGTCCTTGAAGAGCGCGACCTGGAAGTTGAGGTTGTAGGGACTGTCGTCCGTGGATCCGGTCGTTCCGCTGAACTTCGTCCACTGGATGATGAATGTGTTGGCGTCAGGCTGACCTGTCCAGATCCCGGCACCGGGACCACGGGCCTGGAGATTGTCCCAGAAAGGCGCCAGGTGGTAGCTGCGGTAGGCGGTGCTGGTGTGGGGCAGGATCTGGTTGTTGACGTTGCCGTCGGTGTCCTGGACGAACGCAACCACGCCATGGGCATAGACCCGGGCCGAAGCAAACGTCTCACCGAAATACGGGAAGTTGAAGCCTTGGGGGAGGATGAGATCGCCGTACTCTGTCTGGGGGAACGGGAAGTCGGGGTTTGACGGCCGTGTCTCCAGCTGCGTTGCCCAGGGGAGGCCCGAGATGTCGGTGTATGCCGGCGGGTTTGGAACGTCGATCATCGGGAACGATCCGAAGATCTCGGGTTGCGGGCCTCCATCGAGGGCGTCAGCGCTGATCGTGATCGTGACGGGCTCACCGGGCCGCACCTTGGTGGTGCTGGGGGTCATCGTCAGCCGCACCTTCCAGGTGGTGACCTTCTGGGTCTCCTCCACGAACATTCCCAACGCGTTGGTGACGCGGAGGACGAAGGTCGTGTCTGCGGTGATGGAGGGAAGGACCAGGCTCTGCGGCCCCGAGGGAGCCCCGGAGGGGAGCAGCTCCACGTCGTTGGCCAGCAAGCTGATGTGGTGGGCGTTCTCGGTGTTCCAGCTGACCGTGAGGGGCTCACCCTCTTCGAGGATCGTCTTGTCCAGCGAGAAGCTCTTGATGCTGAAGGGCTCGTAGACGACGATCTCGATCGGCTTCTCGACGGTGACTCCCCTCTGCCCGACGACCCGGATCGTGTAGTTGTAGATCTTCTCCACCGTCTCCGTGATCTCGCAGAACCCTGCGTTCACCTCTCCCTGATCGGCAGCGGTGCAGAGGGCCGTACCTCCTTCATCCAGCAGCACGAGGGAGGTGGCATTGACGGTGTTCCACCCGAGGCGGAAGGTGGTGCCGACCGTGACCCCATCGGGCCGATCGGTCAGGACGATCGCTGGACGATCGATGATGGTGACCGAGACGCCCTTGGTGTGGCTCTGGGTTCCGCGAGCCGCCTCCATCACCGCGCTCACCGAAGGTCCGCTCGCGAACGGAAACCAGAGGTAAGAGCCGTCGCGAACCAATGGGGGGGTCTGCGAATAGGTGAAGGTTCGATACGAGAGCGATCCCCAGATGTTGTTCACGCTGGTGTTGTATTGGATCACATCGTGCGAGCGCTTGCTGGCGGTCTGGTAGCCGACGGTCGCGCTCCTGCCATTTGCGTATCCCCGCACCGCCTCGGTGATGTCTACCCCGGGCTCCATGTCGCCATATCGGTACTCGAAGCGTCCGTCCTCCCAGAGGACCACCTGGAAGTTCAGCCGCGCCTTCCGGTTCGAGGTCTGCGTCACATCCTTCCACTGGATGGTCAGTGACCGACCTCGATCTCCGTTCGACTCGAGGGCGTAATAGATGTTCCCGGTGGGATAGCGGTCCGCGTTCCAGGTCAGCGCATCCCAGAAGGGAGCGATGTGGACGTAGTCATAAGTCGATGAGGTGGGGAAGTTCGAGTTGAGGGTGCTCGACGAGGTCAGATGGTCGACCTGGAAGCTGAGGAAACCATTGTTGTTGATCCGGACCGCGGGCTCGATCTTCCCGTCGAAGGGAAACGAGAAGCTATCCGGGAAGATCAGCTTCACGCACCCGGTGGTCAGGAGGGAGGTCGAGCATTCGGTGGTGAGCGGGAGATGCGTCCCGGTCGCGGAGATGTCCTTGTAGGGCTCCTGAGACTCACCACGGACATACTCGGTCCCGAAGATGTTCAGGGTTCTGCTCTCCGCCATCTTCGTGGTCCAGGTCAGCAGCACCGGCTCCCCGATGAGCGCCTCGGTCTTGTCTGCGGTGAGGGTGATCACCTCGGGAGGCGCGATGGTGACGTTGGCGTCGACGGAGAAGGACTCCCCCAGCGGATTGACGGCGACGAGCCGGAAAATGGCGTCGTCCGAGGGGACGAAGCGATACTCGCCAGAAGCGCGCTGCTCTTCGGGGATCGCGAGGACCTCGACCAGGTCTTCTCCTTCGACCCGGTATAGGATCAGCGAACCGGTATGCTGAGAGGTCCAGGAGAGGACCACCTCACTCGCTTGGGTCTCGTCGAAGTGGGCGGGGGTGGCGGTCAAGGTGGCGATCGGGAGCCCGAGCACCGTGACCATCGCCGAGGACTCGACAGGGAACGAGAGCTCATGGTCGGTCGCGGCGGTGAGGATGAGTTCGAGCTCGCCGGTCAGCCCCGAGATCGGGAAGGTCGCGGACTTCCCGGAGGCTCCCTCGAGCGAGTAGGGGTTGCCCCGATCGTCACGGAGGCTGAGCGTCGGCTCGACACCATCTGGATCCGGGAGGGTGGCCCAGGTCACCGTGACGGAGTCTCCGTCGGAGATGACATCCGGCTCCACGGTGAACGCCGTGATCTGGGGGCCCGACCCGACGGAGAGGGTCCAGTTCGCCCCGGCCACACCCGAACCATTGGAGGCGGAGGCGTCGATGATGAAGTTGCCCACGGGCGGCGTCCACTCACAGCTGCCGCTCCGGACCTCCTCCAGGTCCGTGACCGCGCAGATGTTTCCCTCGATGCCGGATGCGGTGATGGCGAAGCTCTTGGCTCCGTCGCTGGTCCACTCGAATCGAACGGTCTCGCTCAGCCAGAGCGACGTGGCGGAGGCGGTGAACTCATTGAGCTCCGGCCGTGCGACCACGATGTCGAGGGTGCTGAAGACCATTCCTCCCGCGGAGTTGAAGGCGCGAAGCTCGACCGTGCTGTCCATGGAGAAGACGATGTCGTGGCTGCCGCCCTCGAGCCCCGGATCGAGCTCGGTCTCCTGGACCCCGTCGACCCAGAGTTCAACCGTGGAGGCGCCGGTGGTCTCCCAGGTGAAGGTGACCGAATCACCGATACCGACCCAGGTCTGGTTCGCTTCGAAGACGTCGATGGTCGGCAAAGGCACCACCCGGACCGTGTGCTCGCGGCGGGTCTCACCGTCATCGTTCCTGGCCACCAGGCCGAAGGTCGTGGTCTGGGTGATCTCGACCGAGACGCCGCCGTCCGGGATCTGAGAAGCGTCGACAGTGAGGGACGAGCCGGGCTCCGCCTCCAGGATCACCTCGTTCGCTCCGACGATCCCCGTCCAGGCCAGGGTGGCATTGGCGACGCCGAACTCGTCGGCGCTCACGCTCTCGGGACCGGAGAAGGCCGCGATGGTCGGAGGCACGAGCGCGGGAGTGACCATGACGTCCCGGCTCTCGCTGGCTTTGCTCCCGTCTGCGCCAGCGGCGATCAGCTCGAAGGTTGTGTCCACCTCCACCCTGACGTCGATCGAGCCGGAGGCGATGGGCGCGTCACCGAGCGAGACGGGGGTGCCGTTCGCGGTCAAGACGACCGAGATCGCATGTGATGTCTGCCAGCTGAGGGTGACGTCTCCGGGAGCATCCAGCTCCACGGGGCTCACGCTGAAGGCATCGATCCTTGCCCGCGAATCAACGGGATCGGTCTCGGGATCTGATTCGCCGCAAGCCACCGCAAAGAATGCGGTGACGAGTACAAGGAACATCAAACGAGCGGGGCCCACCAACGAAGCAGACAAGCGAAACCGTCCCACGGATCACTCCTTCTTTCTGGCCATGGAGATCCCGGTCGGGATCCAGGAGGATCATCAGGCCAAAGAAGGGCCGATTGCCGCTCTTCAATTTTTCTTTAACGGGCTTTAACTTCCAAGACCTCGGGGCGGCGGATCGAGAAGAAGTTCCGAGGACGGCCCGGGCTCAAAGCGCGCCTGCAGGAGACAGCCGCCAAGCCTCAGTGGGGTCTGGCGGAGGCAAGTAGCCGGATCGACTGAGCCCTCGGACTCCCCCGGATTCAAGAGCGGAAAGTGCTTTCGATGGGGGTAGCCCACCCCCCCGTCCGCTCCTGCACAAGAGCGTGAGGACGCTCCCTCGCTTGCTCCGTCGGCAGGGATGGATCAGCCGAAACTTTGGGAGTAAACATTCGCCTCTGCCACACCCTCGCAACCGCGGACATGGTTTGGCATCAAAGGATTCAATGTCCACCTCGATCGAGTCTGCATCTGCCGTTCGCGGCTCCCCATCCCCCTTGCGTCCACCCGCCACCGCGCCCTCGGTCACCAAGCTGATCTGGATCCTGGCGCTCCTGGCGGCGCTTGGGCCCTTCACCATCGACATGTACCTGCCGAGCTTCCCGGACATCGCCCGATCCCTCGGGGTCGAGGTGGCAGCGGTGGAGCTCACGGTGGCGACGTACCTGGCGGGGCTCGCGATCGGGAACCTGATCTACGGGCCGCTGGCGGATCGCTTCGGGCGGCGGCGGCCTCTGTTGTTGGGGCTGGGGATCTACTCCCTGACCTCCCTGCTCTGCGCCGCCGCGCCGAACCTCCCCCTCCTGGCGGCGGGGCGGCTGCTCCAGGGGATCGGGGGGGCGGCGGGGATGGTGATCTCGCGGGCGGTGGTCCGCGACCGCTTCAACGAGAGCGAGTCCGCGAGGATCTACTCGGCGCTGATGCTGATCATGGGGGTGGCTCCGATCGTGGCGCCGCTCTTGGGAGGACAGCTCGTGGGGGTCGGGCCGGGCTGGCCGCTGATCTTCCTCATCCTCACGGTGCTCGGGGCCTCGGTCTGGACCATGATCGCGCGCCTGCTGCCGGAGAGCCTCCCGGTCGAGGCGCGGACCCGGCGCAGCCCGGTGGAGACGATCCGGACGATGGGCGCGACCCTGCGCCAGCTCCGCTTCGTTCGCCTGGCTCTCGCCGGCGGGGCGATCCAGGCGTCGATGTTCGCCTATATCGCAGGCTCTCCCTTCGTCTTCATCGAGCTCTTCGGGATCCCCCAGGAGCACTATGGTTTCTATTTTGGGGCGAACGCCCTCGGCTTCATCTCGATGTCGCAGCTCAACCGCTGGATGGTGCCCCGCTTCGGCGTGCAGCCGACCATGCGTGCGGCGATCTTCGTGGCGACCGCCGCGTACACGGCCCTCTGGTTCGCCGGCAACGGCGGCGCGGGCCCCATGATCCTGCTGCCGCTGATGTTCGTGGGGATCGCCTCGATCGGCTGCGTGCTGCCCAACGCCACGGCGGCGGCGATGGCACCCTTCGATCGCAGCGCGGGGGTGGCCTCGTCCCTCCTCGGGACGATCCAGGTCGCCTGCGGCGCCCTCGCCGCCATGTCGGTGAGCCTCCTCGCGGACGGGAGCGCGCGGCCGATGTTCACGGTGATGTTCGGCTGCTCGTTGGTGTCGGTGGCGGTGATCGCGCCGGATCTCTGGAGCCGGGCGCGGGCGGTGGCGCCGTCGCGGGCTGCCTGAGCCTTCGCGGTGCTGCGCGGCTCCTTCGGGCGCGAGGGGTCGGCCGGTGGCTCGATCGTAGGGATGTGCTCTTAAGAGCGTGAGGCGGACACGGTCACGTCCGGATCCACCGGATCGGCGGCGCCGTCCACCCCGAGGAAGCCTGCGCCGAGTAGGCCGAGGAGGACGGCGGCGAGGGCGATCCGGTAGACGACGAAGACCATCACCGAGCGCTTCTTGAGGAAGGCGATCAGGCCGGCGATGGCGGCGTAGCCAACGGCGAAGGAGACGAAGGTGGCGACGGCGAGGGAGACCACGCTGCCGTCCGCGTCCAGGCCGCCTCCGGCGAAGAGCTCGTAGAGCTCCTTCAACCCTGCGGCGGTCACCGCGGGCACCGAGAGCAGGAAGGAGAAGCGCGCTGCCTCCGCCCGGGGGAGGCCCCGCATCAGCCCTGCGGCGATGGTGGAGCCGGAGCGAGAGACGCCGGGGATCAGCGCGAACATCTGGGCGACCCCGACGAAGAGCGCGTCGCGGAAGGTGACGCCCTCCCCCTCCCTCACCCTCCCGAGGGTGGCGCGGCGGTCGGCCCAAGCCATGGCGAGGCCCACCACGATCAGCGACCCCGCGATCACGTGGAGGCCGCGCAGGTCGCTCTTGATCGCGTCCTGGAAGAGGAGGCCGCCGATGACGACGGGGACGGTCCCCGCGGCGATGTAGAGGCCGAGCCTGGCGTGGGGATCCTGGAGGGGCTTGCCCTCTCGCATCCCGCGCGCGAAGCCTGCGGCGATCTCCCAGAGATCCTTCCAGAAGTAGATCAGCACGGCGAAGACGGTGCCGATCTGGATCACGGCGGAGAAGGAGGCGCCCGGATCCTCCCAGCCGAGGAGGGCGGGGATCACGCGCAGGTGCGCGGTGGAGGAGATGGGCAGAAACTCGGTGAGGCCCTGGACGATGCCGAGGATGATCGCCTGGAAGAGGTTCATGTCTCCACTTTCCCGCCGCGGAGCGGCCTGTCGATGCGGATGCCGAGGGCGCGCAGCTTCATCCTCGCGATCTCCAGATCGAGGGCGTCGGGGACCGCGTAGACCTTTCGAGCCAGCGAATTGGCATGGACCGCCAGATATTCCAGACAGAGGGCGAGGTTCGAGAAGCTCAGATCCATCAGCGCCGCCGGATGTCCCTCGCCTGCCACCAGGTTCACCAGGGCCCCTTCGGCCAGGACGGAGATCCGCCGTCCCGAGGGCAGACGATACTCATCCACCAGGGCACGGACCCGCTTGGGACGGGCCAGCCTGGCGAGGCCCTGCAGATCCAGCTCCTCGTCGAAGAGGCCCACGTTGGCGACGATGGCGCCGTCACGCATGGCCTGGAAGTGCTCGGGGCGGATCGAGCGGGCCGTCCCGGTCGCTGCGCAGAAGAAGTCGCCGACCTTGGAGGCCTGGGCCATAGTGAGGACCTGGTAGCCGTCGAGGCTCGCGCGCAGCGCCCGGATGGGATCGATCTCGGTGACGATCACCTTGGCGCCCATGCCGCGGGCCCGCTCGGCCACCCCCTTGCCGCAGTCGCCGTAGCCGAGGACGACGAAGTTGCTCCCGGCCAGGAGGCGCCCGGTCGCCCGCAGGATCCCGTCGATGGCGGATTGCCCCGTGCCCAGGCGGCTGTCGAAGAGCTGCTTGGTCTTGGCCTCGTCGACGGCGATCACGGGGAAGCCCAGCTCGCCCTCGGCGAGGGCGCGCAGCCGCTGCACGCCGGCGCGGGTCTCGAGGGTTCCGCCGAGGACGCCCATGAGGAGCTCGGGCTGCTCGTGGAGCTGGGCGATGGCCAGGCCGGAGTTGTCGATGACGAGCTGCGGCCCGTGCGCGAGGGCGTCGCGGATCTGCGCGCGGTGCTCCGCGGGGGAGGCGCCGTCCTTGGCCCAGGTGGGGATCCCCCGATCGCGGAGGGCTCTGGCGACGGCGGGGTCGCCGGAGAGGGGGTGGGCGGCGCA
>Ga0180215_1003135_pt1 | contig 15849 bp, 17 predicted proteins | sample eDN3rd37CBELigBY_FD_128871 | JGI IMG/M metagenome (GOLD analysis project Ga0180215, IMG submission 128871) | Enriched backyard soil microbial communities from Emeryville, California, USA - eDNA 3rd pass 37_C BE-Lig BY (version 2) (version 2) | ecosystem: Environmental > Terrestrial > Soil >...
ACAATAGGCTCTAATATATTCTCCATCTACTTGGTGTACAACAATTTTTCTTTGCGTAAATTGTTGTTTATCAGATAGGTAGATCATTTCGATAGGAATTTGCTCGGTTAACGATTTGTTAATCAGCAGCTTCATGGATCACACACACCTTGATTTTTTTACTATCATATCCAAACATGCGTTCCTTTATTCGTTAAAGCAGACAGATAATCACACAAAATTTCCCTTCATCATAAAATAATAAAAACCGAAGAAAAGGACAGTGCTTTTCCACAAAAATAATGGACAGCATTCACTGGATATCCCTCCTATTATTCGGTTTACGTTCTTCTTACCAGACCATTAAGGATGCTTCTATTGTTGTGATGACATTATTTCTTTCTTGCATGGTTCCTTGAGAAATAACTATTCCTTTATTGGTGGTGAAAAAATGGCAACTTACATTATTAAAGCAAAGAAAATATTAACTGTTTCGAAAAAGGGAACAATCAATCATGGAGCAATGGTTGTTCAAAATGGAAGGATTATTAACATATCAACGTGGGAAAAAATTAATCAAAAATATCAGCAGGTACCGGTGATCGATTGCGGTGAAAATATTATTTGTCCTTCCCTCGTTGACTGCCATACCCATCTACTCGAATTTGCCCCTCCATCACAATTTCCAATTACAAAAAAAACCCATCTACTTGCGGGTAAAGCAATTTTACTAGATGCCCTTTATTCTGGAATTACGGCATTGGGTGAGCAGGTATGCGGGAATCCAATAAGTGATCTACGTGTTTCAGATCTTAAGCAGGCTGTTCAGGACGTACCAATGGATATAACCTTTGCAGCTAACTGTTTATCAATAGGTTTTCAGAGAATTATTCATTTTTCGGCCGTGACAGGTTCAGCTCCGATTCCTCGTGAGAATCTGGTAAACAAAGAGATCATTAAGGCTTTGGCAGTCGAAAACGAATATGCAGGAGAGAACTTTTTTATAAATGCTACACCGGCTAATTTTCTAAAAAGTGAAGTGCCTAACGCAGGGGAATTGATTTATTCTCAGCAGGAGTTAGCAGATGTTGTGGCAATATTTCATGCTTATGACAAACAAATTGGCGCATATGCAACAGGTGAACAGGGAATTCAAATGGCCCTAGAAGCTGGATTTGATGTGATCCATCATGCCCACGGGATAACAGACAATCAAATAGAAAAAGCCGCAGGACTGAACACTCAGGTGGTTACGACCCCATTAGGCAGCACCTACCTTGAACCTAATTCACTTGAAGAAATCTTGAAATTGGTAAATGCACAAATTCCAGTTTCTATCTCAACAGATGCGTATCTTCCACCTTATGAAAAAAATGCAGTTGCATTGTCAAATGATAGGAAAACCTTAATGGGTCCGGAAGCTTTAATGGCCATTGCTAATCCGTATATGACAGCGATGTTGGAAAATGGCTATGGCGAAAATGACGCACTAGCATTAATCACGAGGAATCCGGCAAAGGTTTTGGGGAAGGAAGATCAATTTGGAAGCCTAGAAGTCGGAAAGGATGCGAATTTTCTAGTAGCAGAAGGGATACCTGGCATTGATATCATTAATCCAAGTAAAATCAAATCGGTTTACTTCCAAGGGGGAAAGGTAGTTTCAAGACTATGATAATAAAAAGGCTGTAGTAGTAGAATCCGCTGCAGCTGGTTTGTTTTTTGGAATCGGACGATCATCCGGTATAGGATGTTTTTTTGTTATAGATACATACTAAAAATAGAACACTTGGAGGTGGGATAAATGGGAGACGAAGAGCTTTTTGACCAGGAAGCGAATGAGGCAAATATTAAATTGAATCAAGAATTGGATGATAATAGTAAAAGGCCGCATCGCTCAGGTAATGCTGAAGTAAGTTCAACAACAGAGGCGAATCTGAAAATTCAAGACGCCTTTTATAATGAAGAAAATTCAGATGGAATTATTCCAACATATTTAAATAACAATACACCAGCGATTAAAATAACAGGAAAAGACAAATAAATGCATGAAAAACCGGTCCGACTGGACCGGTTTTTACTTAGATAATACCATCTGTTTTGTCACTTTTATCTTTATTGCGTTTGTTTCCTTTACTGTTGTCCCCACTAAAAGGCACTTCGCCATGTAGCTTAGGTGAGTTTTGATTTTGGCTGCCTTTGTTATGTTTTTTTGTCATAGTAGTACCTCCGCTTAAGGTTTATTATGGTTTCCTTTACTGGCCGTCAGCACCATTAGACGTTACTCTGCGAGTATGGGTATCTTCAAAGTTATTGTCTCGAAGAGCTTTGACTTTGTCATTGAGTAATTTCTTTTGATCCACTTCAGAAGATGGTGTGAGTTTTTTCTTTGTCATGCGAAACCCTCCTTCAATTTTAACTGTTAGAGCACCCTTAGTATGCTTCAATATTTGCTTTTCATAAGGTAAAAAGTTAAAAGTGAATGAGTGTAACAAAGAAGGGCTATTTTTGAAAACGATGTTTTTCAACGATTTCTAATTGTGTAATTTTCCCTTCATGAATGACAATATTGAGTGAACCAAATTTTATTTTTTCTAATAGGTCGATAATATTCTTTATTTTTTCTTGATCAACTACAGCCATTTTTCATCCCTCCCATTTTTCTCTATTTAAAAAAGAAGACACCTATCCCTATTTTTATGGTTAGGTGCCTTTGGTGGTCCAATCGGCAATTATTAGTGTAAGAACATCATAAAACATATAATTCCAATCAGTCAAGTGAGATTTTAGAGAAATTTTCAGGAATGTTAAAATGGGTATTTGGATGTCATTAAAGCGTACTAACTAAGTAGGAGTTATCAAAAAAGTGAATAGTAAACTACAAAAAAAAAATAAACTCATAAAACACAGTTGACATATAGGATTAATAAAATTAAAATAGGTTTTAAATATTCAAAATAAATACAAAACAGCCGATCAGGCAAACTGAAGGCACACAACATTCTCAAGGTGAATTAGGTTTCACTTTTCGAAACAGTTGTGTGTCTTTTTGTATTTATCATTCTTATTACTAGGAGGAGTTTTCATGTATCAGGTAAAGAAAAAAGGAATGTTAAAGGTGGCAACAGCATTAATGGCTTCATTTGTTTTACTTTCAGGATGCTCATTGAACACCACGAGCAGTGAAGAAAGTAAGGGAAAGGGAGAAGAACAAAAGAAAGCGGTTGAACTATTGAATGTATCGTATGATCCGACACGTGAACTCTACGAAGCCTTTAATAAAGAATTTGCCTCGTATTGGAAAGAAGAGACGGGTCAAGAAGTAACGATAAACCAATCACACGGCGGGTCGGGAAGCCAAGCGCGTGCGGTTATCGACGGTTTAGAGGCGGATGTCGTTACACTAGCACTTGCGTATGATATTGATGCTATTGCAGAACAGAAATTACTATCTGAGGATTGGATAAAGGACTTTGAAAGCAATTCATCCCCTTATACATCTACAATGGTATTTCTTGTTCGTAAAGGAAATCCAAAAGGAATTAAAGACTGGGATGATTTAGTGAAAGATAATGTATCTGTCATTACACCAAATCCAAAAACATCTGGCGGAGCTCGATGGAACTACCTAGCTGCTTATGGATACGCGTTAAAACAAAACAACAATAATGAGGAGAAAGCAAAAGAGTTTGTCAAAAAACTATATCAAAATGTTGAGGTATTAGATTCAGGTGCTCGTGGGTCTACAACAACATTTGTTGAAAAAGGGATTGGAGATGTATTAATCGCCTGGGAAAATGAAGCGTTGCTTTCGTTGAAGGAATTAGGCGAAGGTGAATTTGAAATTGTAGCTCCATCCATTAGTATCCTTGCTGAACCACCTGTAGCCATTGTTGATGAAGTGGTGGACAAAAAAGGAACAAGAGAAGTTGCAGAAGGCTATTTAGAATTCTTATACAGTGAGAAAGGTCAAGAAATTGCAGCACAAAATTATTATCGTCCACGTGATGAAAAGGTTGCAGAGAAATATGCTAACCAATTTCCTGATGTAGAGTTATTTACTATTGATGAAGTTTTTGGAGGCTGGAAAAAGGCTCAGGAAACACATTTTGCTGATGGCGGGGTTTTTGATTCAATTTATACTCAGTAATACAAATAAGAATAAAAAGTTGATAAGAAGTTAACAAGGCACCCAGCGTCCTAGAATGAGGTGATTCTATCATGAGGCAAAGGGTGCCTATAGCTTTTCTTTAAGGAGAAGGATGAAAATGAAAAGCAAAAAAAAGCGAGTATTACCGGGCTTTGGACTGTCGCTGGGATTTACGACACTGTATCTTAGTTTATTGGTATTGATTCCATTATCGATGGTATTTATTCAAACCTCTCAGCTTGGATGGGGAGAATTTATTGAAGTTGTAACGAGTGAACGTGTAATCCATTCTTACAAAATTAGTTTTGGAACTGCGTTTGCTGCTGCTGCTATCAATGCAGTTTTTGGTTTGTTAGTTGCTTGGGTATTAGTTCGATATTCATTTCCTGGCAAAAAAATATTAGATGCTTTAATTGACTTACCATTTGCACTTCCAACAGCTGTAGCCGGTATTACGCTTACTACTTTATATTCCACAAATGGTTGGATTGGTCAATTGTTAGAACCATTAAACATTAAAGTAGCGTTTACACCGCTTGGCATTACGGTCGCCCTTACGTTTATTGGTTTGCCGTTTATTGTTCGTATGGTACAACCTGTTCTAGTGGATATTGAAAAAGAAGTAGAGGAAGCTGCCGAGAGTTTGGGTGCATCACGTATGCAAATTTTTCGAAAGATCATTTTTCCGGAGCTATTGCCAGGGCTTTTATCAGGCTTTTCATTGGCTTTTGCAAGAGGTCTAGGGGAATATGGATCGGTCGTTTTTATTGCTGGCAATATGCCGATGAAGACGGAAATTGCACCACTTATGATTATGACAAAGCTAGAACAATTTGATTATGCAGGGGCAACGGCCATTGCGGTTGTCATGCTAATTATTTCTTTTCTTTGTTTAATTATCATGAACATAATCCAAATATGGAGCCGAAAGTCTCAGCTTCAAAGTGAGTAGGTGAATAAAAAATGGAGCCACAGATATCAGAAACAATCAAACAAATTACAACTAGGAAACGAAAAAGTTCAAAAGAATCTAAATGGGTAAAAGTGGTACTTATTTTCATTGCCATTCTGTATTTATCCTTACTACTATTTATTCCTCTCGCTGCAATCTTTGTCAAAGCGTTTGAAAAGGGCTTTGATGTCTATTTGGCAGCTATTACAGAAAGTGATGCATTATCAGCCATTCGTTTAACTCTGTTAGTAGCTGTCATTGTTGTTCCGTTAAATACATTATTTGGCGTCGCGGCAGCATGGGCTGTAACGAAATTCCGCTTTAGAGGAAAACAAATTCTATTATCCTTGCTTGAATTGCCATTTGCTGTTTCACCTGTTATTGCTGGTTTAGTGTTTGTATTGCTCTTCAGTCCCCGTGGTGTGTTAGGACCATGGCTTGTTGATTATGGAATTAAAATCATTTTTTCAGTTCCGGGAATTATTATAGCGACTATATTTGTGACCGTTCCCTTTGTTGCGCGTGAATTGATTCCGGTTATGCAGGCGCAGGGAACATCCGAGGAAGAAGCAGCTGTTTCTCTCGGGGCAAATGGATGGCAAATGTTTTGGCGGGTGACGCTGCCAAATATAAAATGGGGATTGCTGTATGGCATGATCTTATGTAATGCCAGAGCCATTGGAGAGTTTGGTGCTGTTTCTGTTGTGTCAGGTAGAATCCGCGGTTTGACGAATACAATGCCGCTTCATGTAGAAATTTTATATAATGAGTATCAATTTTCTGCTTCCTTTGCCGTTGCATCACTAATGTCAATTATGGCTATTATTACACTCATTATTAAAAGCATGATTGAATGGAAAACAAATAAACAAGAGGGAAAAGGGGTGTAGATCAATATGTCTATTCAAATTGAGAATGTATCAAAGAAGTTTGGAACGTTTCAAGCCTTAAACAATATTAATCTTGAAATTCCAGATGGTCAGCTTGTTGCTCTTTTAGGTCCCTCTGGTTCTGGGAAAACTACATTGCTTCGTGTTATTGCTGGCTTAGAGACAGCCGACGAGGGGGCCATTTTATTTGATGGGGATGATTTAACGGATGCACATGTAAGCAATAGAGAAGTTGGGTTTGTTTTTCAGCATTATGCATTGTTTAAGCATATGACTGTATTTGAGAATATGGCTTTCGGATTGAAGGTAAGAAAGAAAAGAAACCGTCCTTCTCCATCTGCTATTAAGGAAAAAGTGTATGAATTATTACAGCTTGTAAAATTAGAAGGGTATGCAGGAAGGTTTCCTTCCCAATTATCCGGAGGACAACGTCAACGGGTAGCACTTGCTAGAGCCTTGGCTGTAGAACCGAAAATACTTCTATTGGATGAGCCCTTCGGTGCACTAGATGCAAAGGTAAGAAAGGAACTGCGCCGCTGGCTACGTAAATTACATGATGAGGTTCATATTACAAGTGTGTTTGTAACACATGATCAAGAGGAGGCACTAGATGTTGCCGATCAAATTGTTGTGATGAATGAAGGGAAAATTGAGCAGCAGGGCACACCGGATGAGGTCTATGATCACCCGGCAAGTCCGTTTGTTTATGACTTCCTTGGAAATGTTAACCTATTCCGAGGCAGGCTGAATCATGGAAAGCTAAGTGTTGGCAGTGCAAAGCTGGAAGCGATTGGGCATCAGGATGCAGCGGATTTAGATGCAGTCGGGTATGTGCGCCCACATCAGCTTGCGATTGAACGAGTCAAACAAAGTGAAGATGCCATTCCAGCAATTGTTACATTTTCGCATTCGGTTGGTCCTGTTGTTTATATTGAGATGAAGCTGCAGGATTCTAATGAATTTGTAGAAGCGGAAATCAGTAAGGAAGAATTTAATAGACTGGCCTTGACAAAGGGTGAGCTGGTTTATGTTCGTCCTAAGGAAGTTAAAGTGTTTATCCCAGAGGATTTTGTCATTTAAGCCATTGTTGAAAAATAAACAAAAATCTTTAATGCAAGTACTAGGAAGTATTATAAAAAAGGATGACCTTCATTAATATTGAAGGTCATCCTTTTCATTTAGGCTTTAAAGCTATCCTGCCATTTAAGCAATCGATTTTCTAAAAAGCGGACAATGGAATCTGAGATTTTACCGGCAAGCGCAAATATGATAATGCCTACAAAAACAATGTCAGTCTGCATAAAGGAACGGGCATCTTGAATCATAAAACCGACTCCTCTATCTGCCCCTAACAATTCGGCGACGACTAAGCACATCCAGGCAGCACTTAAGGCAAGACGTATACCCAGCAAAATATTTGGCAAAGCACCCGGAATCATAAGCTTTGTGATTTTTTCCAAACGACTGTATTCTAAAATCTGGGCAACATCATACAGCTTTTGATCTACATTTCGAATACCCAAAAAGGTTTGTAGGTATAAAGGGAAAAAGGCACCTAATGCAATTAGTAATACCTTTGATAATTCTCCAAATCCAAACCACATAATGAAAAGCGGTGTAATAGCTAGTAACGGGATGGTACGTAGCATTTGGATGGTCGGGTTTAAATACTCCTCAGACCTTTTATTCATTCCAACAATAATGCCGACTAGCAGACCGAAAAAACTACCAAGAGAAAAGCCAAGAATCGCACGTGTTAAACTAATTTGTAGGTGGGATGCCAGTTCACCTGATTGAATAAGTTCAATAAAGCTTGTCAGGATTAATAACGGTGATGAAAAGAGCTGTGCTGGCAGGACACCAACAGTACCTAGTAATTGCCATAAAAATAAAATGAAAATTGGCAGGAATAACCCACGGAAAAATATTTTACTTTTTTTAGAGTTTGTTTTCTTTTTCTTTATAGAAATCGCATTACTTTGAACAATCGTTTGTGTAGACATAATATGTCATCCTTTCCGTTTAAATTAAATGGTCCAGTCCTCTTTGTCTTCAGGTTTATGATCGAGATGATTTAGTATCACTGTTCTAAATTCCTGGAACGATTTACTTGTTCGCCTCCTTGGATAGGGTAAATCAATGGACACTGTTGCCTTTATGCGTCCAGGTTTGGAATCCATTACAACAATCTTAGATGATAAAAAGACAGCTTCATCAATATCGTGTGTAACTAGAACCATAGTGGTTTGGTTTTTCTGCCAAATTTCCAGCAATGCTTCCTGTAAGTGGCTGCGGGTGAATGCATCTAAAGCACCGAAGGGTTCATCAAGCAGCAGGATTTCAGGATTACGAAGCAAAGCTCTCGCTATTGCTACACGCTGTGACATACCTCCTGATAATTGCCTTGGAAAAGCTTTCTCAAATCCATTCAATTTCACTAGTGAGATTAAATCATCGACTCTTTTTCGTATGGCAGGGTCTTTTAATGAGAGATTTCCAGCGATATTTTTTTCAGCTGTAAGCCAAGGGAATAAGCGGTGCTCTTGAAAAATAAAGCCGCGATCCTTTGAAGGACCATTCACATCCTGGCTGCCTATGACAATAGTTCCTTCATAATGTAAATCCAGTCCGGCAATTAATTTTAATAATGTACTTTTTCCGCAGCCGCTTGGACCGATAACGGATAAAAATTCCCCCTGCTTTACGGAGAGATTAATGTTATCTAAAACATGTACTCGCTCACTTTCGTTGTTAAATACTTTACTTACATCATTGATTTGTAATGCTGCGACCGTCATATAAATCATCCTTTCTGAATTAAAAAAGAGATCCAGCTCAAAAGACAGATTGTCTTTTAGCTGAATCTCCAGTCGTCTAGTCGATTCGTTTTAAATTTTTAATTTTCTATAAATTAACATGAATTCGTTTGAGAAGCAATACTTAATTCCAATTAATTTTATAGGATTAATTTAAAAAATAAGTTGACAGAGTATTTTGGCTTCTGTTAAGATTCATTCATAGCACGAATCCCTTACAAATATTGTTAAAACTAATAGGTGTAAAATAGAATCAACTGGTCAACCAGAGATTCAATAAAGAGATGAGCCCTCATCTTTTTGTTGGATCTCTTTTTCTTTTACCTATTAATCTTATTAAACAGGTTTGTAAAATAGGATTTGTGATGCCGAGGAAACACATACAAAAAAATTAGGAGGAATTTAACAATGACAACTCAAACAAATCAATTAAAAGTGGTGCCTGCAGCCGGGAGAATAGGAGCAGAGATCCAAGGTGTTCTATTAACGAAGGATTTAGACTTGAAGGTATTTCAGGAAATCAAACAGCTGCTAAACGAATACAAAGTATTATTTTTCAGAGGACAACAACATATAGACGATAAAAGCCAAGAGGAATTTGCTGCATTGTTAGGGAAACCATATGCCCATCCAACTGTACCTGCTAAAGAGAATTCAAGTGCAATTCTTGAGTTAGATTCCTTACATGGTGCAAAAGCAAACACTTGGCATACTGATGTAACGTTTGTCCCTGAAGTACCAAAGTATTCAATCTTAAGAGGAGTTACCATCCCTGCCACTGGCGGAGATACAGTCTGGGCAAATACTAATACCGCCTATCAAGATTTACCAGAATCTTTACAGAAGTTAGCTGATCAATTATGGGCCATTCATACAAATGAATATGACTATGCCAATCTAACGAATGTAAATAAAATCGTAACAGATGAGGCAAGAAAAAAATATCGAAATGTATTTGAGTCAACTGTGTATAAAACAAAACACCCTGTTGTTCATGTACATGCAGAAACGGGTAAAAAACATCTGTTATTAGGTGGATTTGCCGGAGCGTTAGAGGGATACTCACGAAGTGAATCAGAAGCATTAATTAACATTTTGCAATCATATGTGACGCGTTTAGAGAACACAGTTCGATGGAAATGGAATGAAGGAGACCTTGTTATTTGGGATAACTTAGCCACACAGCATTATGCTGTAGCTGATTACGAAGAACGCCGTATTGTCCGCAGGGTTACAGTAGGCAAAGAGGTACCTGTTAATGTTAAGAACAAAGCTAGTTTACTGTTATCAAAGAAATAAATCTTTTTATCTGAATACCAATAATAAATGGATTAGGGAGAATATATATGAAGAAAAAGAGCAGATTTCTACTGGGGTTATTGATTACGATGATTATATCTGTCTTATTAGCAGGATGCAGCTCGGATACGAAAACAGCCTCTGGAAAAACGCAAAAGGACAATAAAACAATCACCGTTAATGTCGCGATAAACGGTAAAATCGGTCCGCTATTAATAGCCAAAGAAAAGGGTTGGCTAGAGGAGGAATTTAAGACAGTGAATGCAGAGGTGGCATGGAGTGAGTTCCCCAGCGGTCCGCCTCTTCTTGAATCGTTAGCTTCAAATCGTGTTGACATATCAGCCTTAGGTGATGGTGCTTTAATAGCCGGCTTAGATAAAAAACTGCCATTTGAAGTGATTGCGCAATCTGGAACAGGGGAGTCTCTCTCGAGAATCCTTGTTCAAGCGGATGGTGACATTCAAAAGGTAGAAGATTTAAAAGGTAAGACCGTGGGGGTAGCTTCTGGAACAACTGCCCATGTGTATCTAATTAAAGCGTTAAAGGCACATGGTTTATCTACAGATGATGTGAAGCTTATTAATTTACAGCCGGATGATGCACAAGCAGCTTTTGAAACAAAGCAATTAGATGCCTGGGTTGTATGGAACCCTTATCGAATTTTGAATATTAAAAAGGGAATTGCTAAAGAACTGGAAGTAAATGCTACGATACTTGCGCCAAGTGCTCTTATTACACGAACTGAATTTGGAAAAGAACATCCGGAGATTGTCGAAGCTTATTTAAGAGTGTCCCTTAAAGCAGCCCAGTGGCAAAATGAAAACCCGGACGAAGCAGCAAAAATATTCTCTGAACATACAAAATTACCGGTGGATGTTGTGAAAACAATTATTACAAGCGAGAAACCTGACTTGTTCTTTACTGAGGAGGGAATCCAAGCACAACAAGAATCAATTGAAACATTAGCAAAGGTTGGGTATATCAAAAGTGAATTCACCTTTGAAGACCACATTAACGACAGCTATATCGATAATGCTTTTAAAAAATAGGCTATGTTAACTAAACCATTTTAGGAGGATTTTTATAATGACAACACAAACTGAGCAATTAAGCGTCGTACCTATAGCAGGAAGAATTGGAGCAGAAATTCGAGGAATAAAATTAAGTGCTAAAATAGATCCGTCAGTTTTAATAGAAATCAAAAATGCATTACATGAGTATAAAGTATTGTTTTTCAAAGATCAAAATCATTTAGATGATGCAGAGCAAGAATCATTCGCAAAATTACTAGGCGAACCATATGCCCATCCAACCATTCCTGTAAAGGAGCAAACAAATTATATTTTTGAATTGGATTCTCAAAGGCTAGGTGGTGGAAAGGGTTCAAGTGCTGTTACAAATCCATGGCACACAGATGTTACGTTTGTTCCCGAAGTACCTAAATATTCCGTATTAAGAGGTGTGAAAATCCCATCAGTCGGCGGTGATACAGTTTGGGCTAATACAAATTCCGCATATGAAGAACTGCCAATAGAGCTGAAAGCATTAGCAGATGAGCTATGGAGTGTTCATAGCAATGAAAATGATTATGTTCAGACTTTAAGTGATGATGAAGTAAAAGAGAAGAATCTAGAATTTAGTAAGAAATTTTCGAATACTACCTTTAAAACAAAACATCCGGTTGTTCATGTTCATAGCGAAACAGGTAAAAAGCATTTATTACTAGGTGGCTTTGTTAAACAATTAAAGGGATATTCACAAAGTGAATCGGAGAAACTTTATAGTATTCTTCAATCATATATAACTCGTCTAGAAAATACAGTTCGTTGGAAGTGGACTGAAGGTGACGTTGTCATTTGGGATAATTTAGCTACACAGCATTACCCAGTTGGAGATTATGATGAGCACCGCATTGTACGCCGTGTGACAGTTGGAAAACAGGTGCCCATTAACCAAAGGAATGAGGCGAGTGAGCTTCTTTCAAAGAAATAAAAGCATATCATCCTTTTATCTATTAATTCCGACTAGTCATATATAAAAAGTTATATATTATTGTTAGTTTGTAAATAAGAAAGTAAAAAGAGCTGGTACTCCAGCTCTTTTTTACTTTCTTTTACTTCCAAACTTCATTTGCAATGTTTCGTTCGGACATAGAAAGCTGCCGACAATAGCTGCTCGAAAGGGTGCTTTTTGTTGCTATTGTCCTATTAAACATAAAGGTATAACAGAGTATATTACAGTGAATTTTCATTCATGGAGAGTAAGTGTATAATTCTTGGCATAGGAAAATCATAGTTCAAAGAGAAACATAAGGGAGAAAAATAATGAAAATAATTGTTGGTATGACGGGTGCAACAGGAGCCATTTTTGGAATTCGATTATTAGAGAATTTAAAGGATACAAAGGTTGAAACGCACTTAGTTATGTCTCAGTGGGCTGAAGCAACGATAGAGTCAGAAACATCTTTTAAAGTAAAAGATGTGGAAAAACTTGCCGATTACCATTATTCATATAAAGATTTAGGAGCTAGAATTTCAAGTGGTTCCTTCCTGGTAGATGGGATGATTGTTGCACCATGCAGCATGAAAACTCTTGCTACGATTCGTATGGGACTTGCTGATAATCTAATTACCCGTGCAGCAGACGTAATACTGAAAGAACGTAAAAAACTATTATTGTTGACTCGTGAAACACCATTAAATGATATTCATCTTGAAAATATGTTGGCACTTTCTCGAATGGGAACCATGATCTTTCCGCCAATGCCTGCATTTTATAATCACCCTGAAAGTCTTGATGATATGATTAATCATATTGTATACAGAGCAATAGATCAGTTTGGCATTGAACTCCCAGGTGCTAAAAGGTGGGAAGGACTATAAGGGAAAATTGATATCGTTAAGTAAACAGCAAGAGATTGCTGTTTTCTTTTGGTGCCTGATGATATTAAATCGTATATAAAGAGAAGGTTGTGGATGAAAAGATGATACATATAGAGAAACATGAAGGGCGAATTCATTTAACATTGGATGCTTATTTTATGGGGGAAGATCTTGTTGTACTTATCTCTGGGGGAGACAAGCCTCATTTAGGAACGATTACTGCTGGAGCAAGACTTGAACCATTGCAGACAGTTCAACTGCAGACTCATAAAGAATTCTATATTACAGAAGAAATCGCTGTACAGCTGAGAAAGGAATTTGCAGGGAATTTTGCAATCTGCTGCGGTGCCCATTTAGATAATATTGACAAAGAAGAAATAAAGATGATGACAGCGTTAAGTATAAGGATGGGAAAAGAGCTAATCGAAGAAATTAAAAAGAAAGAATGATGCAATAAAATTGTTTTTGGAGCAAATATGCGTAGAAAGGCTTTCTAGAATAGGGTCTGTACTACGAGGAATTATTGAATAAATTTATAAAAATTAAATGGTAGGCGGACAGTATTAAACTGTTCGCCTGTCTTCGTTCAGGGCTTTTTATAGATAGATGATAGTAACTACTACGAATTATTTGCGGATGATTACCATTTAATAGTGATTTATGTCGTAGAAAGTAAATTCTTAACTTTAGTAAAATAAGCAGGAATTTATACAACATTTTCCATTTAACAATTTAATAATAGTGAAAAATTAGAAAAATGTATGGGAGATGCTGGCTTTATAGGGAGGCATGACATGTCAAACAATGATTTACAAACGTTTATGAATGTGATTGATAGGATGGGAGAATTAAAGCCCATTCATACTGCTGTATCTGCTGAACTAGAAATCACAGAAATTGCAGATCGTATTTCTAAATTACATGGCCCAGCACTGCTTTTTACAAATGTAGAAGGCTCAAAGTACCCTGTTTTGATTAATACGTTGGGAAGTTATAAAAGGATGAGCTTAGGCTTAGGTGTAGAGAAGCTGGATGATATTGCTGCAGATCTAGAAGAGTATTTTGCACTAGGTAACTATTTGTCCTGGAAGGGTTTGAAGAAAAGCGCTCCCCGCCTTCGCAGATTACTTTATGCGATCCCTAAAAAGAGTATGTCCAAGGGAGAATGTCAAGCGGTAATTGAAAGGGATGTCAATTTACATACTTTGCCTGTTCTGAAATGCTGGCCTGAGGATGCCGGGAAATTTATTACTCTTCCGCTTGTTTTTACCAAGGATCGAGACTCCAAGCAGCAGAATGTCGGTATGTATCGGATGCAAATCCTTGATGAGAAAACGACTGGGATGCATTGGCATAAGCATAAAGATGGTTCTGAAATCTATAAGGGATATGCGAAACATAAAGAGAAAATGCCTGTTTCCGTTGTGTTGGGGTGTGACCCATCCATTACGTATTCGGCTACTGCGCCGCTGCCAAAGGAAATTGATGAAATGATGCTAGCAGGGTGGATAAGAAAGTCAAGAGTTAAGATGGTTAAAAGTATTACAAATGATATCTATGTTCCGAGTGATGCAGAGTTTGTCTTAGAAGGGTATGTCGATCCAACTGAAGCTCTAGTTTTAGAGGGACCGTTTGGAGATCATACGGGTTACTATTCAATTGCAGATTATTATCCAAAATTTCATGTTACCTGTATCACGCATAAAAGAAATGCTGTTTATCCAACCACAATTGTTGGAAAACCGCCGATGGAAGACTGCTATATGTCTAAGGCAACAGAAAGAATATTTTTGCCGATGCTTCGCTTAATGATGCCAGAGCTAGTTGATTTAAATTTGCCTTTTGAGGGTGTATTTCATAATTGCGCAATTGTTTCCATTCGTAATAAATACCCGGGCTGTGCTCGGAAAATCATGAACAGCATTTGGGGAATGGGACAAATGATGTATACGAAGCTGATTATTGTTGTTGATGAATCAGTTGACGTACAGAATTTAACGCAGGTCCGAGAAGCAGTCTTACAAAATGTAAATGGTTTAGAAAGCATAGTATTATCTGAAGGACCATTAGAAGCATTGGACCATTCTTCCGATCAAGCATTATATGGCAGCAGACTTGGAATTGATGCTACGAATGTGAAGAGTTATACAGATAGAACAGAAGTAAAGAATACATACAGGTTTTTATTTATTCAAAAGGAAAAGCCTTGGCAGGGAAAAACGGAATTAGAAGAATACATGCGAGGTCACCATGATAAATTTGTGATTGCTGTAGATGATACTGTGAATCCTGATGATTTATCGACCATTATGTGGCGGTTATTTAATAATATTGATGCAAAAAGGGATATCACCATCATGGATCAGAAGATTGGCATTGATGCGACGACAAAATGGCGAGAAGAAGGACTAACAAGGGAATGGCCCCATGATATTGTCATGTCAGATGAAATGAAAAAATATGTTGATCAACGGTGGGATGAGTATGGGATTAACTAAATTAGTGGATAAAACATTAGATTATGGCAAGTTGGTTATGTTTTCACATACGATATTTTCCTTTAGTTTTGCTCTTATTTCAATGGTTTTAGCTGCAGATGGGTTTCCTGCCATTCTAACTCTTTTTTGGATTATTGTTTGTTTTATGGGTGCCCGAACAGGCGCGAATGCTTTAAACCGGGTCATTGATGCAGAGATAGATGCACGTAACCCCCGTACAGCAAATCGTCAAATTCCAAAAGGTGAGATAAAAAAAGGGGAAGTCATGCTTTTTACAGCTGTATGCTTCCTTATGATGTTTATTGGTGCCTATCAACTAAATTGGTTGAGTTTTGCGCTTGCACCAATTGCATTGGTGCTCATGGTTATCTATCCATATTGTAAAA
>Ga0180215_1003138_pt1 | contig 15842 bp, 17 predicted proteins | sample eDN3rd37CBELigBY_FD_128871 | JGI IMG/M metagenome (GOLD analysis project Ga0180215, IMG submission 128871) | Enriched backyard soil microbial communities from Emeryville, California, USA - eDNA 3rd pass 37_C BE-Lig BY (version 2) (version 2) | ecosystem: Environmental > Terrestrial > Soil >...
CATCACCTATTCGCCAACTAAAAGCAGTGATGTCAATTGGTTTTAGCATATCTCCAAGCAAACTTCCATATTCGTTTGGAATTTCAAAGCTAATCCCTCTTTTGATAAATCTCACCTCCATTCCTATTTGAAGAAGTCGTCATTTCTCAAATCTCACTAATGTTTTTTCAGACAATTCAATCTGGTTAATGTCAAAGTGGTTGATATGCAATGTTATCTCATCTCCACGCTTTTCAGCTTCTTCTCCAACCCAACAACTATATAGTTCAAAAAAATCGCCTTTTTCAAGATGACTGTCCATAATTTTGCATAGTTCGATTAGCTTTTTTTTCGATTCGGCATACGTTTTTGGGTTCATGTATTCTGTAATCTCAATCCCCCAATGACTTGATACTTCGTAAACAAAAGGAGTGGAAAATTGATGCTTTTTCACCTGTTGTTGTTCGTAGTCACCCGAAAAACAATTGCCAATAATAATTAATCCATCCGAATCTTCATCACTTAGCGGTATCTGTACATTACAGCCAATATAGGTGGCTAAACTCATTTCTATTCGCTCCTGTTCGCTCTTTATGGATTGCTATTCGTTAGTTAAACCATTATACCATGTGGGCAGTCCATTGATTCAGGGAGGATTGATTTATAGCCAATTCTTCTTCATCCAACTCCAAACATATCCCCCAATCAAAATAGAGAGCAACAGACAAACTATCCAGACGATTAAGCATTCCTCAATGGTGAATATCAATTGGAAAGAGTTGAGAAAAAACTTAACTATGTAATAGTCCATCAGCAGTGGCAATGAAATCACAAATCCATACAGAAAAATAAAACGGGCCTTTCCTTTCCTCCTGATTTCTCCCCAATTTATCATTTGGATGCCCCCTTATCACCTTTAATTTTTCTGGAAGGGAATGGTGAAATAGTGTTTGTTACTTAAATATATCTCAATATTTGCAAAAGATGTACGAAAGAGTTCAGTAACAATTCTTAATTCATCATACTGGTTTCGTAATTGTTCGTAGAAGTTACCTAAAAAGTATGAAATTGTTCATGTCTTTTTCATATAGAAACTGTGGCTACACAATGTGAATTTTCCTGATTAGACAATAAAAAAGACACAGATTGCTTCATCTATGCCATTAAAAAATCTCATTTACTCAATTTTTTGGTACTTGGTAATAAACTCCAGTAAACTGTGGGCGATTAAATCCTGAATCTTCAGATATGGGAACTGGTTCTCGCACAGTTTGGAGAACTCTCCATAAATTGCCTCATTCAGCTTCAAATTTTTGTTTACGTATTTTGCCTTAGAATTGTATATCTCTTTATCTAAAACAAGTGTAGGGCTTTTATCAAGGGTGCTAATCAATCTTTTTAGGGTTTCCATATTCTCTTTTATAAAAGTAAGTTCTTCTTGAAAGTCAGTTGTTGCTTTATCAGAGGGTTTCGCAGTTCCTAATAATTCTTTATCCCGAATAAACTTGAAGTATTGATTCTCTCTGGCTATAAAAACGAAATCATTTTTCTGCATTTCCTTTGTGAAGCTGGAATAGGCGATACCTAAAGACTCTGCAACTCCTTTTAAATCACTGTTTACAAGCATCTTGTTGATTTCTTCTGCACGTTTATCCACATCCATTGTAAAAAAGCTATCTTTATTCATGTACTTGCTCCTTTCTTTTAGTTACTTTTTAGTATTATAGAAAATTGTTTTTCCTTTATAACTGCACTCTGTCGGAGCTACTTCGAGCAAGGTGTTGTAAGGTTGGAAGGAGTTGAAAGCAAAGGTGGCTCATGATTATGTAATCGAAGTGGCTCAAAATTGAATAATCGCACTGACCTTTTGGTTCGACAGGATTAGCGTTATAAGATTGCTCCTGAATTACTATCATATACAAATGAACATGAGGGGAGGGAAACCTAATAGTAATCGCAACAAAGAACAAGAAGAAAGGCAGGGGTAGTAGGAATCCTGGGAAGGCATTTGAGAAAGATTTTTATGATTCTATTCCAGGAAATATATTTGCTTACAGAATGAAAGACGACAGTTTAGGATTCGCCAATGTGAGAAATCCTTGCGATTTTATCCTATATAAATATCCGTATATCTATTTATTGGAATTGAAAAGTCACAAAGGAAAATCTATTCCATTCAGTGCCATACAGCCAAATCAAGTTGAGCCTCTATATAAATACAGCAAAATTGATGGGGTAATGTCTGGATTTGTATTCAATTTTCGGGACATGAACGAAACGTATTTTGTGGATGCGGTATCTGTTTATCAGTTTTACAATGATGGAGAACGCAAGAGCTTTTCTCTGGGATGGGCAAGAGAAAAGGGGATTCTTATTCCGCAAGAGTTAAAACGGACTCGGTTTAAATATGATTTGGGTAGGCTACTAAATTAATAGATTTTAAAAACAAACTATATTTATAACCAATTTATAGTAAAGTATTTGTTCTCTTGTGAGATGAGGGGAAGTTATAATGGTTCATATACAGGTGATTGGAGGAAAGATTGCATATGAAAGAGGAAATCTTGCTATTGAAGATACAGAACGCATTAAAAGAAGGAAAAGATTTTTATGAAGCCACTTCTGGTAATTGGAAGATGGATAAAAGGAGATGGCCCTACATTCAATATGTCGCAGGAGTGAATGAAGGAAAGGTTGTTTGTGCATTTCAACCTTCTAAATGGGAAGTTATCGAAGAGGGTATGGACAAAGGAAGAAAACGTTTTGATGGTATTGAAGCTCCTGCTGAAATATTAACAAAATTGCAAAGGGCAGAAGAACAAGTTTTGAAAAAGTTTGGGAGTGGCAGTGCAGTTGCTTATATTTCCCTTGCCGAACTGGATATAATTTAACAAAGGAATAAAGGTTATCTTCTCTCTATAATGCCGAAGTTTAGACAAAAGGGAGTAAGATAGCTTTTTTATTGTATCTAAACTCGCATGACTAAAGTAAGGAAGGTGAATAAATGAAAAGATTTAAACCATTGTTGATAACAACACTTATCATCATTTCAATATTTATGGTCGGCAAATATACTTTGGATTCAATATTTGAAGATATGTGTGGGAATGAAATCATTCAAGAAGTTCCATCACCAAGCGGTGAAAAAGTTGCTTATATATTTAATAGGGATTGCGGAGCAACTACGGGTGTTTCATTCCAATTGTCCATTATGGATAAAGGTGATGACCTTCCGAATAAATCTGGAAATACATTTGTGGCTGAAGGAGATTTTACTATTGAGTGGGTAAGCGAAAAAATTTTAAGTGTGAAGTATAGAAAGTCATCGGAAACTTATGAAATGGATAAAAGGGTAAATGGTATTAAGGTAGAATATGTAAGTGAATAAGGGATTAATTTATTTAGACATCGAGCCTTTTCCGATGCCTTTAATCCATAGGTTCTGTTTAGGAATTTTGTGGATTTTCTATTTTACTAAAGAGACAGGATATCACTAAAAGGAGATATGAAATAAGAGCCGAATAAAAAGTTTGTCAAAATTTTATAAATGAGGTGTAAAAATGAATGATAACACAGATAAGTCTAATGTTGGATATATGCTTTTTAAACCAACAGGAGTACATCATGAATATCCTCATGTCGATTTAGTGAAACAGCAAGTAATCTGTGCTGTTACGTACAAAGGAAAAACATATATGACTGTTATTGTTGATTTAAAAACTGATACTGTACAAGTCCAAGGAGACGTTGATGAATTGGGTGAGTTGAGTATGGATAGAGATTCTTATATTAATATGTTCAAACATGAGGCAAGGTTTTTTATTGATAACAATATCTCTAATCCGAAAAAATATTATGATGAATTAATAAGTAATTAATCTTTCTAAACTCCAATAGCAGGTTAGTGTAAGAAAGAAAAACAAATTGTAAAGAATAAGGAGTAAATGTAAATACGAGGTGAACCTAAATGGTTAAACGCTATCTACTCTTATTCGGACTTTTGTTATCCGTTTTTACTCCATTACAGGTGATTAAAGCTGAATCTGTTTCAAAAGTGGAAAACTGGTATGTCACGACAGAGGATATTATTGGAGACATTGTGTTTCCGACAATTGATAGAAGAGTCGCAAAAGAGTATGGAGTTGATTCTCTTTTTGGTTGGCACTGGAAAAGAATAGTTGGCATCGATTACAACAGAAACCATTCTTATGATGTTTCTATTAGAATCGAAGTCCTTGCCGATAGCAATAAACCATTTGAATATGTGGAGGACTTGGTGAAAGTTAGAATATATCCATCCTGTGACAGTCCTAAAATTGGATGTAATCATGATTTTAAAATAGAAATATTAGATTACAAACATTTGTTCCAATAAAAATTATAATGTTTTACTCAACAATCGAGGTGCGTTACTTGGAAAAAGGTAATGCTTTTTTCTTTTTCAAGTAAAGAAGAAGGTTAATTTAAGTACGATTGAACAATTACACCTCAATAACTGGACTATTTTTTTAAAAAATCAGGAAAGATAATTTTGAGGTGGAGCTATAACATGAAAATGCTAACTATATTGACTATTACGATTCCGATTTTGTTTTTTGGTTTAATTCAGGGATACGCACAACCTAAAGAATGCCCTGTGTTAAGTGAATTAGAGCAAACATCCATCAAGGATAGAAAAGAGGTAATTGAAGCGTTAAATACTTTAATACCAAAAACCTATGGAACGGGAATAGATGATTTTCCTGACATATATACTGAATGGAATGTAGTAACTGCTAAACCTTTTCCTAAAACAGTCGGCATTAAAGAAGAAGAAGACTATTTTGGAATGGCAAAGACCTTTTGTGGTAAAGAAATTGCTGAGAAATCATGGCTTGTACGTTTAGATTTCCCAAAAGCACCTGGAGCTAACTTAGCCCAAGGTCAACTATTTTTAGCAAAAAGTAAGGAAAAAGGATGGTTTGTTTGGTTTCAATACCATTAACCTGCAATTCCTTTACTTACAAACGGGTAGCAATTGCAAAATTAGAGCAGTCGCTTTTTTACTAACGAATGCAGATTAGTTTCATGTATAGGAACAAACCAGTGCTTGTTTTTATCTCCTTTTTACACAAACTATCCATAGTTGAAATTAAAAGGGGTTCTGTAATGAAGAAATTTGTAATGCTTTGTTTTCTCTTTGCTTTTTTTAATAACCATAGTGTCTTTGCAAATAACATAAATCAAGCCAATGTAAAGATATTACAGCATGAACGAAGTAAAAACGAAGTATTTCACGATGTTACTGTGCGATTCATAAGTCCATATGTTCATGAAGCTATCAACAGCCACTATCAATCTGAAGATTCTTTAACTCGAAATTTAAACACTTCGCCTTCATTGATTCGTATTGTAAAGGTTGAAAGATTTGGTAATATTGATAACTATGAATTCATGATAACTGTTGAAGCAACAGGTTTTGCAGGTGAGAATATCCCTGTAGTAGATGTACAAATAACCTTTAGAGTAAAAGGACCAATATCAGGGTCAGGTGAAAATAGTGTTTACTTTGAAGGGTTCAAACAACTAAAAACATATGATTTGCCTCAACAGTGGAAACATATCATCAAGAAACCGCTAAAATAAGTATTTGTTTTTTGATGATATATGGAAATTGTGAAAAAATATGCTTTAAATTAAAGAGGTAGCTTTAATTGAGTATGACACACCCAAAAAAGAATTCATACGGATGCTTTTTTTATCTGTATTATCAAGGTTAAATGTATGGGGTGAATTTTTGATTGTTAAAATTGAATTTGGCTATGAAACTGATACAGAATATATATGTTGCCCAGCAAAAGTCGGCAGGAACATACGAAAATTACAAAGACAATTCGATAAATGGATTTATAATAGAAACAACAAGCATCCTTATTGGATGGTAGCGGATGAAGACGAGGAAGGAAATAAAATTTACGGAGTTTGTTTTGATGCGGAAGCATTTGTTTATTGGTTGAACCATGTAAAGTATTCAAATAGAAAGAAGGTTGCAAGGTTAATTGATAATCCTGTAAATCCACCGAAAAAGAAGTTAAGGTTCTAAAAGGAAGGTATAGAGGGGGAATTCGTTTGAATCTCAATCAAAAAGCGATTGAATTGCTGGAAGAAAATAAATATGACGAAGCATTAAAGCTATTCCAAGAAGCAGTAGAAATATCAAGAGATGTCCAATCACTCAATAATCTTGCGTGGATATATTGTCATGAGGAAGATGATGACACAAATGCTCTTCCTTTATTAGAGGAAGTAATAAATATGAAGCCAAAGTCACATTTCCCCTATAATTTGTTAGGGGAGATTTATTGTAGGCAGGAAAAATGGGAATCTGCAAAAGATATATTGGAAAAAGCAATTTTCATCCAGTCATCCAAAACTGCTTACAACAACTTGGCGGTTGCTAATTATCATTTGGGGAATATAGAAGATGCTTCAAAATACTTTCTTTTAGCTTCCGAACCCTCCGATTATGCCATGTATAGCCATGTTAAGTGTTTAATTGAATTAGGTAACAAAAGTGAAGCAAAACGTAAACTCGATACATTTTCTGAAACTGACGTTGAATTTGTTGGGGAAGTTGATGTAGCTGATTTATATGTAGAATTGGGCTGTTACGAAGATGCGATAAAATGGTTTGAAAAAGGTTGGAATAGTTACTGGAAACAACCGAATTGGATTAGTCGATATATCTATTCATTGCTAAAAATGAACAATCCTATTCGGTCTCAAGAACTGTTGAATGAAGCAATCAACGAAAAAATAGAAGAAATTAAAGATGCATACGAAGAAGAATGTGATGCAGATTGGACAGAGAGCGATAAACAAGCCCATATTAAAGAACTCTTTAATGAAAAGAATGAATATGAACAAATGTTTGAAAAAATCTCGTCTGGCTATATCCCGACTATGAAATTTGATACATCTTTCCAAAAAGCCTGTTACCTTTTTGGTTGTAATCGTCATAATCACCCTGAATATAAAGGATAAAACGCTTGAAATAAAACAAGCGTTTTTGTTAATTAAAATTATATTTATGAATAGTGCTTTGAAAATAATCATTGTATCCTTACCTTTAAATACAATGAAATTCTCTCTTTAACCATTTTTTCATTTAAATCATCTTTGTAGTCAAAATAAACTATTCCAAGTTTATAGTATTTACATAGTTCAGCTTTTTCCTTATCTCTTACTTTAGTATTTTCTAATCCTTCCTCTCCGCCCATAAAAGCAATGGGTTTGAAGTGCTGTTCCCCTTGATATTCAATTATGAGGTTCAATTCTTCAATGAAAATATCAGCTCTTAAATGGTCAAGAGGGTATTGATGGATAACTGTATAATTTTGATATAGTTTTCTTATGATTTCAAGAAGTTTAACTTCCGTTGTCCATTTCTTACCGATTGCAAAGTAACCCATCCGAATACGTATGATATCTTCGCAATATCTTAAGAAATCTGTTATAGATTGGTCATCGAGCCTTTTATCATCAAATGAATGTGTAATAAGATACGGAACTATATCAGGCGGTAAAAGTTCTGGTGCGTAGATTATTCCACGTGAACCAATTCCATATCCAAAGGCTAATCCATTTATATAATGTCCATAGATAGAATGGAACTTTGTTCCGTTTAGCGTTTTTCCAAATCCATATCTTGGACATACCTTATTGCAAACATGGCATAAATTATCTTTGAATTGGAGCGTATTTATAAAAACTTCCCCTATATTGAATTGTAATGATTTTGGGATTTCACCAAATTTATGGAATTCTTCATTCAAAAGGTATATTTCCAAACCTTTTCTTTGGCACGAGCAATAACATACAGGACCATTTTCAGTTTCTTGAAAGCCAAAAAATGAACCAAATCTCGAAGGATAGTGAACTATTGGGTAGGGGAGTTCTCCTTCATAAGTAACGCATCCATCTGATTCTAAAGCTGGAACAGCTTCTTTTGGTACAATCTTAGAACGTATGTTATTCACTCCGCAACTCCCTTCCTATTAGGTAAAAAATCGATTCCAGCCTTTTCATAACGATAAAAAGGATTTATCCCATCCCAATCATCATCCATTTTGATTGATGGCAATTTATCGTCTTCCTCTTTTGTAACAGTGCAAACAAAGAAATACTTAATCAAAAGGTCATAGATAAATGCCTCCGTTAGTTCTCCAGCTAAAGTAACTTCCGAAATTTGCTTTATGTAAAGATTTTTCGGTATTATATGTTCATAAATCAGGTTATTTGAAACATTACCTGATTCAATGGCTTTCTTTGCGTTAGGGGTAATGTAATCGGACATGCTGTGTTTTCCTTTAAAAAGCCCTTCTTGTCTAAAATAGCTTTCCGTTAGAAAATAAAGGTCATCCCCAATCCCTTTTGAACTAAGATGATATTTTCGTAAAAAGTCATCGGGGATTTCCTTCTTTAACATTAATACCTCAAACAAGTTCTTGCTTAGATGACGAATATATTCTTCTCTGCTAAAGGCAGAGGAAGAGGTCTCCTTATTGTGAATAGGAATGTTAATTTCAGCTTCAAACGTTGGAACAGTAGCTTCTTTGTTAGGTAATGAATCCTCTCGTTTTTGATAAACTCCTCTTTTCATATCCCAATTACCACTCCGTTTAATTGCAAACCATATGGCTTTATTAATGGCTGTAGGGATATATGTTTCAAATTCCTTATGATGGAATGTGGATTGCTTGAACCTCTCTACTAATTCAGTGTTTGTAAAGACAGCTTCATTTGACACGTTCTTTTCAAAATATAAAAAAAATTTCAATGTCTCTTCGTTTAATGAATATTTCCCCATTTGCTCTCAATCCAGTCTATCTTTTTAAGATAAATATACCATTCTTTCTATATTCCAGTGTATTACATGGTTTCCGTTGCCTTTAGTCAAAATTTCTCAACAGTACATTCTTGAATTTGGTAAAATAAAGGTATGAATGGTCGGATGTCAATGGGTAAGGGGGAGGGAATATGAAAAAGAAGTTAAGTGAACGTGATATTTGTACGAAATTTATTACCCCTGCTATTCAATAAGCAGGTTGGGATTTACATAAACAAATTCGAGTAGAAGTAACCTTTATAGCAGTAGGAATAATCGTTAATAGATTAGGGAAATAGGAGGATACGGAATTATGTGGGCTGATGATGCTTCAAAAATAGATATGTTGGCTTATGAGCCTTATGCAAGTTTGATAAGTGAGATTGCTACGAGTGAAAGAATGAACCCTTTGACAATTGGCTTGTTCGGAAATTGGGGAAGTGGTAAATCTACTCTACTTCATCTGATTGAACAGAATACTATGAATCAAACTGAGAAAAAGATTGCAGTTGTTACAGTAAATGCTTGGATGTTTGAAGGATATGATGATGCAAAAACAGCATTAATGGAGGCGATTTTACAAAGTATTCAAGAAAACCAAACATTTTTCAAGGAATCGACAGAAAAGATTAAAAATTTAATCAAACGAGTTAATTGGATAAGAGTAGGCAGTACAGCGTTGAAAAAGGGTATTCCATTATCTTTGAGCTTATTAGCAGGAAATCCTTTACCGATGCTTCTTGGAGGTTTCAAACCTGAAAATTTTGATTCAGAAAAAGAGATAGGACAGCATATGGACAATGCATCTCAATTGAAAAATGATTACATTAACCCTCCACAACAAGAAAATATCATTGAAAATGTACGAAAGTTCAGAGAGGACTTTGTTAATATAATTCGTACATCTAATATAGACAATTTAATTATTATGATTGATGACTTAGACAGATGCAATCCTGATAGGATAATAGAAACTCTCGAAGCAATTAAATTGTTTCTTGCTGTAGAAAAAACTACTTTTGTAATTGCTATGGATGAAAATATCATTACTTATTCTATTAAAAGAAAATACCCTCAGTTGGATGATGTAGATTTAGATGTATCTACTGATTATATTGAAAAAATAGTTCAGCTTCCTATCAGAATAGCTGAGTTAGCTGAGACAGATATAAAAAATTATATGCTTCTTTTGATAAGTGAAATGTACTTAAATGAAGACGTACTAAACCAGTTAATCAATAATTTGAGGGGAAAGGGTATCTTTGTTAAAGGTGAGATAATCAGTGGAAAAGAAATAATAGAAATTATCAGTGGAGTAACAAGTGCGAACGGTGAAAAGTTTAAACAAGGTTACAGTCAAACGGACTTTGAAGAGCAAATTCAAATTTTTAATAGTATAGGCAGTGTTATAGCGGCCACTCTCAAAGGAAATCCACGTCAGACAAAACGTTTTTTAAATACATTCTATATGAGGAAACGCCTTGCCGAGATACAAAGAATAGAATTAAATTTATCAGTTTTAGCAAAGTTGATGGTTCTTGAATATACCGACAGGGATTTATTTAGAGAGCTATACCAGTGGCAGTTTGAAAATGATGGAATTCCAAAACCGTTAGCGGAAATTGAAAAACAAGTATTAAGTGAAGAAGATACTACACAAATAAACCAAGATGCGAAAAATAGTGCTTGGTTTGGGGAAAAGATTAAAAGATGGATTGGAGTTGAACCTTCTAATCTATCGGAAGTTGACTTATCTCAATACTTTTATTTAGCTCGTGATTCTGTTTCAGACAAAAAACTATTTTCTATAAACTTAAATCAAGAAGAACGAAAAATTATTAATCAAATCTGTAATGAAAATATCACAGAAATTGTTAGAAAGAAAAAGATTGAGGAACTGAAAGAGTTGGATGAAGTAACTCGAAATGAAATAGTTAAAGGCGTTATCTCAAAGTATAATCAAGACCAAAATCACTTATGGGTTTTAGTGCAATTTTATAAAGTGTTTCCTCAATATCATCAAAAAATCTTTGAAGAATTCAAAAAGATTAAGAAAAGTGCTTTTACTCCAAATGAAGTGTTTCTGTTCAAAGAATTAGACTCAGAAACGTTTGAAAAGTTAAAAGAGTTTTATATAAATGAACGGAAAGTTGCTAAAAAGTTATGGGAAATAGGGTGATTGTGAATGGGAACGTCTAAAGGATATATACCGCCAACAGGTTATTTATGGCCAGAAGCTAAAAGAGATGTAACAGGTATGGTTAAAAGCGGGTTTGCTCCTTCTTCAATAGGTAAAGCAGTCTCAAGTTTTTCAAAGGCAATGGGCGGTGGAGGTAAATCCTATTCAGGTTCAGTTGCTAAAGTAGGAGCAAAGGCAGTTAAATTTATAGAAGCTGTTAAGAATTATGGATTTTTAGAGGCTTTAGAGAAGGTCGGACTATCACATTTACGGGGTCAATCATCAGAAGGGCTTCGTTCGGGTCTTTTAGAGTATTTTAATGATGGCGGAAATGATTTTTATGATAGTATTGCTCAGCAAAGCATGAGTGAACTTATGCGTGAACTTCTAAAGAGTGCAGAGGATGAAGAAGATTATAACAATATTATAAGTGAAATTGATACTGGGGAATTTATCAGGGAATTTATTATCAAGTTTATACAGAACTGTTTTTTTGCTAATTTTGCAGAAAAGATTCTTACAATGTTTGACCAGTTAAATAAATATGATAGTGCAGAAAAAAGTGTAAAGACATATATTCGTACAACTATAGAGTCTGAGTTTACAGTAGAGGACATTCAAAAAGTTGATTGGAATGGACAGCAAGGCAATCAAATTATTACAGGGAAGTGCAACAAGGCATTTGAAATATTATCTGTTTGGAGTGAGACTCTTGTTTAACATATGGATTAACAAGCAAGAAGATGATTTGGGGAATAGCGGAAATCAAACTGAAAATCTTTTAGTATTTAATCTTTTCGATAAAAATAATAAATCAAATGTTAAGACTGATGCAGAACAACTATGGAGAAGATTTGGATATCAATCTCTGTCGGATATTAGTGAGGATTTATTGGTAATAGCCATAAGCGTTTTTTGTGCAGATAAAAGAATACCTCGGAAAAAATCAACCGATAATTGGACAAGACGTATAAAACTTCACTTGCCCGTACTGGAAATAGAAAAATGGGTTGCAGTACAAAATGATTTGGAAAGAACTCTTGGGTTTTTAAGTGGCGATAAATGGACATTTGAATTCAGAAAATCAACGAGCAAGTTTAGGTCTAATAAGAAAAATAAAAAGTATAAACTTATCGACAAACAAAAATATGATTCAGTAAGTCTATTTTCTGGCGGTTTAGACTCATTCTGTGGAGCTTTAACCTTATCTGAAAAACAAAAAAACACTTGTTTTGTTGGTTTTAGGGAATACAACCTTTTGACAAGCAGACAGCACGAACTTTTTAATGAGATTGATAAGGCATATCCTGCGATAAATAAAGAGTTAATTTTGTTTAATGCAAATCCCTTAGCTCCGATTCAATGGAATGGAGAAAAGGTCAGATTGGGTGCTGAGAGTTCAAGTAGAAGCAGGTCATTTTTATTTTTAGCTGGGGCAGTTGCAATTGCATCAATAATAGGAGAAGGAACGCCTGTGTATATACCAGAGAACGGATTTATTGGCGTAAATGTACCATTAACTGATAGCAGAAGTGGAAGTTGTAGTACGAGAACGACTCACCCTATCTTTTTGAAAACACTGAATCAAATCCTACAATTGGTCGGGTTAAACCATACAATCAAGAATTTTTATTGGGATAAATCAAAAGGAGAAATTGTAGCAGAGCATATTGGAAAAAGTGTTTTTCAAAAAAATGCTCATAGAACTCTTTCGTGTTCTCACCCTTGTTTATCAAGATACGATAGAAAATACGATAAGAATATTGAAATTCCTTGTAATTGTGGATATTGTTATCCCTGTCTTATTAGAAGAGCCTCATTCTTAGCAATTGATAAGGATAACACTGTTTATAATTCAGTGTATAAGTTAAATAGCGATTTCTTAACTCAATATAGCAATTTGCAAGGCAGAGCAAGTGATTTAAAGGCTGTACTCTTTAGTTTAAGAAGGTATTTCAAACATAAAGATGATAAGGGATACATCAGAACGCTTTTAGTTCGGCAAGGTCCATTATCTCTTGATGAAATTACTGCCTACGAGCGGTTGTATCATAAGTCTATGAATGAATTATTAGAAATGGTGAAGTTTGAAGATGCTCAAAGTGGAGGCGGTTTAATGGAATATTTGGGGCTAAAGGATTTAATAGAAGATGTCCAACTTAGTTGACTTTCATATTCATATAGATTATTACAAAAATTATAGAGAAATGTATGATTACTTTATTCAGAACAAAACGTATGCTCTTTTTGTTACAAATTTACCTGAAATATTCGAGAAGTGTAAGAGGGAATTTCCTGATAACAAGTATGTGAAGGTAGGTATGGGATATAATCCTCAATTAGCAAAGACACATCGTTTTAATAAGAAACTATTTGATAAAGGGCTTCCGCATACTAAATATATTGGTGAGGTCGGTTTAGATTATTCTAAAGAATTTATTGAAACTAAAGTGGAACAGCAAAAGGTCTTTCAATACATTTGTAAACGAGCTGGAGAAACAAATAAGATAATGTCGATACATTCGAGAATGGCTGAGAAAGATACCTTAGAAAATTTAGTAGAAAACAAGGTTAGATTTGCGGTGTTTCACTGGTATTCTGGAAATAAAACACATTTAAAAGAAATAATCGAAAATGGCTACTATCTATCCGTGAACTATTCAATGCTTACTTCTGTAAAGGGTTTAAATATAATAAGAGCAATTCCTTTGGATAGGTTGCTTATTGAAACTGATGCTCCTTTTGGAAAATCTAATATAAAGGGAAAAACATATAACTTACCTGTAATTTACAAGGAGTTTGAAGAAAAGCTCCATGTTAAAAACTTTAGCACAATCGTATATGACAATTTGAAAAGGCTATTAGTTGAACAGCAGAGTTATGATAATTAGAAAGAAGTTGAGAGAAAAAATATAAACATAGTTGACCTGAACCAGTCTAATACAGAATCTCAAAAATTAAAAAAGGTCATCAAAGTGATAGGGTCGTGGGGCTTTAATTGTCTATTTCAGTTTTAAAACTGTTATTGATAAAGCCCCAAGTTCTCTGAACTTCAGATAATTCTACTCCCAATAATTCGCTTTGAGATTTGAAGTCCCCATAGAGTGTAGGATTTTTATTTATTAAACGTAGTACATCGAAAACTAAGCCATAAGGAGTGTTATTTAAATCATCACTTAATAGCTGATACTGCCCACTTTTAATCTTGCTTATAGCCCCCGTATTTAACCAATCTATTTATTCTTTTTGATACGTTTGTAGGTGAAATCCCTAACCTATTAGAAAGTTCCTTCTGAGAAATATTGACGACCCCATTTTCATCTTTTAAATCATTAAAAAATCAATCAGTGATAGGTCCGTTGCCATCATTTTTTCAAAATTCTCAAACATAAGCCTTTCTCCTACTCCACTTATCAATTAATTGTTCCTTTAGCATTTATCCTATTCTTATTATATCACCGAATACTTAACCATATATGGATATTGTGGTTCTATTCAGTTTGATAAATTGAATATAAGCACTTAGGTGAAAGGTGTTTGAAACATATCTACATTAGCGTTGAAAAAAGGTTCTTTGAACTGAAGAAACAGTATTGATATTTTTAACTTGAAAATGCCTGAAACCCTTGTGGCTGTAAGGAAGGAGGGCAACATCAAGTTTCGGAATACATAAACCTATATAGCTTCTATAAAATTTTTCAGGATGGTTTTGAAAGTAGTCGTAACTTGATTAAAATGTCAAAAGCATTCAAGAACCTCTCTTCTTTTAAAAAGTCGTCATAACACCACAACGAAAACAAAAGCGGACTATAATCAACAGCCAAGCTGTTAAAGGATAGCTCTTTAAAGACATCTAAGCTACGCAAAATTAAAAACCAGAAAACTGTAATCAAAAATTCAAAAGACTACAATAAGCATTTTTGTGGATATACATAGGTAACAATCAAATGTCAAACTGCTCCCATCAAAACCTTTCTACTTAGAAAAGTACATATAGGGTAAATAATCATTTCAATGGCACGATACTGCCATAGCACGAAACATCTAAGATAATTTGAAAAGGAAAAATACAATATAACCTAAACGTGACACGGTACTTCAACATTTAAAATGTCATATCCGAAGTGCTACCCTAAAATAAATGAGTGCTCAATATTCAATATTTTAAAGTAATCTCCAATTGAAAAATTTAGGTAAAACAAGGTAGAACCGATAATCTATATAACGCCTCTTGATTTTTTGATTTACTAAGGTTGTAAAAAACTTAAATCAAGGAGGCAAATTGATAAATGAATACAAATGTTAAAAACTATGATTTTGAGGAACTGCGACAACAAATTGTTAATCGGAATAAATGGAGAAATGATGTATTTATGGTATATCCCTTTGAAGCTGGGAGTGGAAAGTCAAGAGAGACTCAAAGGTTCTTGGGTGAAATGACAAAACACTATGATTACCGAGCTTTGTATGTTCAACGATTTATTAAAGATAATCAGCTTCAAGAAACGGTAAATCGTATCAATGAATTTGCTGGGAAGGAAGTTGCTATTGGAATTACTGGAGAAGACAACAAATCCAAAAAGACATTAAAAAAGGCGGTAGAAGCACAAATACTTGTTTGCAGTCATTCCATGTATAAGCAATTTTGTAGGGGATTTCACCAAGAATTGATTAGCAACCGACAAGTTCTAATCATTGATGAACGAATGGATTTAGTAGAGAGACTTACGATTTCTATTGAGGATATCGGCAATTTATGGGGAAGTTTTGCTCTTTATAAACAAGGTAAATTAGCTGAAGAATTAGCTGAAATGTTAA
>Ga0180215_1003140_pt1 | contig 15831 bp, 13 predicted proteins | sample eDN3rd37CBELigBY_FD_128871 | JGI IMG/M metagenome (GOLD analysis project Ga0180215, IMG submission 128871) | Enriched backyard soil microbial communities from Emeryville, California, USA - eDNA 3rd pass 37_C BE-Lig BY (version 2) (version 2) | ecosystem: Environmental > Terrestrial > Soil >...
CGTCACCACGTCGATCCTCCTGAAGTACACCGCCGCCCCATTGCTGCCACTGGTCGCGATTGCCCTCTGGCGTACAACGGATCCCACGGCCCGGTTCAGTCTGGCACTGCGGAGCGGGCTGATCACGCTGGTGGTGACCGTCGCCAGCCTGGCTCCCTTTTTCCACCTTGAAGCGCTGTGGCAGGCGATAGGAGAGCAGCGATCGATCATGGTCACCTCACCGGCCCTGGTCGCCTATCTCGCATCCGAAGAATGGCAATGGGGGATCAGCAAGGATGCGCTGTCCACCCTTTCGACGGTCTGCGTCGGCCTGGCAACACTCGGCGGTTGCGCTACCGTCTGGCGAAACCCGGCGAAACTCTTTGCCTCGTGCTATTGGGTGATGCTGGTGTTGCTGCTGGTGGGAACCCCCAACCTGCGACCGTGGTATGTCGTCTGGTTGCTGCCGCTCGCCATGCTTGGCGGTGCGCCGCGCTCGTGGCTGCCGGCACTGGTCTGGAGCTTCACGGGGTTGTGGTCATATGGCTACTACATCTGGATCCGCGACTGGTGGCATGTATCCGCGTTCGCATTCGAAGCCACCGGCGTGGCAGTCACCCTGCTTCCGGTGCTTGCCACCCAGTTCGCGATCACCTGGCGCGAGCGCCGTTCGCCCGCACCAGATCCCTATGTCTCGCCGAGGTAGGCCTTTCGCACAATCTCGTTCCTGCTCAGGCTCTCGGCCGTATCAGACAGCACAATCGAACCGGTTTGCATCACATACCCACGATGCGCAATCGCCAGTGCCATCAGGGCGTTCTGTTCCACCAGCAGCACGGTGGTTCCCTGCGAATTGATGTCCTGCACGATGTGGAAGATTTGCTCAACGAGAATCGGCGCCAGTCCCATCGATGGTTCATCCAGCAGCAGCAGGCGAGGCCGCGACATCAACGCCCGGCCGATGGCCAGCATCTGCTGTTCCCCACCGGACATCGTCCCGGCGTGCTGGTTTATGCGCTCCTTCAACCGCGGGAACAGGTCGAACACCCGTGCCAGATCGTGCGGATCGACCCGCCCATGGACAAACGCCCCCATCTCCAGGTTTTCAAGCACACTCATCCGGGGAAAGACCCGGCGACCTTCCGGTGATTGCGCTACCCCCAGTTTGGCAACCTGGTGCGCCTTCAAACCACTGATCCGCTGACCCTGCAGGGCGACATACCCGACGCGCGGCGCCAGCAACCCGGAAATCGTCTTCAGTGTCGTGCTCTTGCCGGCACCATTCGATCCGATGAGGGTCACGATTTCCCCCTCATCGACGGCAATCGAAATCCCCTTCAGCGCATGAATCTGTCCGTAATAGGTGTGCACATCGTTCAGTTCGAGCATATGCCCCGGTGCGCTGCTCATTCCGCCTGCTCCTCCACCGGTTCGGTCTCCAGCGGACCGGTCAGCACTGAATCGCCTGCCGGGGGTGCCTTCGCCAGCGATGCCGCACCCTTCCCAAGATAGGCTTCAATGACCTGGGGATTATTCCGGACGTCCTCCGGGCTGCCGTCGGCAATCTTCGTCCCGTGGTCCAGCACCGCAATGTGATCGGAAATCCCCATCACGACGCGCATGTCGTGTTCGATCAGCAAGATGGTCAATTCGAGTCGAGTCCTGATTTCGTCGATGAACACCTGCAGTTCTGCCGTTTCCTGCGGGTTCATCCCGGCAGTGGGTTCATCGAGCAGCAACAGGCGGGGAGTGCTCGCGAGGGCGCGGGCTATCTCCAGGCGGCGCTGGTCGCCATAGGAAAGGTTCTTCGCAACCACATTTGCCCGGTTCGGCAACCCCACGAAATCAAGCAGGCTGTACGCCGTTTCCAGGGCCGTGTGTTCCTCCTGCATGACCGCAGGTGTACGCAACATTGCCCCAAGTGCCGATGCCTTCATCCTCACGTGCATGCCAATCAGCACATTCTGGATTGCCGTCATGTTGGCAAAGAGCCGGATGTTCTGGAAGGTCCGGGCAATGCCCAGCGCCGTCACCTGGTCGGGTCGCAGTGCCCGCCCCCCGAATCTTCCCCCGCCCTGTGCCATCACCTGACCATCGAAGGTGATGATGCCCTGCGTCGGCTTGTAAATCCCGGCAATGATATTGAAGAAAGTTGTCTTTCCCGCGCCATTCGGTCCGATCACACTGGTGATGCTGCCCTTCGGTATTGCCAGGTCCACCGAATCGACAGCGACCAGACCACCAAATCGCTTGGTCACCCCGCGTGCTTCCAGGATGGGCGGGGCAGAACTCTGTCCAGCGGTCATCAGCCTTGCCCCTGTTCTTTTTGTTCGTCGGCCACATCGCCTTCGAGTTCCGCCGTGCGCTGGCGCGAGGGGAACAGGCCACCGGGTCGCAGCAACATCACCAGGACCAGTGCCAGACCGAAAATGACGTAGCGATCCTGCGTGACATCGTGATTGGCCAGGAAGTCCCAGCGAATCTTCTCGCCAATCCAGTTCACCGGTGCACTGAGTTCTTCCGCCAGGATCCGGTCGAACGCACCGATGATGATGGCACCGGCAATCACCCCGTACAGGTTTCCAAGCCCGCCAAGAATGACCATGGCGAGGATGGTCACGGATACCGAGAACTGGAACTGGTCCGGATAGACAACCCCGACGTACCCGGAATAGATCGAACCGGCGAATCCCGAGAAGGAGGCGCCAAGCGCAAATGCCCACAGTTTGGTGGCGACCAGGTTCACCCCCATGCTGGCGGCGGCAACCTCATCTTCCCGCACCGCCTGCCAGGCGCGGCCAAGCCGGGAATCACTCAGGCGCGTAATCAGGAAGATCGAAAATACCCCCACCACGAGGATGAGCCAGAACCAGTTGTTCTGGTTCGATGTGGCGAATCCTATTTCCCCGTCCGTCCAGGCCAGCCAGGAAGCCGGAATCCCGATCTTGTCCCCCAGGTCACTTATCCAGTGAAAGGAAATGGTTGGGGGTTTGGCGATCTGGCCAATTCCCTGCGGACCGCGCGTCACCCCGGACGCATTGGTGAAGAAATCCGGGACGATTTCCCCGAACCCCAGGGTCACGATCGCCAGATAGTCACCCCGCAACCGCAATGTTGGGGCACCAAGCAGGACGCCAAATATGGCGGCAACCACCCAGGACACCGCCATCGCGGGCCAGAATGTTTGCAGGAATTCGGGTACCCACCCATTGATCACGAACACGCTGTTGGGAGATGTCAACCAGGCCTGCGCATACGCCCCGATCACGAAAAAGGCGACATACCCAAGATCGAGCAAACCGGCGTACCCGACCACGATGTTCAACCCCAGGGCGAGGATCACGAACACGAAAATCGGAATCCACGATCCCATCCGGTTGATGCCAAGTGCAGAATCGAGGAAGGGGTACAGCGCCACCAGCACCACCCCGATGATCACCTTCATCAGGCGATCACGCTCGATTTGCCGCTGTTGCGCAAACCAGGCTGCGGCCCGCGATTCGCTTGTACCGGAATTTGCAACTGCTGCCATTGTCACTGCTCCCCGGTCGGTATCAGACCTTTTCAACCGTATGCGTACCGAAGAGACCGGATGGCTTGAACACCAGCACCAGGATCAGGATGGCGAAAATCACCGAGTTGGTCCACTGGCTGCCCCAGCCATCGACAAAGTTGCCCATGTATCCGTCACTGTACGACCAGATGAGCCCAATGATGAATCCGCCCACAACGGCACCCGGGAGGTTCCCGATTCCGCCAAGGACCGCCGCCGTAAAGGCGAACAGTCCATACTGGAATCCCATCTGGAACCGCGCACTCTGGTTGTAGAACAGGGCAATCATGCCGGCGGCACCAGCGAGCGCGCCACCCAGCATGAATGCCACGCCAATCGTCCAGTTGATGTCAATGCCCATCAGCGCCGCGGCTTCCCTGTCCTGTGCGGTTGCCCGCATGGCTGTACCGGTTCTCGTGCGATAGACAAACCAGGAAAGGAGAATCAGCAGCGGAATCGTTACCCCGATGACGAACAGGTCCGGGATGCGCAACCGCAATGTGCTGTCCGCAAACCAGTCACGCAGCACTGGCCATTCCTTCAGCACATTGTAGGAACGCCATTTCGATGGGATCAGATCCGGCACCGGAATCGGATTCGATCCCTTCCAGTAAATCGCTAGATTCTGCAGAATAAAACTCATGCCAATCGCCGCAATGAGCGGCGCAAGCCGGGGTGAGTTCCGCAATCGCTTGTAGGCCACCCAGTCGATTCCGGCATTCAGCAATCCGGCAAAGGCCATCGATGCGATCAATGCCAGCAGGAGCACCAGCAGGATCAGCAGGGTCGATGAATCCCGGTCGACCTGGGTCACTCCCACCAGCGTCACCGTGAACATTGCACCCATCATGAACACTTCGCCGTGGGCAAAATTGATCAGTTCGATGATGCCATAGACCAGTGTGTACCCAAGGGCAATCAGCGCAATCAGCGCCCCGGAAGACAGACCGATGATCGTGAATTGCGCAAAGAGTGTCCAGTCCCAATACCAGTGCATACGCTCCACTCAGCCATCGCACAACTCCCGGCCGGACACAGGCAGCCAGTCACTGCGTCCTCACCGGCAATCGCACCCTTTCCCCGGTCAACCTGATGTGCAGGACCCAGCGCTTCCCGGCCAACCCCCGGGAACAGGAATGAAACAGGGCCGAGTGCAACCACTCGACCCTGTGCCCAGAACGTTCGACTATTCCGGCGGCGCAATAACTTCCTGGAATGTGATCTGTCCGTCGATCACCTTGTTCAGGGAAATGGTCGTGGCGGTGGTATCACCGGTTTCGGTGAAACTCCAGTCTCCGATCAAACCACGGAAATCCTTGATCCCCGCCAAGGCTTCGATGACACCGGCGCGATCCTTGCCAACCTGTTCGATCGCCTGTAATGCCGCAACGGCGCATTCGAACGAATAGGTGGAATAGGCATCCGGTTCGTGACCGAGCCGGGCCTTGAACTGTTCGTACCAGACCGCGCCCGTGCCTTGCAGCTGGTTGGCGGGCATCCCGCCAAAGGTGATGTAGGCCCCTTCGGCAGCGTCACCAGCACCATCGATGAACGCCTGGTTGACCAGCCCGTCCGGACCGAGGAAGTCCACCTCATCAGCCGGCAGGACATCGCGCAAGTCCTGCAGGAGCTTGCTGGCATTGAGGTTCACGATGGCGCCGAGGTACACCAGATCCGGACCAGCATTGGCGATCTTCGTCACCAGCGCCTGATATTCCGGTGCATCCGGATTGAACGCTTCAAAGCCAACCACGGTCCCGCCCAGGCCCTCGAAGGTTTCCTGGAACACACTGGCAATACCCTTGCCGTATGTCTGGTTGTCGTGCAGCACATAAGCATTGCGTGATTCGAGTGCCGTGTATGCGAAGTTGGCGGACGCACCACCCTGGAGGTCATCAGCCGGCACTACACGGAAGTAGTTCCGAGTACCGGACGGATAGAGCACATCCGGATAGCCTTCCGGATTCGCCGGATTGTCCTTTGTCAGCGGCACAGCGGTGTTGGCTGGCGAAATCTGGGCCAGACCCGCCTCGTTGGTGATGGGAATCGAAACTTCGGCGGCACCGGAGTTGTAGGTGGCGATATAGACAACGGCGTCTTCATCGTTCACCACGCGGGTGGCATTCTCTGCTTCCTTCGCGGCATCCCACGACCCGTTGTTGGCTGCCAGGCCGTCATCCAGCGGGGTGTAGGTAATGGCGTACCCGCCAGCGGCGGCACCCCAGATTTCCACGGCAAATTCCACTGCAGCGGCGGAATCGCCCCCTAGCTGCACGGATGCGCCGGTCATGGGCCAGGAGGAATAGAGATTGATCGTTCCCTTGCTCGTGTCAGTCGAGTGAGGAATGCCGGCCACACCCAGTGTTTCAGGTGTCAGTTCCCCGCTTTCAGCCGACGCTTCGGGCGATGCATCCTGGGCAGCGACACGCCCAATCACACTGCCTGCAGCAAACGCCGAGACACCCGCGGCCGCACACCGGACAAGGAATGTCCGCCGGTCGATGGCACCCGACATGAGCTGCTCAACCAGTTGATCGAATCGAGATTCACGCATGTTCCAATGCCTCCAGGGCTTGCACTGGTCGTCAGACCACGTGTATCGCACCGGATCGGAGCAATTCCGACCCCATTTCTCGCGGACCCGAACAATTCGCAGTAGTCTTCATCGCACAAACCGGAGGGTTGTCTCCATCGCCATTCCTGATGATGATTCCGCACCGGCTTGCTGCGCTATTTCGTTCACTCCTGCAGACTGTTCGCGAAAAAATAAGCGAACATCTCAAATGGTGTCAACCTCTCGTTTCCAGTATTGGCGTACCTACGCACGATATCCGATTTTCCCACATGCACCGTACCGCCGGTGGTACCCTGCATCAACAAAATTGCCACCGTTCCCGTTTCAGGAGATTCCTCCCCGTGGACCCGTTCAATTCCCTCCCTGCCGATTTCAATGATGATGACGATCCCAATCACTTCAAGCGCGATCAGCAAATGCTCGAACCCGTGAAGCAATCCCTCATCGCCGCCGGATATTACGCATACGGAACCGTCGATGAGCAGAACCGCTGGGGTATTGCCGTCGATGACGAAACTGGACGAGTCGATGTCCACATTGGCAGCGACGGTCTGGAGGTAGTCCTCTGGGCATCTTCCCCTGGGCTCTTTGCCGATGAGGAAAATCCCTGGAAACAGCAATCACGCGCGCGTCTCGTCCGGATGTCCCTGCCCCGCATCGCACGCGGTTTCCTGGCCCCGCACCAGACTGTCCGCTGGGACGAGACAGAACAGGGAATCGTCGTCACCGAAACGTACGAACTTCCATTTACCCGAAGTGACGATATCGGCAGGTTTGTGCGGGAACACCTGCCGCTGCTCGAAGATGTACTCGTCCTGGTCGAAAACCAGCTTGGATAGGAACCCCTGATGCATCCTGAAAACGACCGGTTCAACAAGTGGCGCTGGCAGTGGCGGCGGCGTATCGCCATTGCCGATGGCCGGTACGCCCCGGCGCTCGCCATCACTGGTGGCAAGATTGTCAATGTGTTCACCGAGGAACTGATCGAAACCGATCTCGCCATTGATGCCGGGATGATCGCCGCCACCGGTCACTTTCCGGATGCGCGTGAAACCGTTGATGCCAGCGGCAAGATCATTGCGCCATCCTTTATTGATGCGCACATCCATCTCGAAAGCAGCCTGCTCTGGGTGCCGGAATTCGCCAGGATCGTCGTTCCCCGCGGCACTGGTGCCGTCATCACCGATCCGCACGAAATGGCAAATGTTGCCGGATTGCCGGGCATCACCGCCGTGCGTGCAGCGGCCCGGCACCTTCCAATGGACATTGCCTTCACCGCCCCGTCATCCGTGCCCGCCAGCCCGCACGAGAGTCCCGGTGCCAGCTTCGATGTCGGTGCCATTCGCGAGATGCTGGCCTGGGACGAAACAGCCGGTCTCGGCGAAGTGATGAATCTTCCGGGCATCCTGGAAGGCGCCCCCGCACTGGCCGCCAAACTCGATGCCGCCAGTCACACCGTCCGCGATGGTCACGCTCCCGGTGTGACCGGAACGAGCCTGCAGGCGTATGTCACGTCCGGCATCCTTTCCGATCACGAATCGACACAGATCGAGGAAGCCCGGGAAAAACTTCGTGCCGGGCTGATGATCCTCCTGCGTGAAGGAAGTTCCGAGAAAAACCTGCTGGAACTGCTGCCGCTCGTGACCGATCACACCTCCCACCGGTTCGCCTTCGCCTCGGATGACCGCGATTGTCACGATCTGCTCACCTTCGGGCACATGGATGAAACCCTGCGCATTGCCACCTCAGCGGGGCTCGATCCGCTGCGCGCCATCCGGCTCGCCACCTGGAATCCGGCCCAGTTCTACCGGCTGCCAGGAATAGGGGCTATCGCCCCGGGCTACCGGGCAAATCTGGTAGTGCTCGACGATCTCGAATCATTCAACGTGGCAATGACCATGCACAATGGCAAGGTCGTCGCCCGGCAGGGCCGCTACCTGGAAAGCATCGCGGAACCGGCGGATTCCCTGCCCGATGCGGTGTTGCACACTGTGAACCTCGATACCATCCGCCGCTCGGATTTCCGGTTGCTGCCGGAACAGGCAACCCACGCCGTCCAGGTCGAAAATGGGCAAATCGTCACGCGCTACATCGAGGTCGATCCCACCACTGAGCGGGGTGAGGTGATCGCTGACCCTGCCCACGACCTGCTGAAACTGGTCTGTGTGGAGCGGCACCAGGCGACAGGCCGGGTTGGTGCCGGGCTCGTGCGCGGATTCGGGCTGAAGCGTGGAGCAATCGCCGGCACCATCGCCCATGATGCCCACAACATCATCGCTGTCGCCGCAGACGATACCGATCTCCTCACCGCCATCTCGATCGTGGCGGAATCGCAGGGTGGCCTCGCGGCGGTCGCGGATGGTCGCGTGCTTGCCCATCTGCCACTGCCCATCGCCGGTCTCATGTCCGACCAACCGGCACCCGTGGTGGCCGAAGCCTATGCCGAACTGGAACGTGCTGCCCACGATCTCGGTTCTGAACTGGACTCCCCTTTCGGTGCACTCGCCTTCATGGCTCTTTCGGTCATTCCCGAAGCTCGTGTCACAGATCGTGGACTGCTGCATGTCCGCTGAAACCAATTTCGACATTGTGGTGAAAAAGGGTATTCCATACTTCGTGTCAGTGATACACTAACTCAGCCGCGCGACCACCGGGGTCGCCACCTTCGATCCGCAGGTACTTCACGCATGACCAGCGATCTCCTCCCGATGTCCCTTCACGATCCAATCCCCGCCTGGACCAGCAGTCGATCCTTTGATGTGGTTGTCATAGGCGGCGGCATTGCCGGATTGTCGTTCGTGCTCCGCTTGCCCGAAACCTGGTCCGTTGCCCTTGTCACCAAGGGCATCCTCGGGGAAAGCAATACCCGCTACGCGCAGGGTGGGCTGGCGGCCGCTGTCGGTCCACAGGATGCCCCGGATCTCCACTTCGCCGATACCCTCGCCGCAGGGGCAGGATTGTGCGACCCCGATACCGTGCATGCGCTCGTCGAAGGTGGTCCCCATGCGGTTGCATGGTTGCTCGCACAGGGCACCCAATTCGACATGGACAACGATACCCTCGCCCTCGGGCTGGAAGCCGCCCATTCCCGGCACCGCGTGCTTCACGCCGGGGGTGACGCCACCGGCGCCGAAATCGAGCGCTCCCTGGTACACCAGGTCACCTCACGAGATCACGTCACCCTGTTCGAACAGGCCTTTGCCATCGATCTTGTCAAGGACACCATCGAAACGGATCGCATTGCCGGTGTCACGGTCCTCATTCATGGCGAATCCGAGCCAACGTTGTTCAGGGCGCCAGTCACCGTGCTTGCCAACGGCGGTGCCGGGCAAATCTGGGCCGTCAGTTCCAATCCTGCCGGCGCCACCGGCGATGGTGCATCGATGGCCCTGCGCGCCGGTGCGGAAGTGGCCGATCTTGAATTCACGCAGTTCCACCCCACGGTCTTTACCGCACCCGGTACTGAACCTTTCCTCGTTTCCGAAGCCGTGCGGGGTGAAGGTGCGTACCTGCGCAACGCCGCCGGTGAACGCTTTATGCCGGCATTGCATCCGCTGGCCGAACTGGCCCCGCGTGATGTCGTTGCGCGTGCTGTGCAGCACCAGATGGCGCTCGATGATGCAAACGCCGTATCGCTCGATCTTTCACATCTCGATCCTGGCGAAGTTCGCAACCGGTTCCCGACGATCGCCGCTCACCTCAAGCGGTACGGTCTCGATCTCGCAACCGATCTCATCCCTGTTGCTCCGGCAGCGCACTATTTTATTGGTGGGATCGTGGCGGGCAGCGATGGAACGACATCCCTGCCAGGTCTGCTCGCCATTGGCGAAGTGTCATGCACCGGGGTGCATGGCGCGAACCGGCTCGCCAGCAATTCCCTGCTGGAAGGCCTGGTTTTCGGTCTGAGGGCCGCCGACCGGCTCGCCGCAATGCCATTCCCGCACACCGCCCCGCCTGCGGACCTGCCAGCATTTGATCTGGCGCCCGCGACGTCCGACCTGTCCGCGCAGAAGCACCAGGTCCAGCGCATCATGAGCGATGCCGTTGCCGTGGTACGCAGCGAAACATCCTTACTGGCTGCCCGGCAGGCGCTGCGCAAGCTGGCGCAGGAATCGGTAGCCGATCTTTCCATTCCTGCGCTGGAATTGCGGAACATGCTGCTCCTGGCCACCGAAATCGTTGAATCCGCACTCCGGCGCGAGGAAAGTCGTGGAGCGCACTTCCGGAGTGATTTTCCGGAACCGGTTCCGGCGCTGGAAGGTCATCACCAGGTGATCCTGCCCGGTGGCCAGCGAGCTTTCAGGGTGCTGCACCCTGCCCCAACAGGGGCCGGCATCGCCCACTGACGGATTTCGCACCGGCACCACCCGGGATGCTCCAGCCTTTCACCGCGCGGTATCCTTTGGCAGGGATGGTAGCATGGTCCCACATGCAACGATCCTCCTCCGTCTGGAACCGCGCTCAACCGCTCTGGGACAACGCCGTGCCACACCAGATTCCCCATATTGCACCCAGAACGCCAGCAGGTTTCCATGCGCGTGCCATACATCCCCTTTTCTCCACTGTGCGTAAACCAATGGAGTGGGATGGAGCATGTGCCGCGCGCCTGCTCCATCCGGAGTGTGACCGGTGACCACAGGATCCGCCAACGATCTCGTTTCCTTCGCGGAAATGACAGATCCGGAATTGGTCGAACAGGTGGCTCTGGGCAAACCCGAAGCACTCGCCGAGTTGTACGACCGGTATTCACGTGTCGTGTTGTCATTTGCCTTCAGGATTCTCGGTGACCGGCCGGGAGCGGAGGAATTGCTGCAGGAAGTGTTCCTGCGCACCTGGCGACAGGCAGGCAGTTTCAGCCAGGCACGAGGAACGTTTATCACCTGGCTGCTGAGCATCACGCACAATATGGCGATCGACGAAATCCGCAAACGCAACCGTCGACCGCAACGTGCGAACAGCGATGATCCGGTGCTGCTGCTGGCAAATGTCCGCGATACCGACACGCCAGTCGAGGATCGCGCGGTCGGAACGACCCTGCGGGATGAGATCACGGCGGCACTGCGAGAATTGCCGCCAGCACAACGAAACGTGATAGAAATGGCCTATTTTCAGGGTCTGACCCAGCGGGAGATTGCCGATACGACCGGCGAACCACTGGGAACGATCAAGACCCGGATCCGATTGGGTATGAAGAAACTCCGGGAGCTGCTTCCCGACCATGGTGTTGATCTGGCATGAGTGACGAACGACGTACTTCACCCACCGGCGGTACCGGCAACAGTGACGAATGCGCGTTTGTGCAGGAGAATGCCGCCGCATTCGCCTTGCAGGCGCTCGAACCCGATGAAATCGACCGGATTCTCCGGCACGCGGCAAGTCATCCGGTCTGCCAGCACTATCTCGATCGCGAATGCGCCATCGTCGATCTCCTGCCCTTCAGCATGCCCCTGCTCGATCCTCCCGATCTTGCCGTCAGATTGAACCTGTTCGATCGCGTCGACGCCGAACGCAGGACTCCGGTCCAGGCAACCGTCAGCACCGAACCGGTGCGCTTCTTTGCACCGCAAATGCACCGGTTGCCCGCTTCCACGCAAACGATCCCGCCGGCTCCTTCCCCTTCGGCTCTCCGCTGGGTCCAGAATCTCGGCTCGGTCCTCCTCGCGCCACTCTGCATCGCTCTGCTGGTGGTGTCCGTCTGGGCGTACAACCTGAACGATGAAGTGGAATCACTGCGCAACAGCAACCCGCCAATCGATGCCCAGACCCTGATGACATCCATGGATGTCTATGCCATGACTTCGTCCTGCACCAATTGCACAACCCACGGGCAAATCGGCTCCCTCCCCGATCAGTCATCGGCCATCCTTCTCGCGTGGGATCTCGATCCGGCTGAGGATCACGAGGTCTGGTGCGAGGAACGTGATGGCAACAAGTGGATGGTGTCGTCCCTGGACGTCAATGCCAACGGTGCCGCCATGCAGGCGATCAAGTTCCCCAAACCCATCGAGGGCTATCGCCGGATTTATGTCGCCGGAAGTGATAACAAGGAAGGTGAGGCACCGGAGCTGCTGGTTGCCATGCCTGAGCAACATGACGACAACCCGCCAACGGAATCCACCCCTTCCGCCTGATCACGATGCATGCCGGAGGCACGAATTGCTCGCCTGCTCCGGAGGTTTCACCCCCAATGGGACCCGCTGACTTGCCGCAAGGATTGATTGGCGCGTAAAGTTCCATCGTGAACTCGTGTGCTCGTGCGGGCTCCCTGTGTGCCAGGACTGCTTCACGATACCAGGCAGGATGAAATTTCTGTGCAACGCGCATCAACCCAGATCAACGGAATCACTGCTTCTGCCCAACCAGTCGGAGCGGTATCGGCACCGACACCCCGATCCGCCATTCGGACAGATGCCGATACCATCGCCCCACCGGTTCGCTCCCTGACCCTGCTGATTCCGGTCATGAATGAGGAAGGCAACCTGCCAGAATTGCACAAGCGCCTGACCTCCGTTCTGGCAAGCGTCGGGTTGCCGTACGAAATCATCTTTGTCGATGATGGGTCCACCGACGGCACGTGGCCGCTGATCCGGCATCTCGAATCGTCCGATCCGCATGTGATCGGTCTCCGGCATCGCCGGAATTTCGGCAAGGCCGAAGCACTCACCAACGGATTCCACATGAGCCGCGGCGATGTGGTGATCACCATGGATGGTGACTTGCAGGACGACCCGGATGAGATTCCGCGCTTCCTGGACATGATCAACGACGGATACGATCTCGTATCGGGCTGGAAGCAGCGCCGCCAGGATCCGCTCGGGAAAACGGCACCCAGCAAGGTCTTCAACTGGACCGTGCGCAAAAGTTCCGGTGTACAACTCCATGATTTCAATTGTGGTTTCAAGGCCTATCGCCTCGAAGCCGCCCACTCGATTGACCTGTATGGCGAACTTCACCGGTTTACCCCGGTGCTTGCCAATGCCGAAGGATTCCGTATCGGCGAACTTCCGGTCAAGCACCATGCCCGCACCTGGGGTTCATCGAAATATGGCTGGTCACGCCTCACCAAGGGCTTTCTCGATCTGCTCACGGTCGTCTTCATCACCCGGTACCGGCAACGCCCGTTGCACCTGTTTGGCCTGCCGGGCTTGCTTTCGATGGCAGTCGGTATCCTGCTCGGCCTGTGGCTGACCTTCGAGAAACTTGTGCTCGGGGAATCCATTGGCACCCGCCCTGCCCTGTTGCTCGCCGTCCTGCTCGTGGTGATCGGGACCCAGTTCTTCGGACTCGGCCTGATCGGTGAATTCATCACCCGCAGTTCGAATTCCAACCGGCTCGACCGGCGCAACCAGCTACGGGAAACAATCGGGCTGGGTGATCGCAGCCTGGCTGACGCCACCACCCCAACCGAATTGCCATCCTGATGAGCACGAAAGCCAAACAGATACTCCGGCGATTGTCCCGGATTCCCACGCCGGTCATCTTTGTTTTGTGCCTCGTTGTGGCCTTGCTTGTCCTCTGGTGGCAGGGAGCGCTCGCCGAATTGTGGTCGATCATCCGCGACGCGTCGTTGACGCTGTCCGTTCTTGGGGTGGTGCTGTTTGCCATTGGCCTGAGCCTGGCCTGTTACCGCTGGCACTCCCTGATCAAGATGGCAAACGATGGCAACTCCGATCTCCCGCGAGCCTCTGAAGCATTCCTCACTTCCATCATCATCAACTATGCAGCACCAGTGGGACTCGCCGTTCCGTCCCGCGCCGCCCTCACCAAGCGGACCCTCGGGCTGAACGCAGGTGCCACCGGAACCATTGCCCTCTGGGAAATCGGCGCCGATGTCATTGTGCTCGGTATCGGCTCGGTCATCTGGCTGATCCTCGCCAAGGGGGCGGTGAGCGCCGTCGGGGATGAACTCGGGGATGCCGCCCTGCAATTCATCCTGGCCGGGTGCGCCCTGCTGGTCTTGATGCTGGCCAGTTTCGTCTACCTGGCCCGAAAGCCGATTCTCCGGCGCAAGGTGGCAGGCATCTTGCGAACCATTCTTGTTGCACCGAAGCAGAATCCGCAGGCAGCAGCGAAAGTTCTCGCTGTTACCGTTGCGTACTGGGTGCTGCAGGGAATGACGCTTGGCGTCTTTGTGAAGGCAATGGATTTGGATGTCACGGCCAAATTCCTGTTGGGCCTGACCAGCCTGCCGATCCTGATTGGTATCGTCAGTCCGATTCCCGGTGGGGCAGTGGTGCGAGAATCGCTCATGTATGTGGTCGCCATCCTGAGCGATGTGCCCGGGCGAGAGGTGATTGGCGCCGCCGTTCTCTACCGCATGTCCATGTTCGTGACCATTCCGGTGCTGTATCTCATTTGCAGGATCTGGATCGGAACCCGCGAACACCTCGGTCAGCGTCCCGGCCCCTACGCAGGATCACGAGTGGCACGAATGGAAGGAACGGAACACAGCAAATGAGTGTCGAGACCATGCAACCACTGGATACCAGCAATTACCGCAAGCACACCACCAGCAGCAAATTGCAACGCATGCTGATTGACCGCTTTCATGCGAAGATCACAAACGAAGTCGCAAAACTTGCCCCCAGGACCCTGCTGGATGCCGGGTGTGGTGAAGGCTTTGTTGCGGAGATTTTCCTCAAGGCGATGCCCGGACTCCAGATCACCGGTTTCGATCATAACGAACCTTCTGTGAAGCTCGCTGCCCAGCGAAACCCCACCGGCACCTTCACCGTGGGCGACATTTTCAACATCGAGCATCCGGACAACAGTTTCGATGTTGTCTGCTGCTTCGAAGTGCTCGAGCACCTGGTCGACCCCGGCAAGGCCGTGCAGGAAATGGTCCGGGTAGCCAAACGTGCCGTCGTCTTCAGTGTTCCGCATGAGCCCTTCTTCTGTGCCGCCAATGCCATGCGCGGCAAGAACTGGCATGTCCGCCCGATTGGCAGCGATGAAGACCACAGGAACTTCTGGCGAAAGAGCCAATTTGGCGCATTTGTCGGCCGGTACGCCGATGTCCAGGTCCTGACCGGTTCCATGCCGTGGATCATTTGCGTCGCCACACCGAAAGATTCACCCCAGCGCTGACATCCTCGCGGTTGTGCGCCGTCGTACAATTGGTCTCATCTTGATGAGGTGAGATCATGACTGACGATCCCAACCGCCACGGTCAGACACCCCTCGGCGGGAAAAGCAAGCGCGCATCCCGGAGGGCGGCTCTCAGCCGCCGCTGGTCCGGGTATGTCGCCATGATCCGCACCTGCCCCCACTGCGGCTTCGAGAATGTCGAACGCAACCTGTTCTGTGCCCGGTGCGCCCGCTCGCTTGCAGGGATCGACCCTGAGCCGGCAGACAGTGAGGCCGCCGGCCGCGAACTGCTTCGCTACCGGCTGATCAGCGAACAACGTGCCCTCCATCGCCATCGTGTGCAAATCCAGCAGGGAGGCACCGGCGCGATCATACTCGGGGCCATCTTCATGGCCGTTGGAACGTGGATCAGTGCCGATTTCGCCTGGCAGACCATTGTCTGGACTCTTGGCCTGGCGCTGGCCCTGTATGGTGTCTGGAAACTCCGAACCGATATCGTTGCCCTGCGTAACTGGGGCATCATCCTCTCAGCCGCAGTGATCGGTTTGCTCACCCTGTTTGCCAGCCGCTCCCTCGCCGAACCGGCACACCCACCAGCACCAACGATCGTCACTACCCCGGACACCAATGTGGCCGC
>Ga0180215_1003142_pt1 | contig 15822 bp, 18 predicted proteins | sample eDN3rd37CBELigBY_FD_128871 | JGI IMG/M metagenome (GOLD analysis project Ga0180215, IMG submission 128871) | Enriched backyard soil microbial communities from Emeryville, California, USA - eDNA 3rd pass 37_C BE-Lig BY (version 2) (version 2) | ecosystem: Environmental > Terrestrial > Soil >...
CAGGACGGCATCGCCCGCTACAGCGACGACGAGCTCAAAGCCATGATCACCAAAGGCACACGCCCGGACGGCCATCCGATGCTGCCGCCGATGCCCTATCCGTTCCTCGCGAAGATGACGCCTGGGGACCTTGACGCGATCGTGCTCTACCTGCGCAGCCTGCCGCCCCTCGACGACGCCAAATGACGGCAGCGCCGCTCGTCCGACAGACCGTTCTGGGGAAAGATTGAAACGGAGGCGCGTCTCGCGCGTTCTCCACCCATCTCCACCCGCACGAACGATCCAATACCGGAGAACGGCATGACAGGTGCTTGCACCGATCGCCCCATTTCGAGCCTGAGGTTCGGCCTTATCGCCCTGCCGATGGCCTTTGTCCTTCTCGGCAGCCCACTGGCCCCGGCGCAGGGCCTTCAGGATGCGGAGGCCATCGACAAGATCGTCGGCTCCGAGGTGCAGGAAGAGTCTGTCCACGCGGCCGCCGAGCAGGAACGCGTGATCGCCGCGATCGAAAAGACCAGTGACAACATCGAGGTTGTGCGAAAGCTCACCACGCTCGAGACCATGGACATCGTCTACCTGCCCGACGCCTCCCTGACCGAAGGCGGACCGCCGCGCCAGATCGAAGAGCGCCTCGAGGCGAAACGGCTCGAGATCGAGCAGCTGCGGAAGGAAATCGAGAGCAACGCGATGATCTATCACGCAATCAATGCGCGCCAGATCCTGCCCCGCGACGTGCTGGCGGTCGAGTTCGAGGCTCCGCAACGACTGGTGATCTACGCGGCCGCAAAGCCGCCGGCCAATTGAGCGAGCCACCGCGACCGCCGGCGGGGCCGTGACAGTCGCGGTGCCGCGTGGCGTCATCGATCTTCGCCGGCTACGAAATCCTGGAGTTGCCTGGTCCGCAACCGCGTCGTCTCCGCAAGGCAGCCGGAAACCAGCATCGGTTCCATCGATCCGCCGCGCGCCTCGAAGCCGGCCAGTTTGCAGTGACCGTCACGGTAGGCGATCCAGCCGCGCTGGGCGGCGAGAAGTGCTTCCTCCGCGCCCTTGAGCGAGCCCTCGAGCCCGGAGTCGATCTCCTTGGCTTTCTCGCGCGCTTGCTTCCAGACCAGGTTGAGTTGCTTGTCCGCCGCATCGTACTCCGCGGCGGCGCACTGGTTGAGGTCCGACTGCGCGACCGCCTTTGAGCAGTCGGGCGCGGACTGCGCCGACAGGGGCGCGGCCAGCAATAGTGCAGCGGTGAGAAAGGAAGTCCGTTTCATAGCGTTCCCATTATCTTCTTCTGGAAGCCGTAAACGGTCCGGTTGCCGGACAGCGGGACCAGGGTGACGTCCCGCTCCTGGCCCGGCTCGAAGCGGACCGCCGTCCCCGCGGCAATGTCCAGCCGCATCCCGCGGGCCTTCTCGCGATCGAACCGCAGAGCGCCGTTCGTCTCGAAGAAATGATAGTGGCTGCCAACCTGGATCGGCCGGTCGCCGGTGTTCGCAACTTTCAGCGTCACCGTTGCGGCGCCTGCATTGAGTTCGATGTCGCCTGGTTTGCAGATGATCTCGCCTGGGATCACGGCCTTCTCCATGGTTTCAGGCGGCGGGCTGGCACCCATCGGCCTTCAGTACGCGCCGGATTGATGCGGGATACTTGGCGAGCATGGCCGCCGGCCGGATCGGCCGCGCGACGAGGTTGCCGCCGCAGTTCGGGCACACACCGCCCAGGATGCCTTCGGCGCAGTCCGCGCAGAAGGTGCACTCGAAGGTGCAGATCCGGGCCTGGTCCGACTCCGGCGGAAGATCCCGGTCGCAGCATTCGCAGTTCGGCCGAAGCTCCAGCATCCCCGCCTCCTATCGGATTGGTTCGTGCACCGTGACGAGTTTGGTGCCGTCCGGAAAGGTCGCCTCGACCTGGACGTCGTGGATCATCTCTGCGACGCCTTCCATGACCTGGTCGCGGGTCACGACGTGCGCGCCAGCCTCCATCAGATCTGCCACTGTGCGGCCGTCCCGCGCGCCTTCGACGACGAAGTCGGTGATGAGCGCGACGGCTTCCGGGTAGTTGAGCTTGACACCCCGCTCCAGCCGCCTTCGAGCCACCATCGCCGCCATCGCGACCAGCAGCTTGTCCTTCTCCCTCGGCGTCAGATTCATGCGACTCCCGTTCCTAAAGTGACCAGGCCTTGGGCAGCCTTGCCTCTCCGTTGAGCAGTTCGAGCAGGGGCATCAGCCGCTTCCGCAACAGATATCCGTCAGCGGCGTATAGCCTCGCAAGAAGCTTGCCACTCCCGGATACCGTCCAATGGCTTACGCCGCCCTCCGCGCCGACGATCTCCCGGCCCTGATCGAGCAGCAGTTCGGCGCCATCGTCAACGAGCAGCACCGTCGCGATGGCCACCGCGCGGTCGAGCACGGCAGGCGTCGCCAGCGTTGCCGCGATGGCCGGCCCGAAGCGGAAATCCTCCGCATGCACCAGCCGTCCGCCGACCGAAATCCGCCAGCGATCGGCGAAGAGCCCACGCTCGACGGTCTCTCCTCGCGCCGAGCGCCCGAACACGGTCGCTTCGGCAAGCAGCAGCCGCGCACCGGGTTGCAGCCTGGCGTCGATCCGGCGGCGGAGCGCGGAGGCGTCGAACAGGATGGTTTCCTGCGGCAGCCAGGCGAGACGGGCTCCCCTGCCGACGTCGAGTTGCACGCTGACATCGGCCAGGCCACTGCCGCTCCGGTAGGCCTTCTCCGACGCCTGCGTCGTGACGGTCACCGAGCAGCCCTCGCCCGCTTCCACCGACCAGTTCAGCCGATCGCCTCCGGTGAGCCCCCCCGCCGTGTTGATGAGCACTGCTTCCATCGCCCCGTCATCGAGAGGCTTCGGCAGCCGGATCTTCGCGGCACCACGCTGGAAAAGCTCCCACGTCCGGGGCCGCCCGGCAGTGTGTCGCACTGCCAGCCGCCCCTCCCCGTCGACGCGCTGCGACGCCAGCGTGTGCAAGGGATCGGATTGCATGTTCATGATCGAAAGGTCATGGCAAATGCCGAAAAAGGCAAGCAGGAACCGTGCCTTCCCGCGCGGAAAAGGGCGGCCAGGCAGCATTCCGCACGGCTCCGGGCGTCACGCCAGAAAACCCTCACCCACGACGAGAGGGACCGTTGGTCATGCGGTTGACGTTGGGCATTGAGAATTGCCCGTTGCCGCCGGGCGAGTTGCCTATCGTCGCAGCGGTTCCTATACAGAGGCAGTGGCTTTCTGAACAGTCGAGGAGGTGCCTACCCGGTTGGTGGGCAAATGGCCACAGGGAATTCGGATCGAGGCCGGAATGGACGAACTGTCGCGGGAAATCATCGGCCGGATCAAAGCGCATGCCGATCCCGAACTGGGCGAGGTCACGTTGCAGACGAACCTGAACGACCTTGGCATCCACTCCCTGGAACTCACCGAGATCATCTTCGACCTCGAGGAGGACTACGGCATCGCGATCGACATGAACACCACCGAGGCATGGGCGAGGCTCTCGGTCGTCGGCGACATCGTCGCGGCCGTTCGCGACCTGATCGCCAAGAAAGGCTGAAATGGCCGCCACCAGGGTCGTCATCACCGGACTGGGAGGCATTTGCGGTCTCGGTGTCGGCAGCGATGCGATCTGGACCGCTATGCGGGAAGGCCGCAGTGCCATCGGTCCGCTTCGCAAGGATTGGCACGGCGAACTGAAGGTCACGGTCGCCGCCGTGATACCGGAGCTGCCCGACCACGGCATCGACCGCAAGCAGCTCGTAACGATGGACCGCTTCAGCGTGCTTGCGGTGATCGCCGCGCAGGAAGCGGCGGCACAGTCCGGCATCCTCTCCAGCACGATCGATGCGGAGCGCATGGGTGCGATCGTTGGAACCGGCATCTACGGCGCCGAGACAAACGACGACGGCTATTGGCAGGTGTACCACGAGATGAAAAATCGCGTGAACATCTTCTCGGTGCCGCGCATCATGCCCGGCGCCGCGGCCGGACAGGTCAGCATGGCGCTCGGACTGAAGGGACCGGTCTTCGCCGTGACTTCCGCCTGCACTTCGTCAAATCACGCGCTTGCCGTTGCCGCGGACCAGCTTCGCCTCGGCCGCGCCGATGTCATGCTGGCCGGGGGCACCGACGCGCCGTTGGCGTTCGGCGTCCTCAAGGGATGGGAGGCGCTCCGCGCCACGGCGCGAGAAACCTGCCGCCCCTTCTCCGCCGATCGCGACGGTCTGGTGATCGGCGAAGGCGCTGCCATGGCGGTGCTGGAAACCTACGAGCACGCCCGGGCGCGCGGGGCCCCCATCCTTGCCGAGCTTGCCGGCTCCGGCCTCTCTGCCGATGCCAGCGACATCGTCGCGCCCACGGTGGAAGGCCCTGTGGCGGCCATGCGGGCCTGCCTAGCGGATGCGGGGCTCGACCCGTCCGACGTCGACTACATCAACGCACATGGCACGGGCACCAAGGTCAACGACCAGATCGAGACAATGGCGATCAAGCAGGCCTTCGGCGACGCCGCCCGCCGCCTCTCGGTGTCATCGACGAAGTCGATGCACGCCCATTGCATGGGCGCGTCGGGCGCGCTCGAGATGATCGCCTGCGTGATGGCGATCCGCGAAGGCGTCGTGCCACCGACCGCGAACTACACTACACCCGATCCGGAATGCGACCTCGACGTCACCCCAAATGTGGCACGGCAGCGCAAGATTCGCGCGGCCATCAGCAATGGCTTCGCCTTTGGCGGGACCAATGCCGTGGTAGCCTTCCGGCCCGTCTGACACGATTGCCCGCAGGCCAAACCGATCGACCTCTTCACCTCATCCGGCAGTTCACGGAGTTCGTATGTCCGATCTATCGTCATTCCCTGTCACGGCACGCTGGCCGGCAAAGCACCCCGACCGGCTGCAGCTCTATTCCTTTCCGACACCGAACGGCGTGAAGGTCTCTATCGCCCTGGAAGAGATCGGCCTCCCCTACGAGGCCCACATGATCAACATCCTGAAGAACGAGACCTGGACTGCGGATTTCCTCTCCATCAACCCGAACGGCAAGATCCCGGCGATCCTCGATCCCAATGGCCCCGGCGGCAAGCCGCTGGCGCTTTTCGAGTCCGGCGCGATCCTGCTCTATCTCGCCGAGAAGACCGGCAAGCTGATCCCGGCAGACCCTGCGCTGCGCTACGAGACGATCCAGTGGGTGTTCTTCCAGATGGGCGGCATCGGCCCGATGTTCGGGCAGCTCGGCTTCTTCTACAAGTTCGCGGGCAAGGACATCGCCGACAAGCGGCCGCTGGAGCGGTATCGCGATGAATCGCGGCGGCTGCTCGGCGTCCTCGACACCCGCCTCGAGGGTCGCAAATGGGTGATGGGCGACGAGTTCACCATCGCCGACATTTCCATGCTCGGCTGGGTCCGCACGTTGAAGGTCTTTTACGAGGCCGGCGAGCTCCTCGGCATGGACAATCTCCGCAATGCCATGCGCTGGCTCGACGAAGGGCTGGCGCGCCCCGCCGTCCAGCGCGGCCTCGAGATACCCCCCCGGCCGTAGCCGACTTCCCGATGGAGGCGTCCGGCGACCAGCAAGCTGCCGGACGCCTCCACCGATTTCAGAACGTCGCGATCACCATATCGGCGGGCCTGCGCCTGGCGATTACCCTTTCGATGTTGGGCATGTCGTTGCCGGCGATCCAGGCGCGCGCCTCTTCCGGCGTCTTGCCGTGCTCGTCCCAGCGCCCCCTCAGCCGCCGCTCCAGCTCGTCCTTCGGCACGTCGAGATAGATGCTGAGATCGAAGAGCCCATCCAGACGTTTCCACGGATCTTCGTCAAGGAGCAGGTAATTGCCTTCGACGATGACGAACCGCGTCGACTGGGCGATGACTGCAGCTCCGGCCCTCGAGAGTTCGACGGACCTGTCGAAAACCGGGATTGCGATGTCCGTTTCATTGGCACGAATGCGCCTGATCAGCGCCTCGAACCCGTGATAGTCGAAGGTTTCGGGGGCGCCCTTGCGGTTGCGCAGCCCCTGCGCGATCAGCACGCGGTCGTCGAAGTGAAAGCCGTCCATTGGCACGACCGCGGCGGAGTCGTCGGGAAACAGCGCCACCAACCGTTCGGCGAGCGTGGACTTTCCGGATCCGGGCGGCCCGGCAATGGCCACCACGAAACGCGGCTTGTGTCCTGCCTTCTTGAAGATGGCACTGGCCAGCGCGGCGATCTCGGACATCGCAAGGCTCCTCCTCGGCCGCATTGATAGGCGAGGCAGGTGCCTCATGCAAATTCGGCGCACTGGCCGTTTTCGTGATAGGCCCGCGCTGATACATGGTTTTCGTCAATGACGCTTAGAGGCTCATCGGGGCATGATCACGCGCCTGCGCAAAGCCATGTACGCGCAGCTTATTCCGCTGGTCGTGGGATTCATCGTCTTGGCCGCGCTCGTCGTCGGGCGCTCGATCCTGATCGAACGGGTTCGCGTCGACCATGAGGCCTCGGCAACGGCCCTGACATTCGAACGCCGGATCGTTGGCCTGCTCAGCCTGGTCCAGGACGCGGAAACTGGGCAGCGCGGCTACCTTCTGACATCCGAGCGGGCCTATCCGGAACCCTATGAAGCCGCGGTCCGATCCATTCCGGTCGAGTTCGAAGGTCTACGCGAGATGGTCGGTGGCAACGATCGCCGCAAGAGCCAGATCGAGGCGCTGCATTCGATGGTACAGACCAAGCTGGAGGAGCTCGATCAGACGCTCCAGGCTTACAATTCCGGAGACGTCGAAGGCGCGCTCGCGCTCGTGTGCGAGGACATCGGCAAGGCGGAGATGGACCGGATCCGGGGCATCGTTGCCGACGTGCGCCGCGACGAGAACGCGCTCTTGACCGCGCGCGTGCAGGCGACCGAGCGGGCGGACACGATGCTGCGCTTCGTGGCGAGCGTGTTGCTCGCGCTCGTCCTTGCCATCGGGGTTTGGGGCTTCATTGCCGCACGCCGCCTGACCCGCGAGGCGATCGACGCCCATGCGGGCATGGCGCAGAGCAACGAGGCGCTGCGCAGGGAGATTGTCGTCCGCGAGGCCGCGGAGTCGCAGATTCGCCAGATGCAGAAGATGGAAGCCGTCGGCCAGCTTACCGGCGGCATCGCCCACGACTTCAACAACATGCTGGCAGTGATCCTCAGCGCGATGAACCTTGCCCAGCGCCGCCTCGCCAAGGGCGACACCGACATCGGCAAGTTCATCGAGGCGGCGGCCGATGCGGCCTCGCGCGCCGCGAACCTGACGGCGCGGCTGCTCGCATTCGCGCGACAGCAGCCGCTGACGCCGCAGGTGATCGACGCCAACCACCTGATCACGTCGATGACGGACCTCCTGCGGCGAACGCTCGGCCCGTCGGTGGATATCGAGACGGTGCTCGCTGATGGCCTCTGGCGCATCCGGGCCGACACCAGCCAGCTTGAGAACGCGATCCTGAACCTTGCCGTGAACAGCCGCGACGCCATGCCGGACGGCGGCAGGCTCGCCATCGAAACGGAGAACGCCGATGTCGATCCCGGCAGCACGGAGTTGGGCCCGGACGTGCCCGCCGGGCATTATGTGCGGATCACGGTGAGTGACACCGGGACCGGCATGCCTCAGGAGGTGCTGGCGAAAGCATTCGACCCGTTCTTCACCACCAAGTCTGCGGGCCGCGGCACCGGCCTGGGCCTCAGCCAGGTCTTCGGCTTCGTAAGGCAGTCAGGGGGACACGTCAGGATCGTCAGCGAGGAAGGCAAGGGCACGATGGTCGACATCTACATGCCGCGCTGGCTGGGCCAGGCCCGTGGCGATCAGGCGCCTCGCGAGCCCGATCTGCACAAGGCGCCGGTTGAACCGATCCTCGTGGTGGAGGACGACGAGCGCGTTCGCGCCGGCACGGTGGCGGCGCTGCGCGAGCTGGGATACCCGGTCATCCATGCCGCGGACGCGAACGAGGCGCTGCACAAGCTGGACGGACATCCCGAGATCGCGCTGATGTTCACCGACATCGTCATGCCCGGCGTGGACGGCCGCAAGCTGGCCGACACCGCGCGCAGGAAGTTTCCTTCCCTCAAGGTTCTGTTCACGACCGGGTTCACCCGCGACGGGGTAATCCGCGACGGCGTGCTCGACGCCGACATCGAGCTGCTTCCGAAGCCATTCACGATAGACCAGCTTGCGTCGAAGATCCGCAGCGTGCTGGACCGGCAGTCCAGCTAGACTGCGACTGCAAGGATTGCGCAAGGGATACAGGCTAGAGAAATCCTTTCGACGGGTTCGCGCTGCGGCCACGCAAGGCTGGCATCTGGCGAACCCGGCAGGCACGACCGGCAGCCGGCCGGGATTTGGGGTTGAAGGGCGACAGGAGGACCGGGCTTGGCCGGCAAGATCAAAGCTGAGGGCGCGTTGACACGCCGGTCGATCCTGATCGGGAGCCTGCTCCTCCTCGCGGGATGCAGCACCGCCAGCGAAACGCTGCAGCTCGCGCCGTCCGTCACCCCGCCCCCGCGGCTCACGTCCGAGAAGTATTCGGCCATCGTGGTCGACGGAAACACCGGCCGCGTCCTCTACGAGGTCGATTCCGGATCGCCGCGTTATCCTGCCTCGCTGACCAAGATGATGACGCTGTACATGCTTTTCGAGGCAAAGAAGGCGGGCAAGGTCAGCACCTCCAGCCAGATCCCCGTTTCCGAGCATGCCCGCAAACAGGCGCCGAGCAAGCTCGGCTTTCGACCCGGCGAGACGATCGACGTCGACACCGCGATCCGGGCGCTGGCCGTGAAGTCCGCGAACGACGTCGCGGTTGCGGTGGGCGAACATCTCGGCGGCACGGAGGAACAGTTCGCCGCCATGATGACGGCCAAGGCGCGCTCCCTCGGCATGCGTTCGACGACCTTCCGCAACGCTTCGGGCCTGCCGGACCCCGAGCAGGTCACGACCGCGCGCGACATGGCGACGCTCGGCATCCTGCTGCGGCGCCACTTCCCTGCCGACTACGCCTATTTCGCCCAGCAGACCTTCGTGTTCAACGGACGCACGGTCCGCGGTCACAACGACCTCATCGGCCGTGTGGAAGGCGTCGACGGTATCAAGACCGGCTACATTCGCGCCTCGGGCTTCAACATCGTCACCGCCGCGCAGCGTGGCAACCGGCGCATCGTCGTCGTCGTCATGGGCGGCCGCACCGCCCGCGAACGCAACGACCATGTCGAAGAACTGATCGAGCGCTTCCTGCCACGCTCCGGCTTCAACTCCTGAGCTTGGGCACCGGGGTAAGCCTCGCCCCCCACATCACTAACCGCCGGGGGAAACTCAGTCGCTGAGGTCGATCGTCTCCGTCGCGCTCGGCATGCAGCGGGAGCAACAGTCCTCGCACGCCTTCGCATTGTCTGGGCCGGTTCCCCACGTCCAACGGTCATCCCCGTAGCGCCACGCTCCCCAGCAAATGCGCTCGCCGGAATTGCACTCGATGGGAACCGACTTCCTCTCCGCCTTCTCCAGGTAGTAGACCTGATCACCACCGGGCCAAGCCATCTGGCGATCCTGCCCGTAGAGCTCGACGACGACGGGACGCGTCGTCCGGTTCTTCATGTAGAAGCTCATCCGGTCGGCGAGCGCCGGGACCGTCGCGGCCACGATGGCCAGTGCAATGAGCAGCGACGTCCGGACCAGCAGCATGCGAATCTCCGTCGGGCAGAACGGAGGCTGGCACGGATCGGGCTGAGGTTGAAGCGTCGAAACGCGCCATTCCCGCCGCGCGGGGCAGCGATGCAGGTCCGGGCTTGCCTCTCGTACACGGACCGCCTATCTCCCGGATGCGACGGGACGGCCCGGCGCGGTACTCCATAGGCAGGGACGGCCCTCCACAAGGAAGGTTGCAAATGCCGTGGATTCTTCTCGCCCTCGCCGGTCTGTTCGAAGTCGGCTGGGCCATCGGCCTGAAATACACCGACGGTTTCACCCGCCCGCTGCCCACCGTCGGCACGGCGGCCAGCATGATCATCAGCGTCGTTCTCCTGGGACTTGCGCTGAAGTCGCTGCCTGTCGGCACCGCCTACGCTGTCTGGACCGGAATCGGCACAATCGGCACCGCGCTGCTCGGTATCTGGCTGTTCGCGGAGCCGGCAACCGCGGCGCGGCTCGCGTGCATCGGCATGATCGCCGCCGGCATTGTGGGACTGAAGTTCTTTGCCTGACAGCGGAGCAAAACAGTTCGGGGCGCCAAGGCGCCCCGTTCCATCATCGTCAGTGTTGGAAGCTCAGGCGTGTCGCCCGCGCGTCCGAGCCTTGCGTGCGGCATAGCGCGCGTCGCGCTTGGCCTTGCGCTCGGCTTCCTCTGCGAGTTCGCGGGCGATCCGTTCCAGCTCCTGCTGTTCACGCACCCTTGCCTCTGCGGCAAGCCGCTCCTCTTCGAGACGCCGACGCTCTGCTTCCTCGGCTTCGCGCCGTGCACGCTCAGCCGCTTCCAAGGCCTCGCGTTCCTTACGCAGCTTCTCCTTCTCGGCGGCGCGTCTTTCGCGCTCCTCGAGGATACGCTGGCGTTCGGCCTTGCGCGCCAATACGCGCGGGTCGTCTTCCGAAGGCCGCTGCTTGAAGCGTTCAAGCAAAGCCCTCTTCGCTTCGTTCGCCGCGTTACGGCGCTCGAAGATGTCCTTTTCCCTGTATAGTGCCAATTGTCGCCTTCGATTCTTGTCGTCGTACGCGCGGCTTACATACGCGACATCGCGGCGATATCAAGCGCGGGAAGCGACGAAAGTCATCAAAATCGGCTCAATTGCCGCAGGTCCGCTACGGAAAGGACACAGCGTTCACCGTCGCGTGACTGGCACACAGCGCCGCGAGAGCCTAGCTGACCAAAGACTTTGGAGATCATTCTCGATGGAACTCGGCCTCTACACTTTCGCGGACGTCGCGCCGGATCCGGGCACCCGCGTCGTGTCGCCGCAGCAGCGCATGAAGCAGTTATTGGAGGAGATCGAGCTCGCCGACCAGGTCGGGCTCGACGTCTTCGGCCTGGGCGAGCATCACCGTCCGGACTACATCGCCTCCGCCCCGGCCGTCGCCCTTGCGGCGGCGGCGGCGCGCACGACGCGCATTCGGCTCACCAGCGCTGTCACCGTGCTCTCGTCGGACGATCCCGTCCGCGCTTTCCAGCAGTTCGCCACGCTTGACCTGATCTCCAACGGCCGTGCCGAGATCATGGCAGGCCGTGGATCGTTCATCGAATCCTTTCCGCTGTTTGGCTACGATCTCGCGGACTATGACGAACTGTTCGCCGAGAAGCTCGATCTTCTGCTGAAGCTGCGCGACGAAGAGATCGTGACGTGGGCGGGCCGCATGCGCCCGCCGATCAACGGACGCGGCGTCTATCCTCGTCCTGTCCAGGACAGGTTGCCGATCTGGATCGCCGTCGGCGGCACCCCCAATTCGGTGGCGCGCGCCGGCATCCTTGGCCTTCCGCTTGCGCTTGCGATCATCGGCGGCGAGCCGCGCCGCTTCGCCCCGCTGTTCGACCTTTATCGCCGCGCGGCGATCCAGGGCGGGCACGACCCCGCCAGCCTCGGCACCAGCATCAATGTTCATGGCTTCGTCGCGGAAACGACGGAGCGCGCCGCCGACATCTTCTATGGGCCGCAGGCCGAGGTAATGAACCGCATTGGGCGCGAGCGTGGCTGGGGACCGACGAGCCGCGCGCATTATGACCATGCCCGCGGCCCCGAAGGGGCACTGTTCGTCGGCGATCCCGAGACCCTGGCGGAAAAGATCGTCGCCATGCACAGAGTCTTCGGCAACACCCGCTTCATGCTCCAGATGGCGATCGGCGTCATGCCCCACCTCGAACTCATGCGAGCGATCGAGCTCTACGGCACCAAGGTCGGGCCGATGGTTCGTAAAGCCATCTCCAGCGCGTCGGCCTCATAGCTCTGGAACTTTCCCCAACTCCCGCCCATTGTGGGAGTTGGCGCTGGTTGCGCGGACCAGGCTGTTAGCCTCGGACTCTTGAGGCGCGTCGCCATGGCGCCACCAATGCCCGTGCAGCCCGGCCGTCGCGGCCCATGGATGCATGGGCGATACCGAGGGGGGTGGTAATGCCGGTAAAGCAGCAGACGAATACCTACGAGCCGCTTGCCAGCCCGGCGGACGGCTCGGCCTACACGAGGCTCGCCATTCCGCCGGTGGTCACGATCATCGGGATCACCGCGATCCTCTATATCGGCAAGGAGGTGCTGCTGCCGCTGGCCATCGCCCTGCTGCTCACCTTTGCCCTTGCCCCCATCGTGGCCTCACTGAGGAAGGCCGGCATTCCCAAGCTCATAGCTGTGGTGCTGACGGTCGTGATCACCTTCCTCGCGATCGCCGCCTTCGCCTTCCTCGTCGCCACGCAGGTTTCCAACCTCGCCCAGAACATCCCGACCTATCAGGCGAACGTCCTCGAAAAGGTGCGCTCCCTGAAAGAACTGGGCGCGGGCGGCGGCATCATCGAGCGCCTGACGGGAGCAGTGGAACGCGTCGGCAAGGAACTCGAGGCCGGCACCGAGGCCGCCGTCGCCCCGGCTCCCGAGCCGATTCCGGTCGAGATCGTGTCGCATGAGAGCCCGATCGACATCCTGCGCAACATCATCGTTCCGCTGATCAGCCCCTTTGCGACCGCCGGCCTCGTGGTCGTCGTCGTCATCTTCATGCTCCTGGAGCGCGAGAAGTTGCGCGACCGGTTCATCCGGCTCGTCGGCTATGGCGACCTCCACAAGACGACGTCTGCACTGGAGGATGCCGGCAGCCGGGTCGGCCGCTATCTGCTGATGCAATTGGTCATCAACACCGCCTACGCGGTTCCCATCGGCATCGGGCTCTGGATCCTCGGCATCCCGAATGCGCCGTTGTGGGGCATGCTCTCCCTGGTCCTGCGCTTCGTACCCTACATCGGCCCCGCGGTCGGAATGCTGCTGCCGATGATGTTGACACTGGCCGTCGCGCCGGGCTGGGCGCCGCTCCTGTGGACCGCCGCCCTGTTCATCGTCATGGAACTGATCAGCAACAACGTTCTCGAACCCTGGCTTTATGGCTCGCATACCGGCCTTTCTCCCCTGGCGATCATCGTCGCAGCGATCTTCTGGGCCTGGCTGTGGGGACCACTCGGGCTGGTCCTGTCGACGCCGCTGACGGTCTGCCTGGTCGTGCTTGGACGCCACGTCTCGCAGTTCGAGTTTCTCGACGTGCTGCTCGGGAACGAGCCCGTGCTGGAACCGCACGCCCGGGTTTACCAGCGGCTCCTCGCGGGCGATCCCTACGAAGCGACGGACTATGCGGAGGAGTATCTCCAGGAGGAATACCTCGTCGACTTCTACGACAAGGTCGGGCTTCCGGCGCTGGTGCTCGGGGAGTTCGACCGGCAACGCAACGTCATGACCGAGGAACAGCGTCTGCGCTTCGCGGCTGCCGCTCAGACGCTCATCCAGGAGCTGGATGCCACGGCTGAGGAGGAAGAAGAGGAAGTCGAGGAAGCGACCGACGACCCGAAGGACGAAGCCGCGGAAGGCCCCGGCCTTCCCAACGGCGAAGGTCACAAGCTGGTCTGCATGGGCGGACGCGGCGAGATCGACGACGCAGCGGCCGCCATGATGGCTCAGGTGATGGAGGTCCAGGGGGCGGAGGTAAGCGTCGTATCTCACGAAATGCTCTTGCCGGAGCGTTTCGGGGAGCTCTCGCTGGAGGGAGTCGACACGATCGTTCTCGCATACCTGAACACATCCTCGCTCGCGCAGGCCCGGCATGCGGTGCGCCGCCTGAAGCGGTGGAAGTCGAGCAACCTGCGGGTGGGCCTTCTGGTGCCGGACGGAGACCAGGCGATAGCGGCGATGACGCCGGAGAACACCAATGCGGATTTCGTCGTCACCACGATCGCCGCGGCGGTTCGCGAGGCCCTCACCGAGCAGAAGCCCATCCCGCTGAAGGCGATCCCGAAGCGGCGTCCGGTCCGACGCAAGCCTTCCGCGGAAGCCCAGGCCGTGCCGGCCTGAAATCGCCACCCGATGTTGCAGGCGACCCGGCGGGCGACCATATGGAATGGAAACCCCGCCGGAATCCCGCCATGACCGAACTCTCCGTCCTCGACCTGTCGCCAGTGCCCGAGGGCAGCAGCGCAGGGCAGTCGCTTCGCAACACGCTCGATCTCGCGCGCCATGCCGAGGCGCTCGGCTACAAGCGCTACTGGCTCGCCGAGCATCACAACATGCCGGGCATCGCCAGCGCCGCGACGTCGGTGGTGATTGGGCACGTCGCGATGGCCACCAAGCGCATCCGTGTCGGCGCCGGCGGCATCATGCTGCCCAACCATGCGCCCCTCGTCATCGCGGAGCAGTTCGGCACGCTTGCCGCACTTCATCCCGGCCGCGTCGACCTCGGCCTCGGCCGCGCGCCTGGTACCGACATGATCACGGCCCGTGCGCTGCGCCGCAACCTGGAGGCCGGTGTCGACGGCTTCCCCAACGACGTCGTCGAGCTGATGGGCTACTTCGAGCCGGCCCAGGATAACCAGAGGGTGCGCGCCGTGCCGGGAGAAGGCGAGCAGGTCGAAGTGTGGATGCTGGGCTCCAGCACCTACGGCGCGCAGCTCGCCGCGATCCTCGGCCTTCCCTACGCCTTCGCGTCGCATTTCGCGCCGGCCGAGATGGAACATGCGATCGAGATCTACCGCTCGCGCTTCCAGCCGTCGCAACGGCTCGACAAGCCGCACTTCATGCTGGGCCTGAATGTCTTTGCGGCCGACACCGATGCCGAGGCGCAGCTTCTGTTCAGTTCGCTGCAGCAGGCCTTCGTGAACCTGCGCACCGGCCGGCCCGGAAAGCTGCCGCCGCCGGTGGAGAACTATACGGCGACGCTCGATCCCATGGCGACCGCCATGCTGGACCAGGCGCTGTCCTGCAGCATCGTGGGTACGCCGGAAACGGTTCGCCGGGGACTGGAGGCTTTCGTCGCACGCCACGGGCCGGACGAGCTTATGGTCACCGCGCAGATCTTCGACCACGAAGCGCGCAAGCGGTCGTTCGAGATCCTTGCGGAGGTCCACCAGGACATGGCGAAGGCGGCCTGAGGCCGCCTACTGGATCGCACTGACCAGTTCGGCATCCGGGAAGCAGGTCGCCGCGCGCCCGTTCTTCTCCTGCCACTCGCCGATCGAGCGCCGGGTGCGGAAACCGGGCAGTCCGTCCGCCCCGCCGACATCGTAGCCCTTGCCTTCCAGCGCGCGCTGCATGGCGGCGATGTCGGAGCGGTAGAGACCGCCGACCTTGCCCCATTTGCCTGAAAACGTCCGGTCGCCATTCGCGATCCGGTCCGCGCCGTGGCCGATGAACAGGGCGTAGAGGTCGCTCTCGTTGTACTCCTTGAGCACGTAGAAGTTCGGCGTGACGATGAAGGCCGGCCCGCTGCGCCCGGCCGGCATGAGCAGGAAGCCTTCGGCCTGCGCCTCGTGACGGGGAAACGCCTTGCCGTTGACGCGTGTCACGCCCATCGCCGCCCAGTCGGCGATGGGCCGTCCCCTGTCCGGCCCCTCCAGAGCACAGGACACGCTGTCCGGTACGATCACCTCGAAGCCCCAGTCCCGTCCCTTCACCCAGCCATAGTGGGCCAGGTAGTTGGCGATCGAGGCCAGCGTGTCCGGCACCGAATTCCAGATGTCGGCATGGCCGTCGCCATCGAAATCGACCGCGTGCTTCAGGTAGGAAGTGGGCATGAACTGCGGTTGGCCGAGCGCGCCCGCCCACGACGAGCGCATCGCGTTGCGCCGGACCTTCCCCTGCTCCACCATCTGCAGCGCCGCCAGCACCTC
>Ga0180215_1003143_pt1 | contig 15812 bp, 14 predicted proteins | sample eDN3rd37CBELigBY_FD_128871 | JGI IMG/M metagenome (GOLD analysis project Ga0180215, IMG submission 128871) | Enriched backyard soil microbial communities from Emeryville, California, USA - eDNA 3rd pass 37_C BE-Lig BY (version 2) (version 2) | ecosystem: Environmental > Terrestrial > Soil >...
GTACCAAGCCGTGTATGATACGGCGCGGCAATTGGACGCGATCATTGGCATGGATTAATCCCGTAAAGCAGAAGGAGCAGCCCGAATGATGATATGCTCCCCTTACGGTAGACAGGTAAAAAAATAAAACCTGTTACTGTAAGGGGAGCTTTTTCATGGCAAGGGGAAAATATACTGCGTTAGAGAAGTTCAAAATCATTGAAGAAGTTTCTAGGGGAGAGATTGGTTTTCTAGCTGCGGCCAGAAAATACAAGATCAACGATACCACTTTGATGAAATGGCAACGTCGCTATAAGCTGTATGGTTACGAAGGGTTGGAGCGTCGTGCACGTAACCGAAGTTATAGTGCTGAACTCAAGCTCCAAGCAGTGAAAGAGTACCTTGAGGGGAAACTGTCTAAGTACCAGATCATCGATAAATACAAGATCTCCAGCACAACACAGCTCTCCAATTGGATAAAGAAGTATAATGGTCATAGCAGCTTAAAAGCTTACAAAGGGGAAGCAAAAGCTATGACAAAGGGTCGCTCTACTACGTGGCAGGAACGGATCGAGATTGTCCAGTATTGCCTTTTGAATCAGCATGACTACCACAAGACAGCAGGACAATTTCAGGTCTCTTACCAGCAAGTGTATCAGTGGGTGAAGAAGTTTGAAGATGGTGGCCAGGATGCGTTGAAAGATGGCCGCGGGAGAAAGAAGGCTCTAGAAGAGTTAACAGAGGCCGATCAGCAGAAACTTAAGATGAAACGAATGGAGTACGAAATTGAGCGCCTTCGGGCCGAAAATGCATTCCTAAAAAAGTTAGAGGAACTGGAAAGAAGGCGACGCTAGGACATATACAACAGGAAACGATTTATCTTGCCATTCAAGCACTTCATAAGGATGAGTCAATGCATATACAGCTTCTCTGTGAAATTGCAGGAATTGCACGTTCGAGCTATTACAAATGGCTTAATCGCAAACCCAGTTCTCACGAGCTAGAGAATCAGCAGTTAACAGAGGTAATGCTATCAATCTACGAGAAAGTAGAGCGTACTTTTGGTTACCGCCAATTAACCCTTCATATGCGCAAGCAAACCGGAAAAACGATCAACCATAAACGTGTATATCGCTTAATGAAGCTAAAGGGTATTCAGTCGATCATTCGCAGGAAGAGAACGAAATATATGCATTCCACTCCGCAGCAAGTGGCGGAGAATGTGCTAAACCGTAAGTTTAAGGCTTCAGCACCAAATGAGAAGTGGGTCACGGATGTGACCGAATTCAAATATGGACAGGGTCAAAAAGCATATTTGAGCGCTATTCTAGATCTCCACGACAAATCGATCGTCTCTTTTGTTTTGGGTCATTCGAATAACAATCCACTGGTATTTCAGACGTTGGAGCAAGCTTTACAAGCAGCTCCGGGAAGCAAGCCTTTGCTTCACAGTGATCGTGGATTTCAATACACATCATTGGAATTCAAAAGAATCCTGGACAAAAATGAACTGTCTCAGAGCATGTCTCGAGTTGGTCGATGCATCGATAACGGCCCAATGGAGTCCTTCTGGGGGACTCTAAAATGTGAGAAGTATTATTTACATAAATACGAAACATTTCAGGATCTAAAGAAAGACATCGAGGACTACATTCATTTTTACAATAATGAACGATTACAAGCAAAATTAAACGGCCTTAGTCCATTAGAATTCAGGAATAAGGCCGCTTAAATATTTTTTATTATTTGCACTGTCTACTTGACGTGGGGCTGTTCATTTCTTGGGCTACTGCTCTTTATTTTTTGAAGGCGCCGCAGCGTTTGCGATATTGCAGCGGAGAACAGCCGTTCATTCTCTTGAACAGCTTATGGAAATTCGAGACCGGACCGATGCCGCTCTTCTCCGCCACCTCAATCATCTTCAGGTCGGTCTCCCGAAGCAGCCGCTCAGCTTCCCGAATGCGAACGAGCTGTACATATTCCGCGAACCCGAACCCTGTGCACAGCTTAAACTTGCGGCTCAAGTAATACGGGCTGATAAAGAATTGCTTCGCAACATCCTGCAGCAGCAATTTATCCTGGTAATGCGTCCCAACATATGCCGCGATCTCCGACATCGTCTTGTGTACGGGCGACGGTTGCGCCGCGGGCTCTTGTGTCTCCGGCTGCGCGCGAAAGACGAGCAGCAGCAGCCGCCGAAGCAGCGCATCCATCATGATATCGCGTCCCGGCGCGTCCGACTTCGCTTCCGCCAGCAGCTCTTGAATGAGCAGCTCTCCCTTGTATTGCTCCTGCACTGGCAGCTTTACAACGCCGCTAAATCCGCGTAACGGAAAATCCTGCAGGAGGGAAGGAGCGAAGTTAATCACGACCCGCTCGTGGTTGGGAACTCCCGTATCCACGGTCCGGTGCAGTTCTTCCTTTTCAATAAACACAAAACTCCCTTGCTCCACCCGATAGGTTCGGTTCCGAATGAAATAATCCCGCTGGCCCGCGAGTAAATAATACAATTCATAATTATCGTGGGAATGCTGCTCGGCCATCGTGTAATTGCCTGTCCGCTTTAAATAGTCGATCTGAATCGTTCCTTCGGTGTTATAGAAGATGCCCACAATGAAACCTCCCGATCAACGATGCAAGATTTGAGACTTTTGGCCGCAAAAGAGCAAGATCTATAGAAGATTATATCTCCTTCTTGCACTACAGTAAAAGGAAATACACGATATTTGTACAAAGGGGGTCACCAATGAGAAAAAGGTACGCACTTGTCGGCACCGGCGGCCGCGCGATCTTCTTCTATGGAGCGCTGGCGAAGGATTTCCGCGATACATCCGAGCTCGTTGCGTTCTGCGACACGAATCAAACCAGGATGAATTACGCAAATCAGCTGCTCCGCGAGCAGTTCGGGCATCATGAGGTGCCAACGTATAAAGCCCATGAGTTCGACGAGATGATTCGGAGGGAGCGGCCGGATACCGTCATCGTCACGACGATCGACCGGACACATCATACTTATATTGTTCGCGCGATGGAGCTCGGCTGCGATGTCATTACCGAGAAGCCGATGACCGTGGACGAAGAGAAATGTCAGGAGATTCTCGACGCGGTCAAGCGGACCGGCAAACAGCTCCGAGTCACGTTCAACTACCGCTATGCGCCGCATAACACGAAAATTCGCGAGCTGATTATGAACGGCGCGATCGGCGATGTTTATTCCCTACATTTCGAATGGCTGCTCAATACCGTACACGGCGCCGATTATTTCCGGCGCTGGCACCGCGACAAGCGCAACAGCGGCGGCATGCTGGTGCATAAGTCGACGCATCACTTCGATCTCGTCAACTTCTGGCTCGGTACCCAGCCGCAGACCGTGTACGCGCAAGGCTCCCTTATGTTCTACGGCAAGGAGAATGCCGAGAAGCGCGGCGTCACAGAATTCTACAATCGCGCGAGAGGAAGCGAAATCGCGAAGAACGATCCGTTCGCGCTCGATCTGGAGAAGAGCCCGCAGCTGAAGGGCTTGTACGCGGACGCGGAGCATGAAGACGGGTATTACCGGGATCAGAGCGTCTTCGGAGACGGCATCAGCATTGAAGATACGATGGGGGTCTTGGTGCGATACAAGAACAAAGCGATCATGACCTACTCGCTCAACTGCTATATGCCATGGGAAGGGTTCCAAGTGAATATCAACGGCTCGAAGGGCCGCATTGAGATGAAGATCGTGGAATCATCCTACGTTAATTCCGGCGGCAAGAAGGAAGACGAAGGCGCGCTTAAGAAGAAGAGCATTCGGGTGATTCCGATGTTCGGAGAAGCATACGAAGCGGAAATGGAGGAAGGCGCAGGTGGCCACGGCGGGGGAGACCCGGTTCTGCTGAACGACCTCTTTGGCGAACCGGTGTACGATCCGTATCATCGTGCGGCATCGCATATGGACGGGGCGATGTCGATCCTAACCGGGATTGCGGGCAATATTTCCATGCGCACGGGTCTGCCGGTGAACGTGGACAGCTTGGTGAAATTTTAGAGGAATTGGGGCGGGAACTCTCCCGCCTCTATTTATTTCTTGTGAGAAACCGCGCACCTTGAAAAAACCGTAGCCTACCTAAAAATACTCCAATGCGATTGCGGAGGGATTTGTTTACGATAAACTTGTAAGCGCTTACAATGCTTGTACATCCCAATTGAAAGGAGGAACCATAACGCAATCGGAAATCGGATGGAAGAGTTCCATGAAACCCAAATCGTAAGGAGATGGTGAATATGGCTCAGCTGTCAAAGAAATCATTGTACATGGTACTGACATTGCTGCTTGTGTTCCTGTTTGTTCCGCTGTCTGCCGTTTATGCGGCCAATGAATTGACGGTCGTGTCCGTCTGGGCTACCAGCGATGACGGCAATGTTCCCGCGAACACGCTGGACAATAATTACTCGACAAGATGGTCCGCGCAAGGTGACGGGCAATCCATTACGTACGACTTAGGCTCACAATACAACGTAGAATATGTGAAGATTGCATGGCATCAGGGCAATACAAGAACCGCTTACTTCGAAATCCAAGTCTCCTCCAATAACAGCAGCTGGACCACTGTGTATAACGGGTCCAGCAGCGGAACGACAACCTCGTTAGAAACCTACAATTTTTCTGATACGGCGGCAAGGTATGTAAGGATCGTCGGACATGAAAATTCTTACAATAATTGGAACAGCATTACGGAAACGGAAATTTGGGGTTCTGCCGTCTCCGGCGGCGGGGGGAAATTGGCGATCAGCTCGGCAACCGTGTCGACATATGACACCCGCTGCGATTGCAACGCTCCTAATGCAATCGACGGCGATCTGAATACGCGCTGGTCCGGCCAGGGAGACGGTGCCTGGATCAAATTTGATTTGGGTTCGAGCAAGACGGTAGGGTCGATCAAGATTGCATTCCATCAAGGAAACCAGAGGACATCCTCCTTCGATATTCAAACTTCAACGGACAACAGCAGTTGGACAACGACATACAGCGGTACGAGCAGCGGAACGACCTTACAGTTGGAATCGTTTAATTTTGCGGATGTGACTGCTCGGTACATACGTTACGTGGGGCATGGAAATACCTCTAACGATTGGAACAGCTTGACGGAGGTTGAAATCTACGGCGCGGACGGCACGGGAGACGGCGGAGGCGGCAGCGGAGGGGGAAGCGGACTCGACCCGAGTAAACCGCCGAGCGGGAATTTCGATCTGACGAAGTGGAAGATTACCCTTCCGGATGCGAGCGAGGTTCAGCCTTCCGCACTGAGCAGCGGGTATCAGCACCCGAATTGGTTCTTTACAGATCCGAATACAGGCGGGATGGTCTTCCGCTCTCCGAACCTAGGGGATACAACACAGAACAGCAGCTACACCCGTTCCGAGCTGCGCGAGATGCTGAACCCGTCCGTCGGCACTCAAGCTTTGGGCAACAACTGGGTCACGTCCACCTCCTCCAGCTCGACGAAACAGCAAGCCGGCGGCGTCGACGGCACCATGAATGCGACGCTGCGAGTGGATCATGTTTCGACAACGGGCGACAGCGGTAAAGTCGGCCGTGTAATCGTCGGTCAAATTCATGGTCCGGATACCGAGCCGATTCGATTGTACTACCATAAGCGGCCATCGGACAGCAAAGGCGCGATCTACTTTGGAACAGACGATCTAAACAATAACAACACGTGGGTCAACGTCATCGGCGGTCCAAACAACTTGAATCCTTCTAACGGGATTGCGCTCGGGCAAACATGGAGCTATGAGATCAAAGTCGCCGGCTTGCAAATGACAGTGAAGGTGACTCCGGAAGGCGGGACGACGACGACGGTAACCTACACTCTTCCATCCGGCTACAACAACAAATATTTATACTTTAAAGCGGGGGTGTACAATCAGAACAACACCGGCACGTCATCGGACTATGCACAGGCAACGTTCTTCAGCCTTACGCACACGCATCCTTAATCATAAAGCAAGGCGCGGAACAGAATCCGCGCCTTCATCATTTCACCGCCCCGGTCGTTAGGCCGTCGATGAATGTTTTCGATGCAAAGACGAACGCAATCAACAGCGGGAGGGAAGAGAGGGTCAGCCCTGCAAACAATAGATTCCACTCGGTGTCAAACTCCCCGAACAGCGTCAGCATCCCAAGCGGGATTGTCCGGTAATCGTCATCGCGGATGAAAATCAACGGATAGAAGAAGTCATTCCACACCCTCACCAAGTTTACAATCCCAACGATGGAGATCGAGGGCTTCATGAGCGGCAGGACGATTCTTGTATACACTTGGAAATCGTTGCAGCCGTCCAGCCTTGCGGAGTTCTCAAGCTCCTTGGACAAGGTCCGGAAGAAACCGTAGAAGATAAACACAGCGAACGGAATGCCGCCTCCGACGTAAATCGCGACCAGCGCGTAAAGCGTATCCACGAGATGCAGCTTGATCATTAACATATAAAGCGGAATAATGGCCAGCTTCATGGGCAGCATGAGGCCGATCATGAAGAAGAACAGAATGATCGGATTCCATGGAAATTCGAATCGCGACAAATAGAACCCGGCCAGGGAAGAAACCAGAATGACAAGGAACACCGATGCCCCGCTGACGATGACGCTGTTCAGGAAATAGTCCGAGAAATTGGCCCTCTCCCATACGGATATGTAATTGGCAAGGCTGAAGCTCTTGGGCAAGCTTAACGGAGATACGGCTACTTCGAGTCTTGTTTTAAAAGAGTTTAGGATCATAATGTACATGGGATACAGCACGAGAAAAGTGATGAATGCCAGAATGGCGTATTTGAACGTTTGTACATACCATTTGGTCCGCATGGTTTGGCTCCTTATCTTTCAAAATCCTTCCTTTTGAAGTAGAACATAAGGACCGCCGTTGCCGCAGCGATAATGAGGAACAAAACAACCGCCAGCGCCGAGCCGAGACCGATCGCTTGGCTGCCGTCGGATGATCCGAACGCAAGCCTGTAAAAATACAGTCCCAACACATCGGTAGAATAATATGGTCCTCCCGAAGAGCCTTGCATCGCATAGATTAAATCGAACGTTTCGAAGGAACCGATGAAGGTAAGGATCGTCATGATCATGAAAGCGTTCATCGACAACGGCACATAAATTTTCGTCACTAATTTCCACCCGCTGGCGCCGTCAATGCGGGCCGCTTCAAAGATTTCCTTGTCAATCGACTGCAGGTTGGCTAGAAAGATCAGCATCGAAAATCCGAGTCCGGCCCAGCTGTTGATCAGAATGATCGAAACAAGCGCCGTATCCGTGTCCCCAAGCCAAGGCTGCGCCATAAATCCCAGGCCGATTGCTTTAAGAAGCTTGTTTAATGCGCCGGACGCCGGGTTTAAAATCAAGCTGAACAAAAAACCGATAATGACGACAGACAGAAGCTTCGGCACAAAAAATACCGTCTTGAAAAATTCCTTGCCCTTGATTCGGCTGTACACGATAATCGCCAGCAGGAAGGCGGGAACCAGCTCGGAAGCGAAGTTAACCACAAAGAACACCCAGTTATGTTTGAACGCGTTCATGAACGTAGAGGTGTAGGGTTCCTTCGTCATGAGTGTAATAAAATTATTCAAGCCGACGAACGAATCGCGGACAAACCCTTTCCATGAGAAAAAGCTGTTCACAACGGCGCTAAGCAGCGGATACAGCTGGAATACCCCGTAGAGAACAACGGCAGGCAGCAAAAACAGATGCACGAGATGACGCTTGAGACTTTTTTTGCCCGAACGAACGAGTGCCATTTGACCACCCCTTATGGTTTGAAACAAAACCCCCAAACGGTTCACATTTGGGGGTTCGCTTAGATGTTATTCGCTGCCGGCCGCGCGGTCGGCGGCTTCTTGCGCTTGCTGAATCACTTGATCGACAGTAATCTCACCCAGGTACATCCCTTGCAGGGCGTTCTCGAACACGGTTTTGGTCGTCGGTTCACCCTCGCCGAAATGGACCAGCAATAAGTACGGTGTCGTGCTCTTCGCAATGGCGGCCGTAATTTGGTTAACGATCGGGTGCTTCGGCTGCACGCCTTTGACAGCGCTCAAACGGTTCAGTTCATCCGTGAAAATTTGGCCGAACGCCTCTGTCGTCATAAATTCCATGAACAGTAACGCTTCCTCCGGATGCTTGGTATCCTTCGATACCGCATAAGAACCGTCAACCCATGTCGTGACGATCGGGTCTTGGCCTTTCGCCGCGGCGAAGCCCGGAATGACACCGATGTTCATATCCGGCGCGGTCGATTCCAGAGTTGCCAAACGATAATCCCCGTTTATGTACATGGCCGCTTCACCCGTGTAGAACAGCGTCTGTGCGGAAGCGTCATCAAGCGCAACGAAGTCTTGCGGGAAGAACTGGCCCAGCGTTTCCATTCGTTTCACGGATTCGACGAATGCCGGATCGGTCAGATTCGCTTGGCCGCTGAGCACCTTATCGACAAATTCATTCCCGTTATAAGCGGTTGGGGCAATCGCGCCGTGCGTCAAGGAAAGCAAATATGCGGCACGGCCACCCTGAGCGATCGGGATGATGCCGTTGTCTTTCAGCGTCTGGGAAACCTGAACGAATTCCTCCCAAGTTTCCGGAACATTCAAGCTGTGGGCTTCAAACAAATCTTTATTGTAGAATATTGTTCCTGAGTTGAGTGTCAGCGGGACGCCGTAAATCTTCCCGTCGCTGCCTTTCGCCGCTTCAAAATATTGCTCGTTGATGTGTTCCAAACCCAACAGATTATCCAGCGGCAGTAAGTAGCCGTTGTCGGCAATGGATCTTCCGGAAGCATATGGGCGAAGCTGTAAAATATCCGGCGCGGACCCCGACATCAACGCATTCGTGAGAATCGTGTTATACTCGGTGGATTGGTACGGCTGGAAGTCGATTTGGATATGAGGGTACGTTTCGTTGAATTTTGCGATCGCCTTCTCGTACATGCCGCGGTCTTCCGCTCTCCAGCTGTACATGACTAGTTCGACTTCCTCCGGAGGAGCTTCATTCTGCGGCGTTGCGGGTTGCGAAGTTGTTGGTTGTGAAGTTGCGGGTTGCGGAGTTGTGTTGGAACCACTGGAGGTTCCCGAATTTTGATTGCCGGCCGATCCACTGCCGCTGCAACCGATTATGGCAATACTCAGAATGAGGAACAGCACGAAGATTGACAGCTTGTTCCATTTCATACTTTTCACCCTTTCATAGAAACTGTACAATTTTATTAAATCTATATTCCTATAAGAGCAAGAGCATGATAATAGAATGAAAGAAAATGGAGGCAATCGACATGGCGCGTTTTCTTTTTATCACCGATACACATATTGGGGCAAATCCGATCGGCTGGCATCAGCAGCCTGCATATCCGGACCATGCCGAGGAGCTTATGCCGTGGCTGGTGTCATTGATTCAGGAGCATTCCGTGGATTTCGTACTGCATGGCGGGGATCTCGTTCATCAATGCACGGAAGCGAACATCCGTCTAGCACAGCAAATTTTCTCGAATCTGCCGGTGCCGATGTATTTGAGCTTAGGCAATCATGATTTGGATCGGGAGGATGCGCTTGAGCTTTGGTTAGGAATTGCGCCGGAGTGGTTTGGAGGAGGGCAGCCGCAGTACGATATTTTGTGGGAAGACTGCGTGATCCATGTCGTTCCGAACAATTGGGAGCAAGACAGGCCTTATTTTTGGGAGAAGAAACAGGAGCCAAGCTTTACAGAGGAACAATTGGAGCGGCTGCGTTCGTCACTTCAATATAAGGATGAGGGGAAAACGCATCTGCTGTCGATCCATCATCCAATCTACGGCGTTCCCGAGAGCCAAACCGGCTTGGGCAAGGTCATTCATCCGGTTTCGCCTTCTTTTACAGAGGTTGTGGAAAGTTTCATGAAAGAATTCCCGAAGCTTCGCTGTGTTCTATCCGGCCATAACCATATCAATACATTGATCCGCAATGAGCATGGTCTGTTTGTCAGCGGGAGCTCCCTTGTGGAAACTCCTTTTGAATGCAAGCTTGTGGAGGTAACCTCCGGGGGGATTCGGATACAGACCTTGACGTGCGATCATCCGCTTACGTTCGAACCGTCCTACAATCAAACAAAGGCTTATGTGCAGGGGACGGATGTACATCGAAACATCGATTGGAGATTTTTTTGAAAAAGGGGTTTACATACCCTATGGGGGTATGGTATATTTCGGTTGTGAGGTGATAACCGCAATGAATCATGAAGAAGAACATTGCCATTCTCCGGATGTTCGGAAGAGCCATCATTCTGACAAGACGAAGAGCAACTTAATATCGCGATTGAACCGAATCGAGGGGCAAATTCGCGGTGTGAAGAGTATGATTGAGAAGGACACGTACTGCGATGATGTGCTGAATCAGATCGCAGCCGTCCAATCCGCGCTGAACAGCGTCGGCAGGCTGCTGCTGGAAGGCCATATGAAAAGCTGTATCGTCGAGCGGATCCAAGCCGGGGAACACGAGGTTCTCGATGAATTGTTGGTTACAATGAACAAATTGATGAAATAATAGACTTATGGAGGGAATGGACGATGACACAAGTAACGCTTCAAGTAAACGGGATGTCCTGCCAGCATTGCGTAAATTCGGTGGAGAAAGCTTTGAAGGAAATCGGAGCGAAGGGCAGTGTGGATCTGAAGAACAATTCCGTTACGGTTGAATACGATGAAAGCAAGGTTTCGCTCGATAAAGTGAAAGAAGCGATCGAAGAACAAGGATACGATGTAGCGTAACATCAGGCGGGCCGCTGAAAAGTGGCCTTTCCTTTTACAACGGAATATACCCCCTGTGGGTATTTAAATATAATGGAGTGGATCAAAGATGCAGGCGATGGAATCGAATTCGAACAAACAAACAACCTTGCAAATTACAGGGATGACTTGCGCGGCATGTGCCAACAGAATTGAAAAAGGGTTAAACAAACTGGAGGGCGTAGAAGCGGCAAACGTCAATTTGGCGTTGGAGAGAGCGAACGTTACTTACAATCCTTCGAAGGTTAACATAGAACTCATTGAACAAACCATTGAGAAACTGGGATACGGCACCGTGAAAGAAGTCGCCGAATTCCAGCTGGAAGGCATGACCTGCGCCGCTTGTGCCAATCGGATCGAGAAGGGTTTGGCTAAGCTTCCAGGCGTGACGAATGCAACCGTCAACTTCGCGCTGGAAACAGCCCGCGTCGAATATTCGCCAGGAGAGGTATCCGTGGCGGAGATGGAAAATAAAGTGAAGCAGCTGGGCTATAAAGCGATTGTGAAACAAGAGAACGCCGCTCAGAATGCGGGGGACCACCGGCAGAAGGAAATCCAGCGTCAGAGAAGAAAGCTAATCGTCTCCGCTATTCTATCGTTGCCGCTATTATGGAGTATGGTCGGTCACTTTCGCTTTACATCTTGGATTTTTGTACCCGAATTGTTTATGAATCCGTGGTTCCAACTGATCTTGGCGACACCCGTCCAATTTATCATTGGGCGGCATTTCTACACCGGTGCATATAAAGCGCTCCGCAACGGCAGTGCAAATATGGACGTCTTGGTTGCGCTTGGCACCTCCGCCGCATACTTCTATAGCTTGTACTTAACGCTAGACTGGTATGCGATGGGAGGGAACATCCACCACGGACCGGAAATGTACTACGAAACCAGTGCCATTCTGATCACATTGGTCATTATGGGCAAGCTGTTCGAGGCGCTCGCGAAAGGCAGAACGTCCGAGGCAATCAAGACGCTGATGGGCCTTCAAGCGAAGACGGCTCTTGTCGTACGCGACGGTCATGAAATCACCATTCCGGTGGAAGAAGTGCTGGTTGGCGATATCGTACTTGTCCGCCCCGGCGACAAAGTGCCGGTAGACGGCGTCGTGCTTGAAGGGGTATCTTCCGTGGACGAGTCCATGCTAACTGGAGAGAGTATACCGGTTGAGAAGAATGCGGGAGATCCGGTCATTGGCGCCACAATCAATAAGAACGGGATGCTCCGCATTCAAGCGACGAAGGTCGGCAAAGAAACCGCTCTTGCCCAAATCGTGAAGGTGGTTGAAGAAGCGCAAGGCTCGAAAGCGCCGATCCAACGCGTTGCGGATCGAATTTCTGGTATTTTTGTCCCGATCGTCGTCGCCATTGCCGCAGTTACCTTTGTCATCTGGTACTTTGCCGTAACGCCAGGCGATGTCGCCGGAGCCTTGGAGAAAGCCATCGCGGTCCTGGTTATTGCTTGTCCTTGTGCTCTTGGTTTAGCGACTCCAACATCCATTATGGCGGGATCCGGACGCGCCGCCGAATACGGTATATTGTTTAAAGGTGGAGAGCATCTGGAACAAACCCATAAAGTAAACGCGATTATTTTGGATAAAACAGGCACCGTTACGAAAGGCAAGCCCGAGCTGACAGACATATTGGCAGCAGGTGATGAAACGGAGTTCCTGCGGCTGGTCGGCGCGGCGGAAAAGAGCTCGGAGCATCCGCTCGCGGAAGCGATTGTGATCGGCATTCGGGAGAGAGGGATCGACATTCCCGAGCCGCAAGCCTTCGAAGCGATACCCGGCTACGGTATCCTGACGGTAGTAGAAGGAAAAGAGATTTTAATCGGTACTCGGCGGTTGATGGAAACCTACGAGGTAGACGCATCCGAAGCCTATGACGATATGATTCGCCTTGAGCAAGCCGGGAAGACGGCCATGATCGCCGCCATTGATCGGCGCTATGCGGGGATCGTGGCCGTGGCGGATACGATTAAGGAAACTTCCAAAGCGGCAGTGAGCCGGTTAAAAGAAATGGGCATTCAAGTCATTATGATTACTGGTGATAACGAACGTACGGCGAAGGCGATTGCCGCGCAAGTCGGCATTGACCATGTGCTTGCGGAAGTGCTTCCGGAAGGGAAAGCGGAGGAAGTGAAGAAGCTGCAAGCGAAAGGGCTAACAGTGGCGATGGTCGGCGACGGCATTAACGACGCTCCGGCATTGGCAACAGCGGATATCGGCATGGCGATCGGCACAGGTACCGATGTCGCTATGGAGGCGGCCGACGTCACCTTGATGCGCGGCGATCTCTCCAGCATTCCGGATGCCATCTATATGAGCCGGAAGACGATGGCGAATATTAAGCAAAATTTATTCTGGGCACTTGGTTACAACACGCTTGGAATTCCAATTGCCGCAATAGGTTTCTTGGCTCCGTGGGTCGCGGGCGCGGCCATGGCGTTAAGCTCGGTTTCTGTGGTGCTTAATGCGCTGCGCCTCCAACGGGTAAAAGTAAAGCATTAAACGGAGGGGAAGGAATATGCGTCCGGGTTTGCTAAGCTTCCGCATCTTTGAGTAGCTGTTTCTGATCAAGTGAAATGTGGCGCTAAGGAAATTCGGTTGAACACCTTTCCCCCCTGACTAAACGAAATGTGTCCGATATGGTATGCTTAATCTAAACCTATTAAAGGATTAGATACTTATGAACCTGTTAACTGCTGAACAAATCTTTAAAAGCTACGGCGTCAAACAACTGTTCGACGCTGTGGATTTCAGTATAGATGACCGCGATCGTATCGGCTTCATTGGCGTGAACGGTACCGGTAAGTCGACCTTCTTAAAAATTATCGCAGGCATTGAGACTCCGGATCAGGGCCGAATTTCGATTCGCAATGGCGCATCGATCGAGTACTTGCCGCAAAATCCCGATTATGATCCGGAAGCCACTGTCCTGGAACAGTTCTACCGAAACAGAGCTGTAAAGATGGATTCAGCGGAAGGTTGGGAGCTGGAAAGCGAAGCGAAAAAAATTCTCTCCCGTATTGGGATCGCGGATCCGAGTGCGCGGATGGGAACCTTGTCCGGCGGACAGCGCAAGCGGGTCGCCATCGCCGCGGCACTGCTTCAACCTGCGGACCTGCTCATCCTAGACGAGCCTACCAACCATATGGACACGGAGTCCGTGCTTTGGCTGGAGCAACAGCTGAAGAAAATGAGAACCGCGCTGCTCATGATCACCCATGATCGTTATTTTCTCGACCGGGCAGTAAACCGGATTGTGGAGCTGGACGCGGGAAAGCTTTATTTCTATGCCGGCAATTACGGTACGTATTTGGAACAGAAGGCGGAACGGCTCGAGCAGCAAGAGGCCACGGAGAAGAAGCGCCAAAGTTTGCTGCGCAAGGAGCTTGCCTGGATGCGCAGAGGGGCCAAAGCAAGAACAACGAAGCAGAAGGCGAGAATCGACCGATTTGAGACCCTGCAAGCGGAGGAAGGCCCACAGCGCAACGAGGTTGTGGATATTTCTCTAACGGGGACACGCCTCGGCAAGAAGGTATTAGAACTTGAGCATTTGACCAAGCAATACGACGGACGAACCGTTATCCGCGGCTTCAGTGATATCGTGCAGCGCGATGACCGAATCGGGATTGTCGGGCCGAACGGAAGCGGGAAATCAACGCTGCTAAACATGTTGGCAGGACGGCTGGAGGCCGACGGCGGAACCATCGAAGCAGGACCGACCGTGAAGATCGGGTATTTCACACAAGAGCAGACAGAGATGGATGGCAGTCTTCGTGTGATTGATTATGTGAAGGAAGTTGCCGAGGAGATCGCCGTCGAGGGCGGCACAACGATCAGTGCATCTCAGATGCTTGAACGGTTCTTGTTTCCATCGGCTTTGCAATATGCGAAGGTGGGCAGTTTGTCGGGCGGGGAGAAGCGAAGATTGTTTCTTCTGCGGGTCTTAATCGGCGCACCTAACGTGCTATTATTAGACGAACCGACCAATGATCTGGATATCCAAACGCTCACCGTACTTGAAGACTATTTGGATGATTTCCCCGGTGCTGTGATTGTCGTTTCCCATGACCGATATTTCCTGGATCGTACCGCACATCGCTTATGGTCGATCGAACCTGACGGCGATATCGAGCGGTTTACAGGTCTCTACTCCGACTATCTTGAGAAAAGGCATATCGCTGTGTCCAACGCTGAGAGCGAATCGTCCGGACGGCAGGAGGATCGCAACAATAGCAGGCAGGAGAAAAAGGAAAAGCCGCTGAAATTTTCGTTTAAGGAACAGAAGGAATTCGAAGAAATTGACGACAAGATTGCGGCATTGGAGGAAGCGGTGCGAGCCGCTGCAGCTCGCCTGGAGGCCGCGGGAAGCGATTATACGGAAGTACAGCGCTTATCCGGCGAACTGCAAGAGCTGGAAACAAAGCTGGAGGAGCAGCTGGAACGTTGGACGTACTTGAACGAATTGAATGAACGGATCCAGCAGTCCAAACATTCAAGTTCAAATAAATGAAATGGACTTACCCGATTGATGATGATCGGGTAAGTCTTTTTATCTTGTCAGCCCTTCACCCCCGAGCTGACGATGCCCTCGATGAAGTAGCGCTGCGTGAACACGAACAGCGCGAGCAGCGGCAGCACCATGATCGTCGTGCTCGCCATCAGCAAATTCCACTGTGTCTGGTATTCGTCGCGGAACAGCGACAATGCGATCTGCACCGTCCGCATCCGCTCCGAATTCGTGACGATCAGCGGCAGCGATCGCCGCAGCGTCACCCGTGAGCTGGGGAAAAAACGGGCGTAAAGAAAGGCGAATTCAAGTACATCTGCTCCATCTTCTGCTGCACCGGCAACGATGACATTGTCGAGTGACCGGTGCTTTTCCAACCTTCCCAATGCATTGGGAAGGTTTTTTGTGCGCTTGGCAGCGTATCGTGCTGACGGGTGAAAGACCCGAACATACCGTGAGGTGGCGGAAGTGTATAGCTAACCCATAGTGCTCTGTCCGTGAGGAAGGGTGCGGAGGATGGGAA
>Ga0180215_1003147_pt1 | contig 15792 bp, 15 predicted proteins | sample eDN3rd37CBELigBY_FD_128871 | JGI IMG/M metagenome (GOLD analysis project Ga0180215, IMG submission 128871) | Enriched backyard soil microbial communities from Emeryville, California, USA - eDNA 3rd pass 37_C BE-Lig BY (version 2) (version 2) | ecosystem: Environmental > Terrestrial > Soil >...
AAATAGTCTGGTGGCGATAGCGAGAAGGTCACACCCGTTCCCATGCCGAACACGGAAGTTAAGCTTCTCAGCGCCGATGGTAGTTGGGGGTTTCCCCCTGTGAGAGTAGGACGTTGCCAGGCATATGAAAGAACAGCTGATATTCAGCTGTTCTTTTTTGGTTTTAGCTAAAAAAGGGTCACTTTTCATACACCTTTTAAGAAATTCAGTCTAGGTGATTAGATTTTCCTTGGTTTTTATTCCCTGTAAGAGAATAAAGATAAAAAAGTTCACCTTTATATTCCCTATACGGGGAATATCCTTTTGTAGTATTTCAAGAAGGTAAATTATATTCCCCTTAAAACCCCTTTTATTCCCCCTAGGCGACGTTTTATTCCCCTATAGAGAATAACCAGACTAGAAGGGCCTGAAAAATGATGGTTTATTCGCTCTACAGGGAATAAAAAGCACCCTGATTAAGATATATTCCCCCTATAGGGAATATCATGCTACAAAGAATTGCTGAAACCACGAAAGGATTAACATCCCTCTCAATCAAAGTACAATGTACGACCGACCCGCTCACTCCCTTGTACTAATCTACTCAAAAACTCTGTAATTAATTGTCGAACGAAAAAGGTTTAATCACTCGGGACAAGGGTAGTAAATATTATCATATCAGACTGGTTTTACCATGCATAAAAATGGGCAAAATAGAACTGTCGCAATAATTGCATAGGTCCGCTATTTTATGTATAATTAATGTCAAAGATAGTCAAAGTCAGATTGGGGGAGGTTTTGTGAGGAATATATCGGATATCATTGAAAATTACCTAAAAGCGGTATTAGAGATGAGTGAACAAGATCTCGTTGAAATTAAACGTAGTGAAATCGCCGATAAATTTGAGTGCGTCCCATCCCAAATCAATTACGTTATTAATACTAGGTTTACGATTGAACGTGGTTATATAGTGGAAAGCAAGCGTGGTGGTGGAGGCTATATTCGGATAATGAAGGTGCAGACCCATGATGAAGCCCATTTGATTGATCAATTGTTAGCGTTGGTTAACCATCGAATCTCTCAAGCAAGTGCTGAAAATATTATTATCCGCCTCGTGGAGGAGCAAGTCATTACACTTAGGGAAGCTAAAATCATGCAAAGTGTTCTAGATCGTTCCGTCCTCCATCTAGAATTGCCACAAAGAGATGAACTTCGTTCGAGAATGCTAAAGGCAATGCTAATGGCAATTAAATATAAGTAATATTCGCGAGGTAAGAGGTGAGAGCATGATATGCCAAGAATGTAACGAAAGACCTGCCACTCTTCATTTTACTAATTTTAGTAATGGAGAAAAAACAGAATTACATTTATGCGAACGTTGTGCACAAGAAAAAGGTGAAATGTTTTTAATGAGTCAAGGTCCTGGATTTTCGATTAATCACTTTTTACAGGGATTACTAAATATGGACTCACCCTTTCAACAAAAAACAAAAGAACCTTTTCAACACGAAACAGTCCTTCAATGTGAACAATGTTCAATGACGTTTCCACAATTCATTAAAGTTGGTCGTTTCGGATGTGGAAATTGTTATGCTACCTTCCGTGAACATTTGATACCAGTTACCCGCCGTCTACATAGCGGGAACTCCAGTCATAATGGAAAAATACCAAAACGGGTTGGTGGAACCCTTCAGTTGCAACGAAATATCACAAGTTTGAAACAAACATTAAGTGATCATATTGCTAAAGAAGAATTTGAGAAGGCAGTAGAAGTTCGTGATCAGATTCGCTCCTTAGAAAAGAAACTAGCTGATGAACGTAAGGAGGGGGAATAGGGATGTCTTTGGAACGATTTATCAATCAGGCTGTAAGCTCCTGGATGAGTGAAGACGGACCAGATTCAGATATTGTCCTAAGTTCCCGTATCCGCTTAGCGAGGAATCTTCGGGAAATTACTTTTCCATCAATCGCGACAAAAGAATCTGCGGAAGCTGTTTTAAAGGCAGTTGAAGATAGAATTAGGAATGGTGTCCCTACTAGGTTTGGACCATTAGAGATGCTTAAAGTTGATGATATCCAACCACTACAAAAAAGAGTATTAGTAGAAAAGCATTTAATCAGTCCTCATCTCGCTGAACACTCATTAAATGGTGCCTTTCTTTTATCAGATAATGAAGAAGTTAGTATTATGATTAATGAAGAGGATCATATCAGGATTCAATGTTTATTTCCTGGCCTTCAGCTTACCGAGGCATTAAAAGCAGCAAATGAAGTCGATGACTGGTTAGAAGAAAAGATAAATTATGCTTTTGATGAACAATATGGTTATTTAACAAGCTGTCCTACAAATGTAGGGACTGGTTTAAGAGCTTCGGTTATGATGCATTTGCCTGGTCTTGTATTAACTAGACAAATGAATAAAATCTTGCCTGCTATTAATCAGCTTGGTTTGGTTGTAAGAGGGATATACGGGGAGGGAAGCGAGGCCCTAGGAAACATCTTTCAAATTTCAAACCAAACAACACTTGGTAAGTCAGAAGAGGATATTGTTGATGATTTAAAAGGGGTTGTCTCCCAGCTGATTTCCCAGGAAAGGTCAGCAAGAGACGCATTAGCCAAGACCTCAAACATACAATTAGAAGATAGAGTCTTCCGCTCCTTTGGAGTTTTAGAAAATAGCAGAATTATTGAATCAAAGGAAGCAGCAAGTTGCCTCTCAGATGTAAGGCTTGGAATAGATATGGGTTATATAAAGGATTTATCAAGGAGCATCTTGAATGAATTAATGATCCTAACACAACCTGGATTTCTTCAACAATATGCAGGGGGTCCTCTCCGCCCGGATGAAAGAGATATCCGTAGAGCGGCTTTAATAAGAGAAAGAATTAGAATGGAAACGAACCAATAACAAGGAGGATGAGCTTTATGATGTTTGGACGGTTTACTGAAAGAGCGCAAAAAGTGCTAGCTCTAGCACAGGAAGAAGCAATACGCCTTGGACATAACAATATTGGAACGGAGCATATCCTATTGGGGCTTGTCCGTGAAGGAGAAGGAATTGCCGCCAAAGCCCTTTATGGTTTAGGTTTAGGTTCAGAAAAAATTCAAAAAGAAGTAGAGAATTTAATTGGAAAAGGTCAAGAAGGCACTCAAACCATTCATTATACTCCAAGAGCAAAAAAGGTCATTGAGCTTTCCATGGATGAAGCTAGAAAGCTTGGCCACTCGTATGTAGGGACAGAGCATATTCTACTCGGACTTATTCGGGAAGGAGAAGGAGTCGCAGCAAGAGTGCTAAATAACCTTGGAGTTAGTTTGAATAAGGCACGTCAACAAGTTCTCCAACTACTAGGGAGCAATGAAACCTCTAGTCATCAAGGTGGAGGAGCGGTTAATGCCAATACTCCTACTTTAGATAGCCTTGCACGTGACTTAACTGCGATAGCACGAGAAGGAAGCCTTGACCCTGTGATCGGGAGAAGCAAGGAGATTCAAAGGGTAATTGAGGTCTTAAGTCGCCGTACTAAAAACAATCCTGTCCTTATTGGAGAACCAGGGGTCGGTAAAACCGCTATTGCTGAAGGACTTGCACAGCAGATTGTTAATAATGAAGTCCCTGAGATTCTCCGCGATAAGCGTGTCATGACGCTGGATATGGGAACGGTTGTTGCGGGTACGAAGTATCGTGGTGAATTTGAAGATCGCTTAAAGAAAGTAATGGATGAAATCCGTCAAGCTGGAAATATCATTCTCTTTATTGATGAGTTGCACACTTTGATTGGTGCCGGTGGAGCAGAAGGAGCCATTGATGCCTCTAATATCTTGAAGCCATCACTTGCACGTGGAGAGCTCCAGTGTATTGGTGCGACTACTCTAGATGAGTATCGAAAATATATCGAAAAAGATGCTGCATTAGAAAGACGATTCCAACCAATTACAGTGGATGAGCCAACTCCGGAAGAATCTATTCAAATTTTAAAAGGCTTGAGAGATCGCTATGAGGCCCATCACCGCGTATCGATTATTGATGAAGCCATTGAGGCAGCAGTAAAGCTCTCAGATCGTTATATCTCTGACCGCTTTTTACCAGATAAGGCAATTGATTTAATTGATGAAGCCGGATCAAAAGTGCGACTTCGTTCATATACAACTCCACCGAACTTAAAAGAGCTTGAGCAAAAGCTTGAAGAGGTTCGCAAGGAAAAAGATGCGTCTGTTCAAAGCCAAGAATTTGAAAAGGCAGCTTCCCTAAGGGATACAGAACAACGCTTACGCGAACAGTTGGAGAACACGAAGAAAACATGGAAAGAAAAGCAAGGTCAGGAAAATAGCGAAGTGACGGTTGAGGATATTGCTAGTGTTGTATCTAGCTGGACGGGAATCCCAGTTTCTAAGATTGCTGAGACCGAAACACAAAAGCTATTAAAGCTTGAAGAAATCCTTCACGCTCGACTCATTGGCCAGGATGAAGCCGTTAAAGCAGTTTCAAAGGCAGTAAGACGTGCTCGTGCAGGTCTTAAAGATCCGAAACGTCCGATTGGATCCTTCGTCTTCCTTGGGCCAACAGGTGTTGGTAAAACAGAATTAGCTCGTGCACTAGCGGAAGCAATGTTTGGTGATGAAGATGCCATGATTCGTGTTGACATGTCCGAGTACATGGAGAAACATTCGACTTCTCGTCTAGTTGGTTCACCTCCAGGCTATGTCGGCTATGATGAGGGCGGTCAGCTAACTGAAAAGGTTCGTAGAAAACCTTACTCAGTCATCCTATTAGATGAGATTGAGAAAGCTCACCCAGATGTTTTTAACATTTTGCTTCAGGTACTAGAAGATGGGCGCTTAACAGACTCTAAGGGACGTACAGTAGACTTCCGTAATACAGTTCTTATTATGACATCGAACGTCGGGGCTGAAGCACTTAAACGTAATAAGTTTGTTGGGTTCAATATCCAAGATGGCGAACAAGATTATAAAGATATGAAAGGGAAAGTAATGGAAGAGTTAAAAAGAGCTTTCCGTCCAGAGTTCATCAACCGTATCGATGAAATCATTGTTTTCCATTCTCTAGAGAAGGAGCATTTAAAACAAATTGTTACGCTTATGTCTGAACAATTAACCAAACGCCTAAGCGAACAGGATATCAATTTAGAATTAACCGATGCAGCGAAGGAAAAGGTTTCAGAAGAAGGATATGATCCAGAATATGGAGCTCGACCATTACGTAGAGCGATTCAAAAACATATCGAAGATCAGTTGTCTGAAGAGTTGTTAAAAGGCACCGTTCTTAGGGGACAAAAAGTTGTGATCGATGTTGAGAATAACGAGTTTGTGGTAAAAACACCAACCCAAATTGTTAATAAATAATCCTAAGCTTTATAATAAAGGGTATACGTATGCAAGGTACGTATACCTTTTTTATTAACGATTTATTTACATTTAAATGGCTGTTAACATTACCCTGTTCCTTAACATGTTATTTAAATTTAAAGCTTATAAAAATAGAAATAGGGTATTAGACGATTGAAGGGAAGAACGTAATGGCTAAAAGAAAAACAAAATTTATGTGTCAGGAATGCGGCTATGAATCTGCTAAATGGATGGGGAAATGTCCTGGTTGTGGACAGTGGAACAAGATGGTTGAAGAAACAGAAAGTGCTGGAACAGGCCGAAGGGGTGCTTTTAACCATACTACTAGTACCGGTGTTGCAGCAAAGGCTACACCAATAACAAGTATAGAAACGGTTAGTGAGCCACGAATTAAAACGGAGTTAAATGAATTGAACCGTGTTCTTGGTGGAGGAGTGGTTAAAGGTTCTCTAGTCCTCATTGGAGGGGACCCTGGGATTGGGAAATCGACGCTATTGCTACAGGTATCTCATCAACTTGCTAAGATCAATCATTCTGTTTTATATATTTCTGGTGAAGAGTCACTTAGACAAACAAAGCTTAGAGCTGATCGTTTGGGGATTTCCTCTGATAATCTACTTGTTTATTCGGAAACGAATTTGGAGGAAATTAGTTTGACGATTGAGAAGAATTCCCCTGATTTTGTGATCGTCGACTCTATCCAAACTGTTTTTCATCCAGAAGTGACTTCTGCCCCAGGGAGTGTTTCGCAAGTAAGAGAATGTACTGCAGAGTTAATGCGTATTGCCAAGACAAAGGGAATTGCTATTTTTATCGTAGGCCATGTCACAAAAGAAGGTTCTATTGCTGGTCCACGGTTACTTGAACATATGGTAGATACGGTTCTTTATTTTGAAGGAGAACGTCATCATACTTACCGAATTTTACGTGCTGTTAAAAACCGCTTTGGTTCAACAAATGAAATGGGGATTTTTGAAATGAAGGAAAGCGGTCTTGAAGAAGTAGCCAATCCCTCAGAGATTTTCCTCGAGGAACGCTCACAAGGTGCATCAGGCTCCACAGTTGTAGCCTCCATGGAAGGGACTAGGCCAGTATTGGTTGAAATTCAAGCACTCATTTCGCCAACAAGCTTTGGAAATCCACGAAGAATGGCAACTGGCATGGACCATAGCAGGGTGAATCTGCTTATGGCTGTATTAGAGAAGCGGGTGGGCTTGTTGCTACAGAATCAAGATGCTTATTTAAAAGTGGCTGGTGGGGTCAAGTTAGATGAACCAGCGATTGACTTAGCCATTGCGGTCAGCATTGCCTCTAGCTTCCGGGATAAACCAACACGGGCGACAGACTGTATCATTGGTGAGGTTGGACTCACAGGGGAAGTACGGCGGGTCTCACGTGTGGAACAACGGGTACAAGAAGCAGCGAAGCTCGGTTTTGAAAGAGTCATTCTACCCGAAAATAACCTTGGCGGCTGGACTGCTCCTAAGGGGATTACCTTAATCGGTGTCTCTACAGTCAGCCAGACATTAAAGGTAACACTGGAGGGATAAGAGATTGGATAGTAGCAAGGTTGAGGATCGTACATTGAGTGATATTCTCCAATTTATTGCTCCTGGTACTCCTTTAAGAGAAGGGATTGATAATGTCCTCCGTGCCCATACAGGGGGGCTAATTGTTGTCGGCTATAACGAAAAGGTTCAGGAATTGGTTGATGGAGGCTTTAGAATTGATTGTATGTTTAGCCCTAGTTCTTTGTACGAATTAGCAAAAATGGATGGTGCCATCATTTTAAATGAACAAGGCAATAAAATTCTTTTTGCTAACGCTCAACTTGCCCCCAATCCCGGAATTCCCTCCACTGAAACAGGGATGCGCCATCGTACAGCAGAAAGAGTGGCAAAACAGACAAAGACACTGGTCATTGCCATCTCTCAGCGGAGGACAGTCATTACCTTGTATCAAGGGAATCTTCGCTATTCATTAAGAGATATATCGGTGATCTTGACAAAAGCTAATCTAGCGATTCAAACTCTGGAGAAATATAAAATTGTGCTTGAACAAAGCATTACGAATTTCGGGTTACTAGAGTTTGAGGAGTTGGTAACTTATCATGACCTTATGCAAGTTATGCATCGTTTTGAAATGGTCTTTCGAATAAAAAATGAATTATTATCCTACTTGAGTGAACTGGGAGCAGAAGGGCGGCTTATTCGTCTTCAGATGCAAGAGATCATGACCGATATGGAGATTGAAGCAAGGCTTTTGATTAAAGATTATATTTCTGATGGAGAGATGGATTCAGACGAAGTATTAACGCGCTTCCAAGGTTTATCAAAAGCAGGAGTGATTGAAGATAGCGTGTTATTAAAATTGCTTGGTTACCAAGGGTATGTTCATCTAGAAGAGACGATTAGCCCAAGAGGCTACCGGATGTTAAATAAAATTCCGCGTCTTCCCCCAATTATTATTGAAAACTTGGTACAACGCTTTAAACACTTTCGTAGGATTGTCTCCTCAACCGTTGCTGAGCTAGATGATGTTGAAGGAATTGGTGAGGTTAGAGCAAAGAAAATAAAAGAGGGCTTCAAGCGGATACTAGAACAATTGATATCTGACCGTCATATCTAGAATCACTAACCTGCTAATATTTGACACTACCTAGGTAGGATGCTAATTTTAAACCAAGGGTAAACACGGTTAAGAAAGTAAGTAATTTAGTGTGTTACGCCCATATGTAAAAAATGTCACTCTATTACTATTCAGTAAAATTCTCTATAGGCAAAGGTTTCAATTTATCAAAATTGTTTATAATGATAATAAGGAGGTGATGTGATGTTAAGACGTATAATTCAAGCCTGTTTCTTGATTATTGGAGGAACACTTGGGATATTCTTAATTCCTGATTTAATCATGCTCGTTCAGATTGAGAATATTTCATTCCTAGCTAACCCGTATGTTTCTGCAATACTTGGTGCACTTATTTTTTATTTCCTTACTTTTTGGGCAGTTGATTATGTGACCAATTTTGTTAAATGGCTCGAGGAATCATTAATAAAAGCTCCACTTGCCGACTTACTTACAGGTGGTGTTGGGTTGTTTTTTGGTCTATTGGTGGCGTTTTTAATCGGCTTCGCCTTTAATGCAATCCAAGTTCCGGTTTTTAATACGGTTGCGCCAATTTTACTTACGCTTGTTTTTGGATATCTCGGTTTTCAGGTAGGATTTAAAAAACGTGATGAACTCTTAACTCTTTTTTCTAGCCGTAAGAAAAAGGGTGGGGAAGAGGAAACAGAGGACAAATCATTAGGCACAAGCACTTGGAAAATCCTTGATACCAGTGTAATTATTGATGGAAGAATTGCGGATATTTGCCAAACAGGCTTTCTTGAAGGTACGATTATCATCCCACAGTTTGTTCTTGAGGAATTACAGCATATTGCCGATTCTTCTGATGTTCTAAAACGAAACCGTGGTCGCCGTGGTCTTGATATTCTTAATCGAATTCAAAAGGAGCTTGCCATTCAGGTTGATATTTATGAGGGAGACTTTGAGGAGATACAGGAAGTAGACTCAAAGCTTGTCAAACTTGCAAAGCTTACAAATGGTGTTGTGGTTACGAATGATTTTAACTTAAATAAAGTCTGTGAGCTTCAAGGTGTTTCCGTATTAAATATCAATGACCTTGCCAATGCTGTAAAACCAGTTGTCTTACCTGGGGAAGAATTAAGTATTCAGGTAATCAAAGATGGGAAAGAGCATAATCAGGGCATTGCATACCTTGATGATGGTACGATGATTGTGGTGGAAGAGGGACGAGATTATATCGGAAAACGGATTGATGTTCTTGTAACGAGTGTCTTGCAGACATCTGCAGGGCGAATGATTTTTGCCAAACCAAAACTATTAGAAAAAGCGTTATAGACGATAGGAGATACGATTTATGGCTTACCAGGTCATTATTCCAGCTGCGGGTCAGGGGAAACGAATGGGAGCAGGGAGAAACAAGCTTTTTTTGACGCTTGAGAACATTCCAGTACTCATTCATACTTTACGTGTTTTTGAACAAGATACGGAATGCTCAGGTATTATTCTTTCAATTCATCCGCAAGATAAAGAATCTTTCAATGAATTATTAACAGAATATCGTATAAGCAAGGTAACTCACCTTGTACAAGGTGGGAAAGAACGGCAGGACAGTGTCTACAATGGAGTGAAGATTATTCAAGCTGATGGGATTGTACTTGTCCACGATGGTGCAAGACCGTTTGTTACGCTAGATACGGTTCACGAGCTTGTGGAAGCCGCAGAAAGCGCTGGAGCAGCCATTGCAGCTGTACCTGTAAAGGATACGATCAAAAAGGCGGAAAATCTCCTAGTATCAGAAACAATTGAGCGTTCAAGCTTGTGGGCAGTGCAGACCCCACAAGCTTTTCGTGTTTCTATCCTACGTAAAGCCCATGAATATGCCGTGGAAGATCAATTTATTGGCACAGACGACGCTAGCCTTGTTGAACGACTTCCGCATAAAGTCGTTATAATTGAAGGAGATTATGATAATATAAAGCTGACAACGCCTGAAGATATGTTCTTTGCTGAGGCGATTTTGAAGAAGCGGAAGCAGCTCGGCTAAGGTTGTCACGATTTTCAAATTTTCAATCTATCTATGATTAAAAGGAGCAAACTTAAGATGTTTCGAATAGGACAGGGATTTGATGTACACCAGCTTGCCGATGGCCGTCCGTTGATCATCGGTGGTATTACCATACCATATGAAAAGGGATTATTAGGTCATTCAGATGCGGATGTATTGCTACATACAATTGCGGATGCCTGTCTTGGGGCAATCGGCGAAGGAGATATTGGCAAACACTTTCCTGATACAGATCCTAACTTTAAGGATGCTGATTCAGCTAAGCTGCTTGAGCATGTTTGGAGAATGGTGAAAGAGAAAGGGTATAGCCTTGTCAATGTGGATTGTACCATTATCGCTCAAAAGCCTAAGATGGCTCCATATATTGATTCTATTAAGGAGCGGGTTGCTGACCTTCTCGAGGGGACCATTGAACAGGTGAATGTAAAAGCGACCACGACCGAAAAATTAGGCTTTACTGGACGCGGAGAAGGAATTGCTGCACAAGCAGTCATCTTAATCCAGAAATCACACAAATAACATTACGTAAACAACTGATAAGGTAAGACTAGGAGGATTTTTTTATGTCAGATATTCGTGTACGCTATGCCCCGAGCCCAACGGGACATTTACATATTGGAAATGCCCGTACGGCGCTTTTTAACTACTTATATGCACGCAATCAAGGTGGAAAATTCATTATCCGCATTGAAGATACTGATCAAAAACGTAATATTGAAGGCGGAGAGCAAAGCCAATTACATTATCTGAAATGGCTTGGAATGGAATGGGATGAAAGCATCGATGTTGGAGGGGAATACGGTCCATACCGACAATCAGAGCGTATAGCCATCTATGACGAATACACAAAACAGCTATTTGAAAAAGGACTGGCTTATAAATGCTATTGTACAGAAGAAGAGCTTGAGGCCGACCGTGCGGCGCAAATGGAGCGCAACGAAACGCCAAAGTATTCAGGACGATGCCGTCATTTGAGTGAAGAAGACCGAGCTCAGTTTGAAAAGGAAGGTCGAAAGCCAAGCATTCGTTTTAAGGTTCCGAATGATAAGGTCCTTCGTTTTGATGATATGGTTAAGGACGAGGTATCATTTGAATCAGACGGCTTTGGAGATTTTGTAATTGTGAAGAAAGATGGCATTCCAACCTACAATTATGCGGTAGTCATCGATGATCATTTAATGAAGATCTCTCATGTTCTTCGCGGGGATGATCATATTTCTAACACGCCAAAACAGCTGTTGATTTATGATGCATTTGGTTGGGAACCACCTGTGTTTGGTCACATGACCCTTATTGTCAATGAGAGCAGAAAGAAATTGAGTAAACGTGATGAGTCTATCATCCAATTTATTGAGCAGTACGAGGAGCTTGGCTATCTTCCAGAAGCATTGTTTAACTTTATTGCATTGCTAGGATGGTCACCTGCAGGGGAAGAAGAAATCTTTTCAAAGGAAGAATTTATTGAAAAATTTGATGCAGAACGTCTTTCAAAGTCTCCAGCGTTATTTGACCGCCAAAAGCTTACTTGGATGAATAACCAGTATATGAAAAAGGCGGAAATCGATAGAGTCATCGACTTAGCTTTGCCGCATCTTATTAAAGCTGGAAAGATAAAAGAAGACCGTACAGCAGAAGAAGATACTTGGGTTAAAAGTCTAATCTCCCTTTTCCAAGAAAAAATGAGTTATGGGGCAGAAATCGTAGAGATGTCAGCGTTATTCTTCCAAGACGAGTTGGATTTTGAGGAAGAAGCGAAAGAAGTCTTAGCGGAAGAACAGGTACCTGAGGTCATGCGTGCATTCTTACAAGAAATAGAGGCCCTAACAGAATTTACAGCACCACAAATTAAAGCGGCAGTTAAAGCGGTCCAAAAAGGAACTGGTCATAAAGGGCAAAAGCTATTTATGCCAATACGTGCGGCTGTAACTGGTCAGACACATGGACCTGACTTGATGCTCTCTATGGAGCTTCTTGGGAAGGAAAAAGTGAAAGAAAGAGTAGCCAATTTACTGGACTAGAAATATTTTTAGCAATATAGTTAACAAAGATAGCTAAATATAATATAGTAAGAGTAATTATGATAGCTCTAAAGTGTAGAAGAGGAAAAGTAAAAAAGTGATGCTTTTTAGAGAGAACCATCATCGGCTGAAAGTGGTTTAGGCCCCTCATTTTTTGAAATGCCCCTCTGAGCCCCTGTTCGAACAGAAGTGTTCTAAGTAGTTCAGGGCGGGTCCTCCCGTTAACAGGCTAAAGTTGAGGCTTTGTTTTTAGAGCTTAAACAGAGTGGAACCGCGCACAAGCGTCTCTGTCAGTGATGACAGGGGCGTTTTTTATTTTTTAGGCTGTATAGGAATTGCATAAGGTTGACAGACCGCTTGTGCCTGGAGAGGAAATCAATCAACAGCCAAGTAGTTGAGAACGCCAATGTAGAGATAGATTTATTGTTCGACTTGTCAAACTTATGGGGCTTAACAGGACGCTTGTACTTTTATTATTTTGGAGATACTGGGGGATGGTAATGATGTTTAAAGTACTGAAAGAAGATATCGAAGTTGTATTTGACCAAGATCCTGCTGCCAGAAGTCGTTTAGAAGTAATCTTAACTTATGCCGGCCTCCATGCAATTTGGTCTCATCGACTTGCACATGCGTTATTTAAACGAAAGCTTTATTTTATTGCAAGGATTATATCGCAAATCAGTCGCTTTTTTACCGGCATTGAAATTCACCCTGGTGCTAAGATTGGCCGTAGGCTTTTTATTGACCATGGCATGGGGGTTGTCATCGGGGAAACCTGTGAAATTGGGGATAATGTCACCATTTATCAAGGTGTAACGCTAGGTGGAACAGGGAAAGAGAAAGGGAAACGACATCCGACTGTTAAGGATAATGCCCTCATTGCTACCGGTGCAAAGGTCCTCGGCTCGATTACGATCGGAGAGAATTCTAAAATCGGCGGCGGTTCTGTTGTATTAAAGGATGTTCCTCCAAACTCGACAGTGGTTGGGGTACCTGGTCGAGTCGTTATTCAAGATGGAGTTAAAATAAAAAAAGATTTAAATCATTCAGATCTTCCAGATCCAATTTCTGACCGCTTTAAAACACTTGAAGCAGAGATTGCTTTTCTGCAGGAAGAGCTAAGAGGATTGAAGGAAGAAAGGAGTAAGATGAATGCCAATTCAAATATATAACACGTTGAAACGTGAAAAAGAAGAATTTATCCCGCTCGAAGAAGGAAAAGTAAAAATGTATGTATGCGGGCCAACGGTTTATAACTATATTCATATCGGAAATGCGCGTCCAGCGATTGTCTTTGATACCGTTCGCCGTTATCTCGAATTTAGAGGCTATGATGTAAAATATGTTTCAAATTTTACGGATGTAGATGATAAGTTGATTCGTGCAGCCAAGGAACTTGGAGAAGATGTTCCTACCATTGCCAACCGGTTTATCAATGCTTACTTTGAAGACACAACCGCCCTTGGTTGCAAACGAGCTGATGTTCATCCTCGTGTTACAGAAACGATGGATATCATCATTGATTTTATTAAGGCTTTAATTGATAAAGGATATGCTTATGAATCAGGTGGAGATGTTTATTTTAGAACGAGAAAGTTCCCTGAATACGGGAAATTGTCACACCAGTCCATTGATGAACTGAAAATAGGCGCAAGAATTCAAATTGGAGAAAAGAAACAAGATGCTCTGGATTTTGCACTTTGGAAAGAAGCAAAGGATGGCGAGATTTCCTGGGAAAGTCCATGGGGTCAAGGTCGACCAGGATGGCATATTGAATGCTCAGCAATGGCAAAGCAGTATTTAGGAGATACGATTGATATTCATGCAGGAGGTCAGGATTTGGCCTTCCCACATCATGAAAATGAAATTGCCCAATCAGAAGCATTAACAGGGAAATCTTTTGCGCGCTATTGGATGCATAATGGCTATATTAATATAGACAATGAAAAAATGTCCAAATCATTGGGGAACTTCGTGCTTGTTCATGACATAATCAAACAACATGACCCACAAGTTTTAAGATTCTTTATGTTGTCTGTTCATTATCGCAACCCAATTAACTACAGTGAAGAGTTGCTTGAGAATACAAAGGCCGCATTCGAAAGATTGACAACGTCCTATCAAAATCTTGAACACCGTTTGAAATCAAGTACAAACCTAACAAATAATAATCAGGAATGGCTGGATAAAATATCAGCTCTTCACCAGCAGTTTATTAAGGAAATGGATGATGACTTTAATACAGCAAATGGTGTATCGGTTTTATTTGAACTATCAAAACTGGCCAACCTGTATCTAGTAGAGAAAAATACAGCGGAAGAAGTTATTAAAGCTTTTATGAATGAATTTGAAGAGTTACTTGGCGTTTTTGGTCTATCTATAGGCGCCAATGAACTCCTTGATGAAGAAGTTGAAGCCTTGATTGAAAAAAGAATCCAAGCTAGGAAAGATAGAGATTTCAAGCTTGCTGATGAAATTCGAGATCAGTTAAAAGAGATGAAGATCATTCTAGAAGATACTGCACAAGGTACGAGATGGAAAAGAGGATAGGGAATGCTGTCATATAATCAAAAAGTGGATGAAAAACAGTTAAATAGCCTCGCTCTTGCCTATATGGGGGATGCCGTATATGAAAAATATGTACGGCTCCACCTCCTACAGAGCGGAAAGGTGCGGCCGAATAAGCTTCATCGGGAAGCAACTAAATACGTTTCTGCAAAAGCACAGGCAATGATTATCCATTCTTTTATCGATGAGCAAAAGTTATCTGAGGAAGAGGAAGCGGTTCTGAAGAGAGGGAGAAATGCAAAATCCGGCACTGTTCCAAAAAATACAGATGTACAAACGTACCGATATAGTACAGCCTTCGAGGCTCTAATTGGGTATCTGTTTATAGGGGGAAATCAAAAGAGGTTAGAAGAATTGATTGAGGCTGCTTTTGCAATTGTTGAAGAAGGAGGAAGGGTATCATGAGCGAAGAATACATCGGTGGAAAAAACCCTATAATGGAAGCACTAAAATCACACCGTGATATTAATAAGATTTTGATTGCTGAAGGTTCTCAGCGTGGACAAATGCAACAAGTAATTGGTCTAGCGAAAGAGTCAAATGTCATTGTTCAATTTGTGCCAAAGAAAAAATTAGATCAAATGTACGAAGGAAGTCATCAGGGGGTTATCGCTCAAGTTGCAGCGTATGAGTATGCCGAACTTGATGATTTATTTTCAGTAGCTGAAAAAAGAAATGAAGCACCATTCTTTTTAATTTTGGATGAGATTGAGGACCCTCATAACCTTGGATCTATTATGAGGACAGCAGATGCTTCAGGGGCACATGGCATTATTATACCGAAAAGAAGAGCGGTTGGTTTGACGGCGACAGTCGCGAAAGCTTCAACTGGTGCGATCGAGCATATCCCTGTCGTCCGGGTAACAAATCTATCCAGAACAATTGATGAGTTGAAGGAACGTGGAGTATGGGTCGCAGGAACAGATGCAGCGGGGAAAGAAGATTATCGTGCTTTTGATGGAACAATGCCGCTCGCACTTGTCATTGGGAGTGAAGGGAAAGGCATGGGAAGAATTATCCGCGAAAAATGTGATTTTCTTCTCCGATTGCCTATGGTTGGAAAAGTTACATCGCTAAATGCCTCGGTAGCTGCTTCGTTACTGATGTATGAGGTTTACCGCAAACGTTATCCCCTAGGGCATTAAGATGGATATCCTGTTAGTAGATGGATACAACATTATCGGTGCATGGCCGGAACTCAGAGTATT
>Ga0180215_1003149_pt1 | contig 15790 bp, 14 predicted proteins | sample eDN3rd37CBELigBY_FD_128871 | JGI IMG/M metagenome (GOLD analysis project Ga0180215, IMG submission 128871) | Enriched backyard soil microbial communities from Emeryville, California, USA - eDNA 3rd pass 37_C BE-Lig BY (version 2) (version 2) | ecosystem: Environmental > Terrestrial > Soil >...
GCACCCAGATTTGTCAGCCCGGTGACGTTACCACCCGGTCTGGCCAGACTTGCCGCTAGTCCCGCTCCGATCGGATCCCCAACGGCCACGGCAACGATCGGAATTCGCTCCGTGGCCCGCTTCGCGGCTAGCGCACACGGGGTGAAGGCCGCGAGAATGACGTCGACCTTTGCGTGCACGAGGTCGGTCGCGAGTTCGGACAACCGATCCAGCCTGCCGTTCGCCGCACGAAGGTCGACTTCGAGGTTCTGTCCCTCGTAATAGCCAATGTGTCGAAGACTCTCGCGCAAAACGTCGAGGATGCTGCTTGCATCGGCCGTCGTAAGGGCGAGGATACCGATCCGGACCTGACGGCGCGGCGCTATCCCATGAGCGGCCGGCGGGCTCAACAGGGCCAGCCCGCCAAGAAGTTGCAGGACGCGCCGGCGCTTCATCTGGTCACCCCGTTGGAAAAGACCAAACGCGGACGAAATTCCCGAACGCCATGCTCATTCCGAGCATCCTTGAGAAACGGCTTCCAATTATATGACCCGGAAGCAATGCCAGGTAGCCCCATGTCACGCCGGACGCCTCGCAAGCTTCGAACAATTTGCGGGCGGTGTCTGTGACTGAATTCACAGATTTTTGGGGAGCCAGAACGCTCCGGCCACGATACACTTGATCGATCATGGACATCCACCTTCGGTGTTTCTGCCCTCATGCGCCCACCTCAACGAAATCGCGTTGGTCCCGGGCCGACTGACGTCGGCGCATTGTTAAAGGGGAATGCGGTATTTGGCGCGCTGAGCCCGAGCCAAAGAGCAGAGCTCGGCTCTTACGCAGTGCCGCGCCGTGTAAAAGCGGGCACCACCCTCTTCTCAAAAGGCGATCCTGGCACGACATTGTTTGCGATCGTGCGAGGCACAGTGAAGATCAGCACGCTCGCGCCAGGAGGGCGACAAGCCGTGTTCAATGTTCTCAAGGACGGCGATATTTTTGGCGAAATTGCACTCCTCGACGGCCAGCCGCGTACCGCCAACGCCATTGCTCTGACCGACTGTGATTTGATGGTCATTCAGCGGCGCGATTTTATACGTTTCGTAAATAGCGAGCCAAAGATCGCGCTGAAACTGATTGAACTGCTCTGCGCGCGCTTGCGCGTTGCGAGCGAACATTTCGAGGAAATGGTTTTCCTAAGTCTACCTGCCAGACTAGCGCGAACATTGCTGCGACTGAGCGACCATGGCGCGCCCGCAAATTCAAGAGTTGACGTGACGCAGCAAGAAGTCGGGCAAATCGCTGGGATGACGCGCGAACACGCAAACAAGCATCTGCGTGCCTGGGCCATGCAGAGGTGGGTACGACTTGAACGCGGTCGGATTATCGTTTTGTCGCCAGAAGCGCTGGCGGCAATTGCAACGCTGGACGATTCACAGAATCAGTTGCGACACGACCAAGCGGAGTACGCGTTCGCGGCTCAATCGTAACAGACACGTCAGCATCGAACTCACTCGAGATCGAAGCGCCATTGATGCTGACGCTCCTCACTGTCTGTTTTAGAAACGCGGAGGACACGGCCGCGCCCCGTCGACGCGACGAGAGCCACCTCCAAGTCCTGCAAGGGATGCTCGCCGTCTCATGTCGGCTTCCAGGGTTGAGCGCATGCCTTTCGCTCCTCGCGCTGTAGACAGTAGGACAATTGCCAATTCCCCTCTTCAGGGGGACGCGAGCACCTAGTTTTGGTCGGTTCGAGGACTTCTGACGCGACTGATGTCGTGCAGTCACAACACCCAACGGCCGTTCTTGTACTAAGAGCGGCGCAGTTATTCGATCACCTCATCGGCACGTGCGAGCAGCGCGGCAGGAACGATCAGTCCTATCTGTTTCGCTGCCTTGAGATTGATGGCCAACTCATATCTTGTCGGAGTTTGCACCGGCAGGTCGGCCGGCTTCTCACCCTTGAGGATACGATCAAGATAGACGGCGGCGCCCCGCCATTGATCCAGCTGATCTGGTCCATAGCTGACCAGGCCACCGTCGCTGGCAAAATATCGATATGGATAGATTGCAGGAGACTGGTACCGTCTCGCCAACGAATTGATCAGTCGCCGATTTGCAATCGTTCGGGGGTGTGGGAAGACCAGCAGGCCGCGACCCGGTTTTTCGGCATAGACCGCGATCGCGCGCTCAAGATCGTCCTGAACGTCCACCCTAGCCACGGTCACGCCAAGTGATGGCGCGACCGTGTCGGCCGAACGTAGGAAGCCTGCATGTGCAGATGCATCGCGGCTGACAAGCGCGCCGACATCCTTCATATCGGGCGCAACCTCCTTCAGAACTTGCAGCCACTTGCCACCGATGGCTGGTTCGAAATTCTGGAAGCCGGTCTTGTTTCCGCCAGGCCGCGCAAGGCTCGCCACAATACCTCCTTCAACGGGCTCGGAAACCTGCGTGAAGATGATGGGGATTGTGATCTTCATTTCGTGCAACTGAGCCAGCACAGGATCACTGGTGATGATGATGGCATCAGGCTCGGATTGCACCAGCTGCGTCACGTTCCTGATGTTCTGGTCAGTTTTTCCGCCGCCCCAGCGATAGTCCAAACGAATATTACGGCCGTCGTCCCAGCCTAAATCGTGCAGCGCCTTGGTGAACGCTGCCAGTCGCGCCTGCCCCGCTACGTCGACTTCGGTATATGCTCCGAACAGCACTCCAACCCGCCGCTGGCGCGCATCTGCCTGCTGGGCTCGTGCAACGAGAGGCCACGCCGCCGTACCACCAAGGACGGACAAGAACTGCCTGCGCCTCATCGGTCCCCCGTGAGGTAAAGCCTTTGAGGATTAGATGCTAACACACTCTGCGCGGAAACAATGTGAACAAAGTCACACTCCGAAACTGCGGCACACCATATCAACGCGATCTCGACACCTACGATATGTCGCCGATAGGGCGGTTATTCCGCTCGTCGGTCTTGATCATTGAGCTCGGATATCCCTGTCTGGGAAAATGTGGTTGAGAATGACGGCGTACTGGTCGTGCAGCGCGTTTCGAAAGTTCTGAACCTTGCCTGCCATCCGCGATCTTATCGTCTCCTGCGCCCTGACCAGGTCAGAGAACCGCTCGATCAGATCCTGTGGTGTTAATTCGGGGATTGGCAGGCAATACCGTGTCAGTTCAGCCGCGCTCATGAGAGCATCGCACTTGTCATGAAACGACAGCGAAATGACGGGCTTTCCACACATCAGCGCAAAGACGATGTTATGAAAGCGCGTGACGACCACGAAATCGGTTGCGGCGATTTGCTCCAATAGGTCATGAAAGGAGCACACCGGCTCCTCGACTATACGATCCATATCTTCGGGCGCGACCTTGCTTGCAAGGCTTTGCTTAAATTCCGGAATTACGTTCGCGTCATCCAGAAGATCGCCGACAAACAATTTGACATCGTAGCCGTGCGCCAAGAGCCACTCGACGAATATCGCGAGGCTTTCCCGATAGGCCTGGTACACGCCCTCATTTGGATTGGCGCTCGCATAACGTCCCGAATCGGTCATTAGACCAATGCCTACGATAGGTCGGTTCCCTTGTCTGGCGATGAAATCCGGAGTCGTTGCTGGTTCGCAAAGGCTGAAGGCTAAATCTGGATAGATGCGGTCGCCATCAGCTCTAAGTCCCATTTGGGCGAGCAATGTCCTTGTCGAATCGTCCCTGTATGATCTGAAGTCGGCAATCGAGAGAGCCGATTTGGCGAGTGCCCAGCCGAGAACAGTGTAGAACGGGCCAGCTCCGACACTTACAAAAAGCAGCTTTCGTCGACACAGTTTGGCGATAAGGGCCCACTTGAATAGGTAATAGGGACCTGCCCCAGACGCGCGAAGTCCAAAGGCGTCGGTTGCAAGCCCGCCTCCTGCTACGATCAGTGCATCGGCGCGCCGAATCTCGCCAAAACCCTTGATCCACCGGTAGACCTCCGATGGAGTCGCGATGCAGACTTTATACAGGAACCGTAACAGTGGATTGAGCGGTGACCTCGACCAGACGAAGCTCGGTGAGATTGACACGAAACTGAGGTCGTCGGCCTTCATTACCGGACTTGGATCGGGGGAGATGCAGATGAACCTGACGCCTGGGCGCACACGACGGAGATTTTGAAGGATGGCCTCAAGCGTAGCCTCGTTTCCGAAATTCGTTGCGTTGAAGTGTCCGTAGAAAGCGATTGTTTCACGTCGGCTTGCTCGTCTTGGCGTCATTGCCAGCCCGTCCGTTCACTTTATGTCTGTCATCGTGGCGAGGAGGTACGGAATACATATGTTCGCAATCAGCTTCAGTCATGCCTGCTTGTCAGTTGTTGATCGATGAGAAGCCTGTGCTTCACGTGGTCCGAGTTCGGGCGCGGTGGCAGCCAGGATCCGGGAGCACGGGAAGCTTTATCCCCAATACTTCGCAACCAGCGAGACATATCCCACTCGGAGCCCCAGAAACAAAGTCAAAGGCGAGGTACGGGGCGACTACCCCCATTAGTTGGCAAATCGATAGCACTTCGGACTAATCCGAATGGATGGCGGTCGATCTGGCGAGTTTCATGCGATCAGGACGGCTTCACGAATAATGTCACTGGATGCTCGACACTCAGCGGCGCCTGTCGACGGCGACCGTCGGCAAGCACCGATCGGGAGGACATCGAAGCCAATAAGTTCGAGCGCCTGATAGGACTGACCGAGGGACCTCGCGAGGGTCGCCGACAGCACATTCGCCCTATCATACATCGGTAGACGATCGCCTCGTCCGAGCAATGCATTCCATTGGCGGCTCCGCTTACGAAAGGTTCTGTGGTCAGTTCGCTCGATATACGCCAGCTTGGCCGCTGAGGCCGTCGGCGCGGATAACAGCCCTCCGGCGCTGGTCATGGAAATCATGCGTTGCGGTCCGCAGTTGAACCAAGCAGAGTTAAAAAATGTCCTGTCGAAATTGTGTAAGCCGCTGGCGCGTCGGCGTTCCCGCGCAGATGCTTGCCGCCGAGCAGTTTCGGCGGCTGTTTCGCAATGGCGTCGCGATTGCAGCGCACGGCAAGACACATGCCGCATTCCCGGTGGCGCGAGACGTTGCGACCGAATTGCTCCAGCCGCGGCGAGTGCTCTCCGAAATCCTTGCGGCGGACGCGATTTGCGCCCTGTCCTTCCCGCACGGGGCTTATACACCGGAGATCGCCAGGCAGGCGACGAGGGAAGGCCATCAGCTGATGTCACGACGCGCGAGGAGCTTTCGCCTCTCACGCGCGGTCGATTGACAACGCCCCTTGTCGGGCGGGTGTGACAGCGTTGCCAGAAAAAAAGGGGTCAGCGGCGCGGCCGCTGACCCCTAGCATTTGCGCCCGCGGGCTACGACGACCTTGTCAGCGTCGGCGCCAGCGACGAAGCGTGGGCGTCGTGGATTCTCGTTTCGCCCGCCGGGCTCGCGGCGTTCGCGAAACTGGATGCGATGTACTGACCGAGCAACTGTACCCGCCCCGCCTGCGTAGCATTGGGTGTCGTGTCAGCGTTAACGCTGCTGACGAATGCCAACGTCTGTCGCCCACCGAAGTCGCCAGCCCGGTTCATGGGATTGCTCCCGCCGAGAATGGTTTCCTTGGACCCCAGTGGCGGCGCGAACGGTTGCCGATCGGTCGTGCCGGAAATCGCGTTTTTGTCACGGCGATCTCCTTGAGCGACCACTCCTATCTTGGAAAGGATCGCGTCATTTCCGGCCGCATCGGTTATCGAAGAGCCTGATGGAAGCGCCACGCCGACGACACGCGGGTTGGACTGCCTTCCACCCCAAGAGTCGTAGGTAAAGGTCAGCGTGTTCGATCCCGAGCCGCCCTTATAGCGCGCCTTGCTGCCGTCCTGCAGCCGAAGCCACGGGGTGCCGCTCACAATGACGTTCTCGCTCATCTTCAGCGTGATCGTACCCGAACGTCCATCCGATGGCGCCACAGCGACCCGATCCACCTTCGGCGAGATGACATCGGCGGAGGGCCGCGTGACAACTGGTGGCCGGGTCACCGGACTTGTCGGTGTGGTCGGCCTGGTGGGCGTGGTCGGTGTGGTGGGTGTAGTGGGTGTGGTGGGTGTGGCCGCGGTGTCGATCTTCAGCGTACCGGCCGGATTGGTCGGCGCATTCACAAGATCAAGCGCGTTGCCGGCCAAGTCCTTGACCACCCCGAGATTGTAGGCGCTCACGGCGAGATCCGCCGTGTTCTGACCGGGCGCGACCTGGTAATCGAACGCCAGCGTCTTCGTGCCGCTGCCGCTCACATAGTTGGCGGTCCCACCATTGTTGAGCTTGAGCGAAGGCGCCCCGTCCACCTTGACTGCCTCGTCAAAGGCAAGCGACAGGCGCACGACGCCGGAGTTGAGTGTCCCGCTTCCGTTGGTGATTCCGCTGCCGCTTGCGGTAATCGCGGAGACTTTCGCAGCCTGCGTATCGATGACGAGTGTCCCCGACGGATTCCTGGGCGCATTCGTCAGGCTGACGGCGTTACCGGCCGTGTCCTTGACACCGCTCAGATTGAACGACGTGACCGCCAGGTCCGACGTGTTCTGGCCCGCGCCGATCTGATGGCTGAACACAAGTTTGTTGGTCCCGGACCCACTCACATATCTCGCTACCCCGCCGTCGTTGAGCGTCAGTGTCGGCGTGCCGGTGACGTTGACCGCTCCACTGAATCCCAGCGTGACCTGCACGGTACCCGAACTGACTCGCCCGTCGCCGTTCGTAATTCCCGAACCGCTTGCCGCGATGGTCGACAATATTGTTTCTGTCGGTTTCTGAGGAGTCTGCGGCGTTTCTGCGGGGATCGTCCCGCCCGTGACAAGCTGCAGCTGCGGCGTGATCTTTCCCATGTCCTGCCACAATGCGTCCATGGTCGCCAAATCGTAGGCGTTGGCCTGGGCGCGGATCACCGTCGCGCCGCCGGCGACGTCGACCACATATGCACCATATTGCTGCAGGGCGCGGAAAACCTTCTGTCCGAGCGGTGACAAGCCCGCGGGCATCGGCGTACCAGGAGGAATGCCAAGGAGTTCGCCCTCGCGCACAATACCAGATGAGCTGCCGCCATCGCCGGCGATGGCCTCGTTGGCAAAGCCGGACTTCACGAGGCTGTAATCGACGACCAGTTGCAGTGCGTGCTTGATCTCACCCGCGTCGGTCTCGGCCTGCACAAGGAGACCACCAAGCTGGCTCGAGCCAACCGCGGTCGTTCCCGCTCCGAGGAAGGGCGTCTTCGACCCCCATCCGCTGCCGGTTACAACGTCGGTCCATCCGTAGGAGGAAGCCGTCGCCGTCGTGGTGCCCGTACGCTCGAACTGCCAGAAATTGTAGACTTTGTCGCCGTCGATCACGAGCAACTCGCCGTCGGTGCCAACCGCACCTGTGGCGGACGTCGGCATGCGAACGCTGATCGTGCCGCCCGGATGTCCCCAACTCGCCGGCACCTGGACTTGAACCATAGGATCGGTCGGCGAGGCGACATAGAGCGCCGGCGAGTACTGATCCCAGTTTACGCTGTAATTATAGCCCGTCGATTCAGGCCAATCGAGTTTGGTGTAGCTCGCGTCCTGCGCAATCATCTGATTCCAGTCGGACGTCGGAGAAAACGGAACGGTACCCAAAGAATACATTGAGGTCCCCCTTCTGACAGTTGGAGAATCGTGTTCACCGCGAACGGCGAACACGCGCTTTTCGATATGAGGAATCCTGATCCCCCGCATTGCGCAGATGATCGATTGCCCCCCCAAACCACGGCTGGCGCCGTGGCTGCTCGGCATGAACCCAACTCCATGACGTGCAGCGCAGTGCTTGCTGTCGAAGAATGTCAGCAAGTTGTTGGCACTTTGATTTTTTTTGTTCGTGCACATTCATTTATGCGGCCTCCACTGCGCGCGATTAGATTTTGCGCACGCTTGGCACAATGCGCGCACGCATGTACCAACTGCTGCGCTGCGCGACGTCTTGCTCTTCAAATTTTCTCTGATCCCATCGCTATGTCAGCTACCCGACTCACACTGCAGCTGTGAGTGATTTTACGAGTGAGCACATCAAGGCCACATTGTGCGCCCAGTGGTAACCGCCTCATTCAAGCGTTCAGTTCGGCCGATCGCGTTGTCAAACAACGAGGGGGATGAGTCGGCCACTAGAGTATCGGCGCAAAACACTGCGCAGGGGGACCGACTCGAGGTGAATCAGCATTCCACAATCGTCACCGCGCCGACTGATCCCGGATTGACCATTTTGGTCATGATGTTCGCGTGTCACGGCATCAATGTCGATCCCGAACAGATACGACATCAATTTCCGTCGGCGCGAATCGGCATTTCCGAGATGCTCCGCTGCGCGAAGCGCCTCGGCCTGCGCGCCCGATCAACGACATCGAGCTGGCAGCGACTCGCCAAGACACCGCTTCCTGCGATCGCCGCGCTGCGCGATGGCGGATTCATTCTCGTCGGCAAGGCGAGCGACGATGCGGTCATCGTGATGGCACACGATGCCGAGCGACCGACAATGCTTTCGCGCGAAGCATTCGAGAATATGTGGTCCGGCCAGCTTGTGCTGATGACGCGACGCGCAAGCCTGATCGACCTTGGACGTCGCTTCGACATCACGTGGTTTCTGGGCGCCATCCACAAATATCGAAAGCTGCTGGGCGAGGTCCTCGTCGGCTCGTTCTTCCTGCAGCTATTCGCGCTGGTCTCTCCGCTCTTCTTTCAAGTGGTCGTCGACAAGGTTCTCGTGCACAGGAGCATGAGTACGCTTGATGTGCTCGTCATCGGACTTGTGGCGATCGCCCTGTTCGAGACCATCCTCGAAATATTGCGAACCTATCTGTTATCGCACACGACAAGCAGGATCGACGTCGAGCTCGGCGCCCGGCTGTTCCGCCACCTGCTTGCGTTGCCGATCGCATATTTCCAAGCGCGCCGTGTCGGCGATTCGGTTGCGCGCGTTCGCGAACTCGAAAATATCCGCAGCTTCCTGACCGGCTCCGGCCTGACGGTCGTGCTGGACCTGTTTTTCACCTTCGTCTTTGTTGCCTTGCTTTTCTTCTATTCGCCGATGCTGACATGGATCGTGCTCGCGTCATTTCCGGTCTATGTGATTATATCGGCTGGCGCCACGCCGCTTTTCCAGATGCGGCTCGACGAGAAATTTAAGCGCGGTGCGGAAAATCAGGCGTTTCTGGTCGAATGCGTCACCGGAATTGAAACGCTCAAATCAATGGCGGTCGAGCCGCAGATGCAGCGGCGATGGGAAGAGCAACTCGCCGGTTACGTCGCCGCGAGCTTTCGCGTGATCAGCCTCGGGAACACGGCGGGTCAGTCGGTGCAATTCGTGAGCAAAATCGTCGCTGCGGCGGTACTCTATTTTGGTGCGAAGCTTGTCATCAGCGGTGATCTGACGGTCGGCGAACTTGTCGCGTTCAATCTGCTGGCGAGCCGCGTAAGCATGCCCGTGCTCAGGCTTGCCCAGATGTGGCAGGACTTTCATCAGGTCCGCCTCTCCATTGCGCGCCTCGGAGACATCCTCAATACGGCGCCAGAGCCGCTCTATAGTCCGGGACGCATGGCGCTCCCGGAGATTGAGGGCGGTATTCGGTTCGAGCATGTCACGTTCCGTTATCGCATTGACGGGCCGGAGACGCTACACAACATCAACCTGGACATTCCGCCCGGCCAAGTCATCGGCATCGTCGGCGCTTCCGGCTCCGGCAAGAGCACCTTGGCCAAGCTTGTTCAGCGCCTCTATGTGCCGGAAAGCGGGCGCGTGCTGGTAGACGGTATCGACATTGCGCAGGTCGATCCCGCCTGGTTGCGCCGGCAGATCGGCGTCGTGCTGCAGGACAATGTCCTTTTCACCGGATCGGTCCGCGACAATATCGCGATGGTCGACCCCGCCATTCCGACCGAGAGCGTCGTTGCCGCCGCAAGGCTCGCGGGAGCGCACGAATTCATCCTGAAGCTACCCGAAGGATACGACACGATCGTTGGCGAGCGGGGCAGCAGCCTGTCAGGGGGCCAACGCCAGCGCATCGCGATCGCGCGCGCGCTGATGTCCAATCCGCGCATTCTGATCTTCGACGAAGCGACGAGTGCGCTGGATTATGAGAGCGAGCGCATCATCCAGAAGAACATGGGGCAGATTTGCCAGGGCCGGACCGTCCTGATCATCGCGCATAGGCTGTCGGCGCTGCGAATTGCGGATCGCATCGTCACCATAGATCGCGGACGCCTGGTCGAGGACGGAACACATGAGGAGCTCATGAAATCCGGAGGACGCTACGCGCACCTGTATCGCATCCAGTCGGGGCTGCACACGGACGAGGCGGCGGAGACTGCTCACTCACAACTCTTTGTTTCGCCGAGGGGGAAGGACAGGAATGGTCAGGACAGCGATTTTGCCCTGCATCCCTGATGTCAGCGCGGCGCTGATGATCGATTCAACATGCCCCGCATCATGAGGCACCTGGGGGACGCCATGCCATCGGAGACCGAGATAACCAACGATTCGGGCCTGGTTGCGCTCGGCCTGTTGCTGCGGTTGGCCAAGATTGATGTCAGCCTCGAGCAACTGCAGAGCGTCGCCGGAAATGCGCGCATGGACATTCCGGAAATGCTTCGCTGCGCCCAACGTCTCGGCCTCAAAGGACGAAGCATCACCACCACCTGGTCGCGGATCGGCTCCGCGCCTTTGCCGGTTATCGCCGGACTGAAAAACGGCACCTATCTGCTGATCGGCAAGTATGATCGCGACAAGGTCATCGTGGTGTTCCCCGGCATATCGCATCCGGCGGCCATGTCGCGCGCCGATTTTGAAGCCCTATGGGACGGTCGGCTGCTGCTGGTCAAGAAGCGCATCAATTTCGCGGAGGCGCTGAAGCCGGCGGCCATCGTTCGGCGCTTGCTTGAATTGGTGCGTCGTCCGCGCGATGCCAGTGAGGCGCCCAGAGAGAAAATCAAGAGTCTCGTTCAGTACACACGCACCATCGCGCTCCCGCGGGAGGAGGCGCGCCGGCGCGCCACGGAGCTCGCGTTCTTGCCCGCTGCGCTCGAGATCGTCGAGACGCCGCCCTCCCCGCTCGGGCGCGCCGTCGCTTTCAGCATCATCGGGATATTCCTCCTCGGTCTCGCCTGGTCGTCGTTCGGGACCGTCGACATCGTCGCTGTCGCCCCCGGAAAGATCATACCGAGCGACCGGACGAAAACCATTCAGCCGCTGGAAATCGGCGTGGTGCGGGCGATCCACGTGCAGGACGGGCAGAGCGTGAAATCCGGCGACGTCCTTGTCGAGCTCGACCCGACCCTCAATACCGCCACGCTCGATCAGTCGAAACGCGATTTGGCCAACGCGAAGCTCACCGTCGCACGGCTGCGGGCCGCGCTGAACAGCGCCGACGATCCGATCTCCGCATTTTCGCCGTCCAAGGAATATCCGTCCGACATGGTGCAGATGCACCGTCAATTCCTAATCAGCCAGACCAGCGAGCAGAAGGCGAAACTTGCCACGATCGACGGGCAAGTCGCGCAAAAGCACGCCGAGCGCGCCACCATCCAGGCCTCGATCGAGAAGCTCAAGATCGCGCTGGAACCGCTCGGCCAACGGGTTGAGGTGCGAAAGCAGCTTTTCGACAAACAGCTCGGATCGAAACTTACTTATCTGTCCGACTTGCAAGAACTCGTAGGCCACAAACAGGAAATCGTGGTGCAACAAAGCCGCTTCAACGAAGCGGACGCGGCGATCAGTGCGCTTCTGGAGATGCGAGCAAAGACCGCAGCGGAATACCAGCGCGTGTTATTCGACGAACTGGACAAGGCCGAGCAAAAGGCGGCCGCGCTCGCACAGGAGGTCGTCAAGGCCGAGACCCGCACCAGGATGCAGACGCTCCGGGCGCCGGTCGACGGCGTCGTCCAGCAACTCGCCGTTCACACGGTGGGCGGCGTGGTCACGCCGGCACAGCCGCTCATGATCGTGGTACCTGCGGAAAGTCAGCTTGAAATCGACGCCATGGTGCCAAACAAGGACATCGGCTTTGTGGAGCCGGGCCAAGAGGTGGCGATCAAGGTCGACACTTTCAATTTCACCCGTTACGGACTCCTACACGGCTCCGTCATCAGTGTATCGCAGGACGCGATCATGCGAGACAAGCCGCAGGACCGGACCAACGAAAGCACGCGCGGCGCCGAATGGACCAGCAGTGAGCCGAAGGGGCAGGAACTGGTCTATTCTGCTCGCATCTCCGTCGATCGCAATCAAATGCAGATCGACGAAAAGAAAGTAAAGCTCGCGCCGGGGATGGCCGTCACTGTCGAAATCAAGACGGGGACACGTCGGATCATCAGCTATCTGTTCTCTCCCCTACTGCGCTATAAGCATGAAAGTCTTCGTGAGCGATAGTTTAACGCTGCTGCTCACATCACGCTTTGACCAGACGTTGTGTACGCATGCGTTTCTGAAGCAGTCGCATCGTCGCCTTCGGATTGAGAGAGAGGTCGACGACCTTCAATGCGATCTCGCGCGTGAGCCGAAGTCGATCGAAGGGATATCCAATTTCCTGCAGCCGCTGCTGGTGATAAAGCCAAAATGCCTTGTTCCGGAACTTGAGCGCGTTAACCGACAGATAGCGATAGTACTCAGTCAACAGTTCCGCGATCCGCCTGTCCCGCTCGTCCCTCGTGAGGAACGAGTCACCATAGACGATACAATCGCGGATCGCGGCCACAACATAGGCGTTGGTCGCGAGTGCTTCATTGGTGTGCCGAGCTTCATGGCATCGTTCAAATGACAACACCTGATGAACGAAGCCGAAATCGCAGGCTCGCAGCTGCGCTAGGCAGGCGCTGACATCGGCCTCTGGCGTCTCATTCGGGAAAAACGCATGTCCCTCCCGCACCAGATCCGATCGATAGCAACTCGAACTGGGATCTCCGAGCACATTGATCTCTCCGAGCAGATGGGCACGAGCGATCTCGCGACCGGGAAACACGGACTTGAAGATGGACAGGCCTTCGTTGCGCAACCGCCATCGCCCATCTCCTCCGACCACCTGGTAAGACCCGGCAATACCGACGGATGGATTGTTTTCAAACAGTTCGACCATCTGCAGCAAACAGTTCGGCATCAGCCGGTCGTCTGCCGAGACGATCTTGCAGAGTGAGGACCGGGGTGAAATGAAACCAAGCGCCCTGTTGTGACTTCCGATGATAGGAAGAAACACATCACTGCGAACAACACGGATTCGCGTGTCCTTACGCGCGTATTCCTCTGCGATGGTCAACGTGGCATCCGAACTCACGTTGTCGGCGATGATGTACTCCCAGTTCCTGTAGGTCTGGTCAATCACGCTTTCGATGCATTCGCGCAGGTACCGCTCACCGTTGTAAACTGGTGTGACCACGCTTACCAACGACTGACGAGACATGCTCATTGATGATCCTCCGGCCGTGCCATCGGCGCATCGCAGTCCGCAACTCACCACAACCGTTTCCGTCCGCAGAACGCCTTGGCATAGCCACTAGGCGCATTAAACGCCTTGAGAACGATTTGACTGAGGCGCCGCGGCTTAAGGTAATGAGCGGCGGATTTCTTTGCTTCGCCTTCGCGAATGCCGGCGGCGCTTAGCCCGACCCAACGTAAGACGCAACCGGACCGCTCTTCGGCAAGCCGAAACACCGCGCCGCCGCAGCGGCTCTCGACATCATCCGAGTGGCAAGTGAGACCAGGACCTGCAGCGGGCAGCCGTTGCACAGTTGCGGAATCAGCTGCTGCATGCTTATGCAACATGAACCAACGGCGCCTGGGGTGCCGCCTCGGCGCTGTCACACCAGACCTTCCAAGGCGGTCTCTTTTCCTTGTTGAGCTCTTCCAGCCTTTGCTTGTCCTTAAAAGTGTCCATGCACTGCCAGAAGCCGGTCGACTTGTGCGCCAGCAGCGCGCCACGTTTGATCAAGCGCTCGAATGGCTGTCTGACGAGCTCTTCTCCGGCATTCAAGTACTGGAAGATTTCGTTTCGCAAAACGAAGAACCCTCCGTTGACCGATATGTCCGAGTCGCTCAACGCAGATACTTGGGTGACGGTGCCCGCCGGCGAGGTTTTGACGATATCGAAACTTGCCGTCGGCTGCACCAGCAGGAGCGACGCGACGGCGTCGCTCCTGCGCAACTTTTCGATCATGACGTTCATGTTGACGTCGCTCAGTGCGTCGCTGTAATTGGCGAGGAACATCTCCTCGTCGCGCACATGCGGCTCGACCGCCTTCAACCGCTCGCCGATCAATGCGTTTTCTCCGGTCTCAACAAATGTGATTCGCCAGTCGTCACTATCCCGGTTCAGATACTCGATTTTCCTGCCGCCGTTCGACCAGACGAAATCGTTCGATTTCGATTCCTCGTAATGCAGGAAGTAGTCCTTGATAACGTCGCCCTTGTAGCCGAGGCACAGCACGAAGTCCTTGTGCCCGAAATGGGCGTAATATTTCATCAGGTGCCACAAGATCGGGCGCGACCCGATGCAGACCATCGGCTTCGGAATGTCGTCATAATATCCCCTCAGCCTCATTCCGGTTCCACCGCAAAAGAGAACCACCTTCATACCGATCTCCGTCCTGTTCGCGAGAGATGGGAGTGTGTCGGCACGTCAGGCAGCGCGTGTACCGAGTGGCGCACCCGCCGCGCACGCCGGCGATGCGGAAGACCCTCGCGTCACCAAGTTGGTGTCGGCACGCAGCCAGACCAGAACGCGATTCCATACGCTCCAATTCATCCCATCCATGATGAATTCGAGATCCGCGCTGCTCAGCCGCTGCAACAGGAGCTCCGCGACCCTTCTTGCCGTGTTGAGTTCCGTGTCGGCGTCGGTCTCGCCCGGCGTTAACAGGTCCAACTTTGCCGGTCGCCTTGGAACGGATTGTCGCGTCTGCTTGCTTGCCGATCCATGCGTTTGCTCGTTACCAATTAATGTAAGAAGTTCTTTGCGAGATACCCGCTGACCGCCGGCCGCGCGCGCCTTCACCAGATCCTGGACTGCCGGCCGCGACCGGTTCGCCACATAGATCCGGAGGGTCGATGGCGTCATAATCGCCGCAAGGTCGGAGCCGGGAGCTGTCTCGCGCGCGAGCTTCATGAGATCCTGGGCCATCCGGATTTTGAATCCGCATTGAGCCTCGACCCATTTGACGAATTCACCGTGCGGAAGGCGCGATTTGACGTCGATCAGGGCTTGGCCCATTTCGACGGCGTGCTCGGTCGCTCGTTTTCGAAGAAACCTGATGCGCTTCGCAATCTCTTCCAGTTCAACCGAGGAGATTTCCGACTGCAACGACATCGATTGCCTCCGCGGTTTAGTCGCCTCCACCAAACGCGACGAATTGTGCGATGTAACCTCACGCCGTTGAAGCACTACAAAGTGTGAGGCGCGTTATAAAACCTTGGTACTCACTCGGTAGTATGGTGGCTGAGCCATCCCCTGCGATCGATCAAGAATAGGTGCTCCTGCGCGACTGCAAACGACCGTTCGTCCGTCGCTCGATCTGTAGTCATGTCGAACAATGGCGCTCGTGACGAAGCCTTGATCTCCTCCGTTGCTATTTTGAGCAACGGAGCAGAGCATCATCATGCCGCACGTCAGAACTGCGCTGGGCACGACATCACAAGCGTCCCCGCTGCAGCTTCAGTACATTTACCCAGATTCCGAAGTCAGAACAATCCTCGGCGTGGAACTCCTCGTCGCGACCGCCGATCGGGCAATCGCGCTCCTCGATGAGCGTGTCACGAAGAATCA
>Ga0180215_1003150_pt1 | contig 15789 bp, 28 predicted proteins | sample eDN3rd37CBELigBY_FD_128871 | JGI IMG/M metagenome (GOLD analysis project Ga0180215, IMG submission 128871) | Enriched backyard soil microbial communities from Emeryville, California, USA - eDNA 3rd pass 37_C BE-Lig BY (version 2) (version 2) | ecosystem: Environmental > Terrestrial > Soil >...
AAGCAGCGGGCGTGCCAGCGCTTCGGCTTCAAGCGCGAGAGCCACGACGCTGTGCGATGGCGAATGCCCGTGCCGGGCTCACCGCCTCCGCAAGAAACACCCGAGCGACTTGGTCTCGGCGGGGTTCGGGGCCTGATCGGCGAAGAGTTGCGACAACGCGGTGCGTACGTAATGGCGGGCGTTGTCGGTGAGGTGCGATTTGTCGCTATCGATGCCGCCGCGATAGAGGACACGGCCCTCGCGATCGAGGATGACGGTGAAGGTCGCGAACTTCGCGTCGAAGGCGTCGGCGAGCTTGCCGTCTACGTCGGAGAGGATGGGGAAGGGGTAGCCGCGACGCCTGGCCTCGGTGATGTCGGCGGAGAGGGACGAGTCGGCCTCGGAGTCGACGCTGACGAACTCGACGCCGCGGGAGCTCCACTGCTTGTGGAGTTCCTTGAGGCGGCTGTCATGTGCCTCCTGACAGGGGCAGCTCGCCGAGAAGAAGGTGACGACGAGGTAGCGGGTGTTCTCGCGGAAAAAGCTCTTCAGCGTGTGGTCGCGACCGTCGGTGCCGGGGAGCGAGAGGGAGGCGAAGAGCGGGGTGGCGGAGGCCTTCGCGACCTCGGCGTTCTCGGTGCCGGCGTCGGCGAGGCTCGGCGCCAGGGCGAGCGGCAAAGCGAGGCCGAAGGGGAGGACGAGCTTCAGGATGCGATGCTTCATGACCAGGACCTCACGAACGCAAGAAGGAAGCCTGTGCCGACGGATTGGTTTTGGCCAATGCCGTCGATGGGGACGTCGCTGAAGGGGCCGCCTTGGAGACGCCATCGATCGTCGAGGGGCAAGGCGCCCGATAGGCCGAGCCGGAGCATGCGTTGGGGGGTCTCCGGCTCGATGGTGAAGGTGCTCGAGAGGACGACGACGGCCTCCTTGGGGAGGAGGAGGCCGAAGGCAGCGGTGGCGGCGAGCTCGTAGGTGGTCGGGGTCGTCGAGCCGCGGACCTCGCGCGGGAGGCGGACGACCGCGCTGCCGATCACGCCGACGAAGAGGTCGCCGAAGGTCTGTTCCACGCCGAAGCCGGCGGAGAGCTGCGTCGCGCCGGTGCCGGTGGCATCGGTGCCGAGCGTCTTCTCGGCCTTCTCGATGGGGCGGCCGGTGGGCAGGACGACGCCGGCGAAGACGCCCATGCCGGGGAGGCTCAGCGATTCACCCGCCAGGACGAAGTCCCAACGTGCCGAGGCGGCGATGTCACCTGGTCCGCCGCCGAGCTCGCTGCGTGTCCTCGTCGAGTGGAAGGTTTCCACGAAGGGAACGCGGAGTGTCACCTGTCCCTTCTCGAGGACACGCAAGGTGCCGAAGATGCCTTGCTCGAGCTCGACCTGCGTCGCCTTGGCCGAACGGTATTGCGCATCGGCGGCGAAGGAGCCGATCACGTCGGTGGCGCGCAGATCGAGGCCGATAAGAGCTTCTTCGTGAAGGACCAAGCGGCCCGTGCCGAGCGCGGCCGCACCGGCGCAACAAGCCTGCGCCGAGGCAGTCCGCGCGCTCGACGTGACGGCCAGGAATGCCGCCGCGATCAGGAACGCGTCACGGAATGGTGACGGTCGCACGAAGGGCATCTTCGAAGGGGGCTTTCACGTGAACGCGAATCTCCCAGTCACCTGCCATGGTGAAGACGACGTTGGTGACGTGGTAGCGACCACTCCCTTCCGCCGCGACGACGGGAACGGCCGAGGAGCCGTGGTGATGCGCCGGCATGTAGGGCTCGACCTCGAGCGTCAGGTCGTCGACCGGCTCGTGCGTCTCGGCATCGTGGACGTCGAGCCAGAGCTCGTTTTCGCCGCGCTCCAAAGGATCGGGGGACGACGAGAAGGCGACGCTGAGCTTGCCGGAATCGCTGGTCACCGTGCCGAGCGTCGACGAGCCCGTGCCCTGATGCGAGTGCTCGTCGTGGGACGAGGAGCATCCGAGCGGTGCGACGGCGGCCATGGCGATGGCCAGAACGAGCTGGGAAGCGCGTGTCTTCAGGAAGGGAAGAGCGAACAGGGATTCACCTCGCATGACGGGTGAACCCTAGGTGCCTGCAGGGCAGGTGACCATGCGACGTGTTGTCGCATGATGGGCGTCACCCCTTCGGCGGATACTTCGAGAGCTTTCGCTGCAAGGAGCGGCGATGCATGCCGAGCCTTCGTGCCGCCTCGGAGACGTTGCCGCCGCAATCGGAGAGGACGCGGTTGATGTGCTCCCACTCGGCGCGGGCGAGGGAAGGGGCGACGAAGTCGGTTGGGGGAGAGGAGAGCGCCGCGTCCGTGCGAACGAAGGCGGCGAGGATCTCGTCGGCGTCGGCAGGCTTGGCGAGGTAGTGGACGGCGCCCATGCGGATGGCGTCGACGGCCGTGGCGATGCTGCCGTAGCCGGTGAGGACGACGACGCGGGTGGCGGGATCGAGGGCGAGGAGATCGCGCAGGAGCTCGAGTCCGGAGCGACCGGGCATGCGGAGATCGATGACGGCGAGCTCGGGCGAATCCTCGCGGGCGAGGGCCATGGCGGCGTCGTAATCGGCGGCGGTGGAGACGTCGAAGCCGCGTGAACGCAGGGCTCGAGCGAGGCGCTCGCGGAAGACGGGATCGTCGTCGACCACGAGAAAGCTCGCCCCCGGCTCGATCTTCGCGTGCTCGCTCATGTGCTGGCTCCGACGGGCTTCATGCCACGGACGAGCGGGAGGGAGATGCGGGCGACGGTGCCTTGGCCGAGCTCGGAGTGAAGCTCGAGGCTTCCTCCCATGCGCTCGATGACCGCGCGGCTGACGAAGAGGCCGAGTCCCATGCCATGCCCAGGGGCTTTCGTGGTGAAGAACGGCTCACCGGCACGTGCCAAGACGTCACTGGACATGCCACCTCCGCGATCCGTCACCTCGATGTGAAGGCCGTCACCGTCAGGTCGCGCGGAGATCGTCACCGGCGATGTGTCACACGAAGCGTCGTGCGCATTCTTCACCAGCACGCGCAGGGCCCGAGCGAAGGCGCGACGTGGCACGTCCAGCTCGATGGTGCGGGCGCTGTCGTCGATGTGAAGGCGCGTGGCCCTCGGCTCGTGGGCGACGACCTCGTCGAGCAGATCGGGAAGTGACACCTGCGTGATCGGTTCGCCCATCGTCTGTCCAGCATCGGAGGCCATCTGCTCGAGGATGAAGCGGCAACGGCTCACCTCGGCACGGATGAGGCGGATGTCCTCGATCGCCGCATCGTCGGGATCGACGTGCCGCTCCAGCTCCTTGGCCACCAGCGTGATCGTCGAGAGCGGGGTGGAGAGCTCGTGGGCGGCGCCGGCTGCCAGCGTACCGAGCGCGGCCAGCTTGTCGTGCTTGGCGGCGAGGGCACGCGCCATGGCGAGCTGCTCCTCACGTTCGGCGAGCGCCTTCCGGACGCGCAGGAGGAAGTAGACGATGAACCAAGCCGCGACGAGGAAGGCCACCCACATGCCGCGCAGGTGCATGGCCATGTGCTCGTCATGTGACATCGGCGGCAGGGCCAGCTCGTGGTGGTCGAGGAAGAGGAGCGCGGAGCCGATGCCCGAGGCGGCGACGAGGAGCCAGGTGTACCCCGCGCGCAGGATCATGGCCGCGAGGGCGATCTGCACGAGGTACAGGAAGCTGAACGGATTGAACGGCCCCCCGGTCAGGTAGAGCAACGCCGTCAGGAGGACGACGTCGAGAAGCATGATCGCCGCCAGCGCGAGCTCGTTGGGCGCGTGCTTTCGCGCATACGCCATCGCCGCGAGATTCGTCACGAGGCCGAAGCCGACGATGGAGAAGAGCGGCGCGAGCGGGAGGGGCATCGCGAGCAGGCGATCGACCACGAGGATCGTGACGGCCTGCCCTGCGATGGACCACCAACGCAGCCGGAGCAGCCAGGAGAAGTTGATCCGATGAGCGTCGGTCGGCACGGTCGGCGCTTCCGTCATGGTCGAGCGCCGATGCGGCGGCCCTCGAACGACTACTTAAAAGGTGTGCGCCCGCGCCCGATGCTGGGGGAGCCGAGGCTCAGGAGGCGACGAGCCAGACGATCGCTGCGAGGAAGAGCGCACCGCCCAGGGCCGTCAGCCAGCCAGGCGTACGCGGCTCATCCGGAGCGAGCTCGTCCGTTTCCTCGACGTGCTCGTCGTCGTGCGAGGTTGCGATGTCGTGGTGCGCGGGAGCCTTCAGTGCCACGCGGCAAGGGATGCCCGAAGGGGAGGTGACAGTCAAGAAGGGGACGTCGCTGCGCATCCTCGATAAAGTCGCGCGTTCCTGCTGGAGGTATTCACGTGGCCGACTCCGTCCCCCTTGCTTCGACGCAGACGACCTCGAAGCGCCTCGATCGTTTCCTCAACGCCGTCGAACGACTCGGCAACAAGCTTCCCGATCCGGCGGTGCTCTTCGTCGGCGCGCTCGTTCTGACGTGGGTCCTCTCGGCGGTTCTTGCGAACGTCAGCTTCGCCGAAATCGATCCGCGCACCGGCAAGCCCATCGAGGTTCGGAGTCAGCTCACGGGCGCGGCGATCGCGACGTTCTTGGCGTCGATGGTGAAGACGTTCACCGACTTCCCGCCGCTGGGCGTGGTTCTCGTGGCGCTGCTCGGCGTCGGGGTGGCGGAGCATACGGGCTTCATCAACGCGGGCTTGCGAGCGCTGCTCGGCATCACGCCGGCGAAGCTGATCACGCCGATGCTCATCCTCGTCGCGATCGTGAGCCACACGGCCGCGGACGCGGGGTACGTGCTCGTAATTCCACTGGGAGGGGTGATTTTCGCGGCGGCGGGGCGGCATCCGCTGGCCGGGATCGCGGCCACGTTCGCGGGAGTGTCGGGCGGCTTCGGGGCGAACTTCATCCCCTCCGGCCTCGACCCTCTGCTCCAAGGATTCACGCAGTCCGCGGCGCAGATCATCGACCCGACCCGCGAGGTGAACCCGCTGTGCAACTGGTGGTTCACGGCAGCCTCGAGCCTGCTCATCGTCGCGGTGGGCTGGTTCGTGACGGACAAGATCATCGAGCCGCGTCTTCGTCAGGTGCCGATCGACGCCGACGCCGAGCAGGCCCCCGCGATGGAAAAGCTCGGCAAGTCCGAGACCCGCGGTCTCCTCGCGGGCGGGGCGACGATGGTGCTCGGGCTCGGCGTGCTGCTCGTCGCGGCGCTTCCCACGACGTCGCCGCTGCGGTCGCCGGATGGAGGGCTGACGAGCGTGAGCGCTCCGCTGATGCGGTCGATCGTCCCCCTCATCTTCCTGCTCTTCCTCATCCCCGGCATCGTCTACGGCTACGTCGCCGGGACCGTCAAAACGCACAAGGACGTCGTCCAGGGGATGAGCAAGTCGATGAGCACGATGGGCTACTACCTCGTGCTCGCGTTCTTCGCGGCGCTGTTCACCCACGCCTTCGGCGCGTCGAACCTCGGTGCGCTCTTTGCGCTGAAGGGGGCGAAGTTCATCGAGGCGATGAGCTTCCCGGGCGGAGTGACCGTGGTCGCCATCATCGGAATCGTCGCGACGGTGAACCTGCTGATCGGCTCCGCGTCGGCGAAGTGGGCGCTGCTCGGGCCGATATTCGTGCCGATGTTGATGCAGCTCGGCATCTCCCCGGAGCTGACGCAGGCGGCCTATCGAGTGGGTGACTCGACGACCAACATCATCACGCCGCTGATGCCTTACTTCCCCCTCGTGGTCGTCTATTGCCAGCGCTACACGAAGGCGACCGGCATCGGGACGCTCGTCTCGATGATGCTTCCCTACACCTTCGCCTTCTTGCTCTCCTGGGTCGTCTTCCTCCTCCTCTACTGGGCGGCGGGAATCCCGCTCGGCATCCAGGCGCCGTACGCCTATCCGTGACGTGGGAGCGAGCCTCGAGACGTTTCGGCGAACAAAAGCGCCGCAGCCTCTTGCCCGTTCCAAAATCCTGAGGTAGACACGCGTCCCTTCGCTGGCCCCCAGGTCGGGAGCCGGCTTACCGACGCGCCGTAACGGCGCTCGACCCACTCAGTCTTGCTCAACGCCGGCGCGCGCGAATCCCTCCGGTCGTGCCGGCCTGGTCCCGGCCCGAGGGTCGCGACCGCGACTAGCTGAAGATCAGCGATCTCGCGAGCAAGGTAGCTGAAGTGGACCACCGAGCGTACGACGGTGTGGATGTGAAGAGGTCTCCTCCGATGATTAGCCAGGCGAGCATGAGGTTCGCGCGGATTAGCCCGCGAAAGGCGCGGGTGGTGATCAATCTCGTTCGTGGTCGCGCGGCGAGCGAGGCGCTCCAGCTTCTTCAGTTCACGCCCAAGGCCGGGGCGCCCATCGTGTCCAAGCTCATCGAGAGCGCGGTCGCGAATGCCCGGCAGCAGTCGCCGGGGACCGATGTCGATCGGCTCTTCATCAGCAAGGCGACTGCCGACAAGGGCCCGAACAAGCACATGCGCCGTTGGCGTCCCCGTGCCATGGGGCGCGCGACGCGAATCGTCAAAGGCGTGACTCACATCCACATCGAGCTCGACGCCCGCTAACAGCGACCCAAGGGCTACACCGCACCGAAGGACGTCATGGGACAGAAAACGCATCCGTACGGCTTCCGCCTCGGCGTCATCAAGACGTGGACGAGCAAGTGGTACGAGGACAAGGGTTACACCCGCTGGCTTCACGAGGACATTCGCATCAAGCGGGCCGTGAAGGAGTATCTCTACAACGCGAACGTTGCGTCCGTGGAGATCGAGCGCGCCGCCAACAAGGCGAAGGTCATCGTCTACACCGCTCGCCCCGGCATGGTGATCGGCAAGGGCGGCAAGGGCATCGAGACCCTCAAGGCGGGTAACCTGAAGACGGCCGCGCGGGGCGAGACCAAGTTCCCCGGCGTCCAGGCGTTCACGGACAACGAGGTCTTCATCGACGTCCAGGAAGTCCGGAAGGCCGAGACGAACGCGCAGCTCGTCGCCGAGAACATCGCGGCGCAGCTCGAGCGTCGTATTGCTTTCCGCCGCGCGATGAAGCGCGCCGTTTCGACGGCGATGAAGTTCGGTGCGAAGGGCATTCGCGTCCGGTGCTCCGGGCGTCTGGGTGGCAGCGAGATGGGCCGCGTGGAGACCTACCGCGAGGGCCGCGTTCCGTTGCACACGCTCCGCGCCGACATCGAGTTCGGCCTCGCCGAGGCGAGGACCACGTACGGCATCATCGGCGTGAAGTGCTGGATCTTCAAAGGCGAGGTTCTTCAGCGCAAGGCGCGCCGCGCCATTCCTGGCTGAGGCTGCCCGGCAGACTGAAGCCCCGACGGAGAGTCCGCGATGCTTTCCCCGAAGCGAACGAAATTCCGAAAACGAATGAAGGGCAACATGAAGGGCACCGCTTGGCGGGGCTCGGACGTGTCCTTCGGTGACTATGCGCTTCAGGCGATCGAGCCGGCGCGTCTCACGGCTCGCCAGATCGAGGCCGCGCGTATGGCGATCACTCGCCACGTCAAGCGCGTCGGCAAGCTCTGGATCCGAATCTTCCCCGACCATCCGGTAACGGCGAAGCCTCTCGAGGTGCGCATGGGTGGCGGAAAGGGCGCCCCCGAGGGCTGGTGCGCGATCGTCGAGCCGGGGAGGGTCATGTACGAGATCTCCGGCGTCAGCGAAGAGGTTGCGCGCGAGGCCTTCCGCCTTGCCGCCCACAAGCTGCCCGTGGCGACGCGGTTCCTTGTCCGTGGAGTGACCTGAAATGAAGGCCAAGGATTTGCGCGAACGAACGACGGAAGATCTCCGCGAGCTCGAGAAGACGCTCACGCACGATCTCTTCCACAATCGCTTCAAGAACTTCACCAATCGGCTCGATGACACGAGCCTGATTCGGAAGGCGCGCCGAGAGCTCGCACGCGTCAAGACGATTCTTGGCGAGCGCGAGCGCGCTGAGAGTCAAGGCAAGCAGGCGGAGGCTAGGAGCTGAGCCATGGCCGATACCGAGATCAAGACGGCGCCGGAGACGGCGTTCAAGCGCAAGCTCGTTGGGCGCGTCGTCTCCGACAAGATGGACAAGACCGTGGTCGTCGAAGTGGTGCGTCGCGCACCGCACCCGGTCTACAAGAAGTACGTTCCGCAGCGGACGCGCTACAAGGCGCACGACGAGCGTAACGAGTTCAAGACCGGCGACCGCGTAGAGATCGTCGAGCATCGCCCCCTCTCCCGCGAGAAGCGGTGGAAGGTGAGCCGGCTGATTGCACGCCCGGTGGAGGAGTAAGGCGCCATGATCCAAATGCGAACCGTGCTCGACGTCGCGGACAACAGCGGCGCCAAGCGTGTGCAGTGCATCAAGGTGCTCGGCGGCTCGCGTCGTCGCTACGCCGAGATCGGCGATGTCATCGTCGTCTCGATCAAGGAGGCCCTCCCGGGCGCCAAGGTCAAGAAGGGCGACACCGCCAAGGCCGTCGTCGTTCGGACGAAGCGTGAGCAGTCTCGCCCCGACGGCAGCTACATCAAGTTCGACGGCAACAGCGCCGTGCTCATCAACAACCAGATGGAGCCGATCGGGACCCGCATCTTCGGGCCGGTTGCTCGCGAGCTGCGCGCCCGGAAGTTCATGAAGATCATCTCGCTCGCCCCGGAGGTGCTCTGATGCAACGAGTGCAGCGTGGCGACCTGGTGGTCGTGATCAGCGGCAAGGAGAAGGGCAAGCAGGGACGCGTCATCCGCGTTCTCCGCGACGAGGACAAGGTCGTCGTCGAGGGGATCAACGTGGTGAAGCGCCACATGCGGCCCACCCCGCGCGCCCCCGAGGGCGGCATCATCGAGAAGGAGGCGCCCATTTACGCCTGCAAGGTGATGCCGGTCGACCCGCAGACGGGTAAGGGCACGCGTGTGCGCATCAAGATCGGCGAAGACGGTACGAAGACCCGGGTCGCAGCGAGCGGCGCGGCAATCGTGGCGGAGCGGTGATGGCAGACGACAAGAAGAAGAAGGGCACCCCGGCGAAGAAGCCGGCTAAGGGAGCCCGCGAGAAAGCGGCCGAGACCGTCGCCGAGACGGCGCCGCGCGAGCGTCGACCGGAAGAGCGCATCCCCCCGCGCCTTCGGGACAGCTATCGCGACTCCGTGATTCCGGCGCTGACGAAGCGGTTCGGCTACAAGAACCCGATGCAGGTGCCGCGTCTCACCAAGATCGTGGTGAACGTCGGCCTCGGCTCGGCGGTCGGCAATCCGAAGCTGATCGACTCGGCTCTCGAGGAAGTGACCGCCATCACGGGTCAGAAGCCGGTCGTGACGCGCGCGAAGAAGGCGATCGCCAGCTTCAAGCTGCGTCAAGGCATGCCGATCGGCGTGATGGTCACGCTGCGACGAGAGCGGATGTGGGAGTTCCTCGATCGGCTCGTTTCGATCGGGCTGCCCCGTGTCCGTGACTTCAAGGGTGTCAGCCCGCGTGGATTCGACGGGCAGGGCAACTACACGCTCGGATTGCGGGAGCAGATCATCTTTCCCGAGATCGATTACGACAAGATCGACGTCATCAAGGGGCTCAACATCTCCTTCGTTACGACGGCGACCACCGACGAGGAAGGGCGCGCGCTGCTCCAGCAGCTCGGTATGCCGTTCAGGGCATAGGATAAGCGATGGCCAAGGCTAGTCAGTTCGCGAAGCTCAATCGGCCTCCGAAGTTTGCGGTCCGGCACCGCAACCGCTGCAAGGTGTGCGGCCGGGCGAGGGGCTATTATCGGGATTTTCAGCTCTGCCGCATCTGCCTGCGCCTGATGGCGCTCAAAGGCGAGGTGCCGGGCGTGATCAAGGCAAGCTGGTGACGCCATGATGACCGACCCCGTTTCCGACATGCTGACGCGGATCCGCAATGCCGCGCAGGCCCGCCACGAGCGCACGCTCGTGCCGGCGAGCAAGCTCAAGCGGAACATTGCGGAGATCCTCAAAAACGAAGGCTACATCGCCGACGTTCGCCAAGAGGACGAGCGCACCCTCGCGATCGTGCTCAAGTACGGGCGCGACCGGACGAGCGCGATCGACGGGATCCGTCGTGTCTCGCGGCCCGGCCGGCGCGTGTACGTCAGCCACGACCGCATTCCCCGCGTCCTCTCCGGGCTCGGCATCTCGATTCTCAGCACGTCTCGCGGCGTGATGAGCGATCGCGATGCGCGTCGGCAGAAGATTGGCGGCGAGCTGCTCTGCGAGGTGTGGTGATGGAACCGCAAGTCGAAACGACGGAGCGCACGATCCAGTCCCGTCTCGGCAAGCGCCCGGTGGCCATTCCGAAGGGTGTCACGGTTACCTTCAAGGACTCGCGCATCGATGTCCAGGGCCCCCACGGGAAGCTCTCCCGCGAGGTTCCGGCCGGTGTGCAGGTCGCGATCGCCGATGGCTCGGCGAGCGTTAGCTCGACGTTGCCCGGGCGTGATGCCCCGCGGCTCCAGGGTCTGGTCCGCGCGTTGCTCGCGAACATGGTTCGTGGCGCCGCCGAGGGCTACAAGAAGGTCCTCGAGCTTCGCGGCACGGGTTACCGCGCCGAGCTGAAGGGCCAGGACTTGGTGATGTCGCTCGGCCTGTCGCATCAGGTCCGCTTCACGGTCCCGCAGGGCCTGAAGGCGGAAATCCCCGGCGACTCGAAGGGTGCCGTACTCATCCTCACCGGCGCAGACAAGGAGCTGCTCGGACAGGCTGCCGCCAAGATCCGTAGCTTCCGTCCGCCGGAGCCGTACGCGGGCAAGGGCATTCGCTACCAGGGCGAGAAGGTCCGCGAGAAGGCCGGTAAGGCCGGTAAGGGCGGCAAGAAGTAAAGGAATCGTCAGGACGGGACCTCCCAGGTGACGCTCACCTGGGGGAATCGCCACGAAGGATATTCTCCATGGCCATGCGAATCGTGGGGCGCGAGCGTCGCAAGCTGCGCATCCGAAAGAAGATCTCCGGGACGCCGAGCCGGCCGCGGCTCACCGTGTTTCGTACCGCGAAGCACATCTACGCTCAGGTGATCGACGACACGACGGGGCGCACGCTCGCGCACGCTTCGACGCTGTCGAAGGATCTCGAAGGCACGATCAGCGAGGGCACCAAGACCGACGGCGCGAAGAAGGTCGGCCAGCTCATCGCGAAGGTCTGCCTCTCGAAGAACATCGAGCAGGTCGTTTTCGACCGCAACGGCTATCTCTATCACGGCCGAATCAGCGCCCTCGCCCAAGCGGCCCGTGAGGCTGGTCTGAAGTTCTAAGGACACAATCGACGAAGCCAGCTGAGCCGGATTGGCACCACGCCGAGCCGGCTCAGCAGCGCAGACAGGTGAGCTAATGGCATTCGAACAGCTGGATGAGGAAAAGCTCAAAGAGCGCGTCATCCACATCAACCGTGTCGCCAAGGTCGTAAAGGGCGGGCGGCGGTTCAGCTTCTCGGCGCTCGTCGTCGTCGGCGACGAGGCGGGGCATGTGGGCGTGGGCCTCGGCAAGGCGAATGAGGTGCCGGAGGCGATCCGCAAGGGCAACGATCAGGCGCGGAAGAACATGTTCAAGATCCCGCTCGAGGGGACCACGATCCCCCACGAGGCGCTCGGACATGTCGGTGCCGGTCGGGTTTTGCTGAAGCCTGCTTCTGCGGGTACGGGCGTCATCGCGGGCGGTGCCGTTCGTGCGGTCGTCGAGTCGGCCGGTATTCAGGACATCCTTTCGAAGTGCCTCGGCACGTCGAACCCCCACAACGTCGTCGCGGCGACGGTCAGCGCTCTCAAGGCGCTGCGTGGCCCGGAGGCAATTGCGAGCAAGCGCGACAAGTCGATTGACGACGTGCTTGCGAATCGCGGTCGCGCGAAGGCGCAGCTGGCGTCCGGCGGCCAGAGCGGAGGCACGCCGTGAAAGCGAAGCTGAAGGTCCGCCAGACGCGTAGCGTGATTGGCTGTTCCGAGCATCAGCGAGCGGTCGTGCGTGGGTTGGGACTTAGTGGCCCCGGTTCGGAGGTCACGGTCGAGAACACGCCGTCGTTCCGCGGAATGGTGAAGAAGGTGCTGCACCTCGTTACGGTGCAGGAGGTCGATTGATCATGGCGGACATCTTGTCCCGTTTGCGCCCGCCGGCGGGCGCGGTCACCGGGGAGCGCCGTATCGGCCGTGGTGTGGGCTCGGGTCTGGGCAAGACCGCGGGCCGCGGCCAGAAGGGCCAGAAGGCGCGCTCGGGCGGCAACATCAACAAGTTGCACTTCCAGGGCGGTCAGACCCCGATCCAGCGTCGTTTGCCGAAGCGCGGGTTCCGCGTTCCGTTCCCGAAGGCTGTTGCCGAGGTGAACGTCGGCGACCTCGAGCGTTTCGAGGCGGGTACGGAGGTCGACGAAGTCGCTTTGCGTGCCGCTCGCCTGGTTCAGGGGCCGGTGACGCGCATCAAGATCCTCGGTGACGGCGAGCTCAGCAAGGGGCTTACCGTTAGCGCCCACGCTTTCTCGAAGTCCGCGCAGGCGAAGATCGAGGCGGCTGGCGGCAAAGCCGTTGTCCTTGCGCCGACGGCTCCCGCGTCTTAAAGCCCGAAGCCCATGGCATTTGGCGGGTTCGCGAACATCACCAAAGTACCGGAGCTCCGGCGCCGGATTCTGTTTACCCTCGGGATGCTCGCGGTTTACCGCATTGGCGTCTTCATCACGGCGCCCGGGGTCGACCGGAATGTAATGAAGAGCGTGGTCGCCGGTTCCGGCGGCCTGCTCGGCATGCTCAACCTCTTTTCGGGCGGCGCGTTGGAGAACCTCTCCATCTTCGCGCTCGGGATCATGCCGTACGTGTCGGCGAGCATCATCATGCAGCTGCTCGGCATGGTGTACAAGCCCATCGACGAGCTCCGTAAAGAGGGTGAGCAAGGGCGGCGGAAGATCGACCAGTACACGAGGTACGGGACGGTCCTCCTGTCGGCTTTCCAGGCATTCGGCATCGCGATGTACCTGGAAGGCCTGAACAACCAGGAGATTGGCGCCGGTCGCTTTGGAGATGTCGTTGGTAGCCCGGGTTGGGGATTCCGTCTCATGACGGTGATCACCCTGACCACGGGCACCGCCTTCATCATGTGGATTGGTGAGCAGATCACCGAGCGCGGCATCGCCAACGGTATCTCGCTGATCATCATGGCCGGCATCGTTGCCGACATCCCGTCGGGCATCGGTGCCTACCTCGCGCAGAACTCGGGCAATATTCAGCCGCTCACGATTGCGGCGATCGCGGTTCTGCTGTTGGCTACGGTTGCCACGATCGTCTTCTTCGAGCGAGGTCAGCGGCGTATTCCGATTGTCTACTCCCGGAGGCAGGTCGGGCGACGCGTCTATGGCGGGCAGACGGCACACCTTCCGCTGAAGGTGAATACGGCCGGCACGATTCCCCCGATCTTCGCTTCGTCGCTGCTCATGTTCCCGGCGACGCTCGCGAACCTCCAGGTTCCGGGAATGCAGGCGATCGAGCGCCTCATCGCAGGCGGCGGCTGGGTGTTCAACACCGGTTACGCGCTGCTGATCGTCTTCTTCTGCTTTTTCTACACGGCGGTCACCTTCCAAGCGGTCGACGTCGCCGACAACCTGAAGAAGCAGCAGGCCAACATCCCTGGCATCCGGCCCGGGAAGATGACGGCCGAGTACATCGACCGCGTCCTTACCCGCATCACGTTCGGTGGTGCCTGCTATGTCGCCACGGTCTGCGTCATTCCGACCATCGTCGCGGCAGCATTGAGGGTTCCGTTCCAGTTCGGCGGAACGTCGATGATGATCGTGGTCGGCGTTGCGCTCGATACGGTGAGTCAGATCGAGTCGCACCTGATCACGCGACGCTATGAGGGGCTGACGGGCCCCCGGGCGACCCGCATTCGGGGCCGTCGTGACTGACGGTGGGGCACTAGAAGGGGAAGCAGGCGCAATGCGAGTCATCCTTATCGGCCCGCCCGGGGCTGGCAAAGGCACCCAGGCGAAGCTCCTTACGGAGAAGTGGGGCGTTCCGCAGATCTCGACCGGAGACATGCTTCGGGAGGCGCGGGCGAAGCGGACGCCGCTGGGGCTCCAAGCGGAGTCCTACATGCAGGCGGGAAAGCTCGTTCCGGACGACGTCGTCATCGGGCTCATCGAGGAGCGGCTGAAGGATGCCGATTGCGCCAACGGTTTCCTGCTCGATGGCTTCCCGCGCACGGTCGCTCAGGCCGAAGCGTTGGAGGAGCTGCTCGCGCGGGCGGGCTTGAAGCTCGACGCGGCCATCCAGATCGACGTGCCGCGAGATCTCCTCATCGAACGGGCGGTTCTGCGGCGTCTCGACAAACGGACTGGACAGATCTACCACCTCAAGTATAATCCGCCCCCCCCTGGTGCCGAACTAGAGCAGCGCGCCGATGATTTGCCCGAGGTCGTTGAGAAACGCCTCGATACGTACGAAGAAATGACCGCGGCGCTCCTGCCCTACTACCAGAACAAGAACCTGCTTCGCCGCGTCGATGGTACGAACACCCCGGCGCAAGTGACTGTGGGGATTCTCGAGGCAGTGGGGCAGTAAACGTAACGCATTCAGGAGCTTGGAATTTGGCCGGCCGACGAAAAGAACGCAGAGACGCACGGGAGTCGAAGGACGACAAACTCGAGTTCGAGGGGGTCGTCGAAGAGGCTCTGCCGAATGCGATGTTTCGCGTGAAGGCCGACAACGGGCTCAGCGTGCTCGCGACCATCAGCGGGCGGATGAGGCAGTTCTACATTCGAATCCTTCCGGGCGACCGGGTGACCGTCGAGGTCTCTCCCTACGACCCGAACCGAGGGCGCATCACGTACCGCCACAAGTGATGTCCGCGAGCGAAGGTGGCCCCGCTCGAACAACTGGGCGCGCCGACCATTTGGACTTTATTTAGGAACCGAAGAGAGCACGACGATGAAAGTTAAGCCGAGCGTCAAGAAGGTCTGCGATAAATGCAAGATCGTACGCCGCAAGGGCGTCGTGCGGGTCATTTGCGAAAACCCTCGCCATAAGCAGCGGCAGGGCTGATCAAGACCGATCACGCGTCACGAGAGAAGAAGCACATGGCACGCATCGCTGGAGTCGATCTCCCCCGTCGAAAGCACATCGCTTACGCTTTGCCGTACATCTACGGCATCGGGCGAAACAACGCGAAGATCATCTGCGAGAAGGCGAGCATCCCGCTCAACAAGCGAGTGGAGGAGCTCACCGACGCAGAGATCAAGGCGATTCGCGATATCATCGACGCCGAGTTCAAGGTCGAAGGCGATCTGCGTCGCGAAGTGCAGATGAACATCAAGCGCCTGATGGATCTCGGCTGCTATCGGGGTCTTCGGCATCGCAAGGGGCTGCCCGTTCGCGGTCAGCGCACGCATACGAACGCTCGTACCCGCAAGGGCCCGCGCAAGGGAATGCTCACGCGCGGCAAGGCCGGTGGTAAGGGCTAACAACTCGGGAGCATGACCTACGATGGCTACTGCGGGTACCTCCGGTAAGGGCGCCAAGGGCGGCAAGAAGAAGGTCCGGAAGAACGTTCCGACCGGCATCGCCCACATCCAGTCGACGTTCAACAACACGGTCGTCACCATCACCGACGTCGCCGGGAACACCATTGCGTGGTCCTCGGCCGGGTCGCGTGGCTTCAAGGGGTCGCGTAAGTCGACGCCGTTCGCGGCGCAGCTTGCGGCCGAGGAAGCCGGCCGGCGTGCGATGGAGCACGGGATGCGGTCCGTCGCCGTGTTCGTGAAGGGGCCCGGTGCGGGGCGCGAGAGCGCGCTGCGTGCGCTTCAGGCCGTTGGTTTCAAGGTCACGCTGATCCGTGACGTGACCCCCATTCCCCACAACGGGTGCCGTCCCCCCAAGCGGCGCCGCGTCTGAGAAGAGTCTCGAGAGG
>Ga0180215_1003151_pt1 | contig 15782 bp, 12 predicted proteins | sample eDN3rd37CBELigBY_FD_128871 | JGI IMG/M metagenome (GOLD analysis project Ga0180215, IMG submission 128871) | Enriched backyard soil microbial communities from Emeryville, California, USA - eDNA 3rd pass 37_C BE-Lig BY (version 2) (version 2) | ecosystem: Environmental > Terrestrial > Soil >...
GAAAAGTGGCATTCCATGAAAACTATTGATTATGACTACTTTTTTGAAAGAATTTTATTGGAAACAGATAATTACCTTCTTTTAAAGATTTGGAGACTGCTCCAAAGTTTTGAAAAGTCGCTTTCATTGCCTTATCATTCCGTTGATGAAAAGCTTTTTATTCAATTAATAGAAATGATTAACAATCAAGACTTAAATCAAGCAATACAAGTTTATAACAAAATAAAAACTTGTCGAATGATTAATTAAAATCCGACATAATTTTTTATTTTAATATGATACTGTAATAGACAAGCATATAGATAAATAACTGAGGGAGGTTGGGTCATGCAGCTTAAAAATTTATTTTCAAAATCGAAAAAGAAATATGCAACAATTCCGGTTGAAACCGCAAAAAAAGATATTCCTGAAGGGATTATGACCAAGTGCCCAGATTGTAAAAAAATAATGTTCACAAACGAATTAGATAAAAACTTGAAAATTTGCCTTCACTGTGGTTACCATTTCCAAATGAATGCATTTGAACGATTAGAGAGCTTACTAGATGATATGGCAACCTTTGAAGAATTGGATCGAGATTTATCATCAGGGAACCCACTTAAATTTCCAGGATATGAAGAGAAATTAAAAGCTGATCAACAGAAAACAAAATTGAGTGAAGCAATTGTGACTGGAATAGGTTCAATAAACGGACATCAATTAGTCATCGCTGTCATGGACTCTAACTTCCGTATGGGTAGTATGGGCTCTGTAGTTGGTGAAAAAATAAAAAATGCGATTGAAAAAGCGGATGAATTAAGCATTCCATTTCTTATTTTTACAGCTTCAGGTGGAGCCCGTATGCAAGAGGGTGTTATTAGTTTAATGCAAATGGCTAAGACAAGTGCTGCATTAAAGAAATTTTCAGACCACGGTGGTCTGACCATTATCGTCATGACACATCCAACAACAGGTGGAGTATCTGCAAGCTTTGCTTCACTAGGGGACTTTAACTTTGCGGAACCTGGAGCATTAATCGGTTTTGCTGGTAGAAGAATCATAGAGCAAACGATTCGTGAAAAGCTTCCAGATGATTTCCAAACGGCAGAATTTCTTTTAAAACATGGACAATTAGATGCTGTTATTCATCGAAAAGAGTTAAAAGAGAAACTTGGCACCATTTTGAAGCTTCATTCTGGAGGTGAAAAAGCATGGCAGTTGAACTAGAATTTGAAAAACCGATTAATAATTTGCGAAAGAAAATAGAAGAATTAAAAGAGCTTACTAAAGATTCTGATGTTGATTTGACTTTAGAGGTTCAAAGACTAGAAGAACGATTAAAGAATTTAGAAGATGAAGTATACAAAAACTTACGTCCTTGGGATCGAGTGCAAATTGCAAGACATGCAAATCGACCAACAACTTTAGATTATGTTTCATTATTAATTGATGACTTTTTTGAATTACATGGAGATCGCACCTTTGGTGATGATGAAGCTATTGTTGGAGGAATTGGATTTTATCGAGGTATTCCGGTTACGGTCATTGGTCACCAAAAAGGGAAAGATACAAAAGAGAATATTCGTAGAAATTTTGGTATGCCTCATCCAGAAGGGTATAGGAAAGCACTGCGCCTTATGTATCAGGCAGAAAAGTTTAATAGACCTATTATTTGTTTTATTGATACGAAAGGGGCATATCCTGGTAAAGCTGCTGAGGAGCGAGGTCAAAGTGAGGCAATCGCCAGAAATTTATTTGAAATGGCAGGACTGACAGTACCAATTATATGTATCGTTATTGGTGAAGGTGGAAGTGGAGGTGCTTTAGCTTTAGGAGTAGGTAACCATATTTTTATGTTGGAAAACTCGACTTATTCAGTTATTTCTCCGGAGGGAGCGGCATCTATTCTCTGGAAGGACGCTTCATTAGCTAAGAAAGCTGCTGAATCGATGAAAATTACGGCTCAAGATTTGTATCAATTAGGAATTATTGATGGAATTATTCCAGAAGTAAAAGGTGGTGCTCATAAAGATGTAGAATTACAAGCACAGCTAATCGATCAACAGTTAGCTCAATCTTTACAAGAATTATTATATTTATCTAAGGATGAATTAGTTGAGCATCGTTATGAAAAATATAGTAAAATTGGTTCGTTTTCGTTTTTAAATGTTTAAATAAGGACAAACTAACGGCGTGCAGGATTGCACGTCGATTTTTTTGACTAATTTATGAAGTTTGTGCATTTTTTCATAAAGTTTTTCGAGGAGAACTTGGAACTTTTACATTTTTGTCTTATTATATATAGATGTACATGAATAATTTACATATTTAGCCTAGTAAATAGGACTTATACTTAAATGAGGTGATGGCGTTGAAAAAAATCGGAGTGCTTACAAGTGGTGGCGATTCACCTGGAATGAATGCTGCGATTCGAGCGGTTGTTAGAAAAGGTATTTATCATGATTTAGAAGTTTATGGTATATACAATGGTTACCAAGGGTTATTAAATGGTAACATTAAAAAACTTGAATTAGGTTCTGTTGGCGATATTATTCATCGTGGTGGTACCATCTTGCGTTCAGCTCGCTTACCAGAATTTGCTCAACCTGAAGTTCAAAAGAAAGGCTTAGAAGTGTTAAAAAGCTTTGGACTAGATGGATTAGTCGTTATTGGGGGAGACGGTTCATATCGTGGTGCTAATGCGTTAACAAAGCTTGGCTTCCCTTGTATAGGTGTTCCTGGAACTATTGATAATGATATTGCTGGTACAGACTTTACAATTGGTTTTGACACAGCATTAAATACTGTAATTGATGCAATTGATAAAATTCGTGATACAGCAACAAGTCATGAACGCACATTTATTATTGAAGTAATGGGTAGAAATGCTGGAGATATTGCTCTTTGGTCTGGATTATCTGGTGGAGCTGAAACAATCTTAATTCCAGAATCAAAAGAATCTATTGATGACGTTATCCAAAGATTAGAGCGCGGAAAAGAACGTGGTAAAAAACATAGTATCATTATCGTTGCTGAAGGTGTAATGGGTGGACTAGAGTTTGCTCAAGCGATTGGAAATCGTCTAAATATGGAACCAAGAGTATCAGTATTAGGCCATATTCAACGTGGTGGTTCACCAACTGCAGCAGACCGTGTATTAGCTTCAAGATTAGGTGCACGTGCAGTGGAATTATTGTTAGAAGGTAAAGGTGGTCGTGCTGTCGGTATTGTAAATAATCAAATTGTAGATCACGCTATTTCAGAAATTATTGATCAACCTCATAGCATTGATAAGAAAATGTATGAGTTATCTAAAGAATTATCCATTTAATACATGTAGGAGGTTTTTCCATGCGTAGGACAAAAATAGTATGTACAATAGGTCCAGCAAGTGAGTCAGTTGAAAAACTAGTCGCACTGATTAATGCTGGAATGAACGTAGCAAGATTAAACTTTTCACACGGTGATTATGAAGAACATGGTAACCGTATTAAAAATATTCGTGAAGCAGAAAAAATTACAGGTAAAAAAGTTGCGATTCTTTTAGACACTAAAGGTCCTGAAATTCGTACACATAACATGGAAAATGGTGCGATTGAGCTTGTTGAAGGAGAATATATTACCATTTCTATGAATGAAGTTTTAGGAACAACAGAAAAGTTCTCCATTACATACCCTGGTTTAATTGATGACGTTCAAGTTGGCTCTAAAATTCTCTTAGACGACGGCCTAATTGGTCTTGAAGTTGTTGATATTTTAAGAGAGAAAAATGAAATTAAGACAAAAATTTTAAATAATGGCGTATTAAAAAATAAAAAAGGTGTCAATGTACCTGGAGTTTCTGTCAAATTACCTGGTATTACTGAAAAAGATGCAAATGATATCATCTTCGGTATTGAGCAAGATGTTGATTTTATCGCAGCTTCTTTCGTACGTCGTGCATCAGATGTTCTTGAAATCCGTGCATTATTAGAAAAACATGGAGATCCGTTAATTAAAATTATTCCTAAGATCGAAAACCAAGAAGGTGTCGATAATATCGATGAAATTCTTGAAGTTAGTGATGGATTAATGGTTGCGCGTGGTGATTTAGGTGTTGAAATCCCTGCTGAAGAAGTTCCATTAGTTCAAAAAATGTTAATTGAAAAATGTAATCGTCTTGCAAAACCAGTCATTACAGCTACTCAAATGTTAGACTCCATGCAAAGAAATCCTCGTCCAACTCGTGCAGAAGCAAGCGATGTTGCGAATGCGATCTTTGATGGAACAGATGCGATTATGTTATCTGGTGAAACAGCTGCAGGACAATATCCAGTAGAAGCTGTTCAAACTATGCATAGAATCGCTTCAAGAGCTGAGTCTGCATTAAATCATAAAGAAATTCTTGCATTACGTAGTAAAGAAACAGAACATAATTTTACTGATGCAATTTGCCAATCTGTAGCACATACAGTTATTAATTTAGATATCGATGCAGTAATTACACCAACTGAGTCAGGTCATACTGCAAGAATGGTTTCCAAATACCGTCCGAAAGCACCAATCGTGGCCATTACTCATTCTGAAAAAGTGGCTAAGCAGTTAAATCTAGTTTGGGGTGTTTACTCTAGAGTGGGTGCTGTCAGCTCAACAACTGATGAAATGCTAGAACAATCTGTACAAGAAAGTATTATGAGCGGTATTGTAAAACATGGTCATAAAGTTGTTATCACTGGTGGTGTTCCAGTTGGTGAAGCAGGTACAACAAATATTATGAAAGTACATGTTGTTGGAAATGTACTTACTAAAGGTCAAGGTATTGGTCGTAAATCTGCTTGCGGTAAAGTAACTTTTGTACGCAATGCAAGTGATATTGACAAAGTTACAGGCCGTTCCATTATTGTTGCTTACTCTACAGATCGTGAAATTATACCTGCAGTAGAAAAATGCTTAGGCTTAATCACTGTTGAAGGCGGACTTACATCACATGCTGCAGTTGTGGGATTGAATTTAGGAATCCCTGTAATTGTCGGTGTAGAAAACGCATTTGAAGTATTTAAAGATGGTCAAGAAATTACAATTGATGCGCAAACAGGAAATATTTATGACGGACACGCAAGAGTTTTATAATCAAATGAAATAAGGATTGACTCTAAAAGATAAAATGAAGTTGGAATGTCTTTGAGATGTCTAATGTGAGCTCGCCAAAAGACAAAATCAAGAAGAAAGCCCGTCAACTTGTCTAATGGGAACCAATCAAAAGTCAAAACAAAAAAGGAAGCCCTAAATACATATTGGGTTTCCTTTTTTTATCCTTTAATGTAATTCCAAACCTCATGGAATACTCCGCTTTTATGCAACGTATTAATAAACACAGCGATTATAGGACCGACAATTAATCCTAATACTCCAATTACTTTTAAACCAATAAAAATAGAAATAATGGTTGCAAGTGGTGAGAGTCCGATATTTGATGCAACGATTTTTGGCTCCATTAATTGTCTTTGAACAATCACGACTGCATATAGTACAGCTAAACCGATTCCCAATGAATAATTTTGTATAATAAATTGATATATCGTCCACGGAACAAACACAAATCCAGTTCCTAAAATAGGTAGTAAATCAACAATTCCGATAATAAACGCAATAGCGAGAGCATATTTTACTCTTAAAATAAGTAAACCAATAAGAACAATTAAAAAGGTAATAAAAATAAGAGTCAGTTGAGCACGAATAAATCCGAATAAAGCTTTTCTAAGTTCAATATATACTTTCATGCTGCTATTTCTTACTTTAATCGGTACATAAGTACCAGCAGTTTTTTTAAGCTTGTACCAATCTTTGCTAATAAAGAAGGTTGCTAAAATAGTAAACAATAATACAGTTGCTGCATTCGGAAACCATGAGAAAAAGGCTGGTGCTTTTGATAAAAAACTTTGAAGAATGGATGCGATTGAAGTTGCTAGATTCGATCCAATTTCTTTCAAATTCGTAATAATGGTGTTTTGTTGATCTTCATTTAAGTGGGAAAAGTAGTTTGAGAGCTGTTGCATGATAGGCTCTACTGTATAGTTGATCCAATATTCAATAGCCGAGAGCGAGTTTTCAAATACTTTTTGAACGTTTTTAGCTAAAAATTCAGTTATCGATATCAGCTCGCCAATTAGTAAGGTTAACAGGCTTGCTATAATTCCGAAGATTAGAATGAGCACAACGAGTACGGCTAAAAATCTTGGCAATTTCACTTTTTTATGAAGGAAATTAACAAGTGGGTTCATAAAAAATGCAATGATCCAGGCAATGATAAATGGGTAAGTAACGGATGATAAAAAATAAAGTGAGAAAATAATCGTTAATACAATAATAACGACAAAAAGAAATCGAAAAGTTCTTTGAACATATACCGTATTCAAGAAACCGTCCTCCAAAGAATTTTATTATCATTATTTTATCCATTTTAGACGAGCTTTAGTGTAAGAATAGTTCGACGAAAAATTCTAGAAATCTTGCAATTCAACAATTATTGACGACCATCTACTTGGTTTTGATGTTAGAACATGTAAAAATTTCGCTACTATTTAGTCATTTTGTTGAATAATTTTTATATAACAATTAAGATTTAAAGAGTAGAATTTGTAAGATTTTATGTTTTTTTAAAGAAGGAAAAAACCTACTCGAAATCAAAATCTATGAACTTAACGCATAAAAATAAATATTGTAATAAAGTAAGTTTTCCTAAAAAAATAATAATTTTTTCACATTTCATCCACTTTCCATTCACAAATGCCAAATTATTCGTTATAATAAAAATGTGTCTAGGCAGTCTAGTAAAACTATATTTTTTTCAACGGGAAAAATGTAAGCATTTTCTTTTTTGTTTTTTGAATTGTTATAATAGAATACTATTAAAGATAAATTTCTATTTTGTAAATAATTTAAAAAACATAGTTTTCTTTTATGGGATGAAACCACATTTAAAGGGAGTTCTTTCGTCTTACTAAAGACGGAATAAAGGGGAGTTTATTAAAATTTATTAATATATTAATAAAATACTGACAAAGGGAGAGATTTTTATGACTGCAACCAAAGGTTTAGAGGGCGTTGTAGCTGCTACTACATCTATTAGCTCGATAATTGACGACAAATTAACATATGTAGGCTATGATATTGATGATTTAGCTGAAAATGCTTCATTTGAAGAAGTAGTATACTTATTATGGCATCGTACACTTCCAAATGCAGTTGAATTAGCTGATTTTACAAATCAATTAGCTAAAAATTATTCAGTTCCTAAAGAAGTCATCGATCACTTAAAATCATATCCTATTAAACAAGTTCATCCAATGGCTGCATTAAGATCAGCGGTTTCTTTCTTAGGATTATTTGATGAAGAAGCAGATGATCAATCTGAAGAAGCTAACTATCGCAAAGCTATTCGTCTTCAGGCTAAAATGCCGACTTTAGTGGCAGCGTTTTCTCGTATTCGTGAAGGGTATGAGCCAGTAGAACCAAGAACTGATTTAGGTATTGCAGCAAACTTCTTATACATGCTTAAAGGTGTAGAGCCAGATGCAGTTGCTGTTGAAGCTTTCAATAAAGCGCTTGTATTACATGCTGACCATGAATTAAACGCTTCTACATTCACTGCTAGAGTTTGTGTAGCTACTTTATCAGATATTTATTCTGGTGTTACTGCTGCAATTGGTGCTTTAAAAGGACCTCTTCACGGTGGCGCTAATGAACAAGTTATGCGTATGTTAACTGAAATTGGTAGTGTTGAAAATGTTGAATCTTATATTCAACAAAAATTAGATAATAAACAAAAAATTATGGGATTCGGACATCGTGTATATCGTCAAGGGGACCCACGTGCTAAACATTTACGTGCAATGTCTGAAAAACTTACAAAATTAACAGGCGAACCAAAATGGTATGATATGTCTGTGAAAATTGAAGCTCTAGTTACTAAACAAAAAAATATTCCACCAAACGTAGACTTCTATTCTGCGTCAGTTTATCACAGCTTAGGAATTGCACATGATTTATTTACACCAATCTTTGCTGTCAGCCGTGTATCTGGATGGTTAGCTCATATTTTAGAGCAATATGCAAACAACCGTTTAATCCGTCCAAGAGCTGATTATATTGGACCAGGAAAACAAGTATACGTGAAATTGGAAGATCGTTAAAGCGTATTAAGCAAAACATGCTTGATGAAATAAATGAATATTTTTAAAGGTTAGAAGAGCTTTCTTCTAGCCTTTCCTATGAACACAAAATATGGAGGGAATCATAATGACAGTTGGAGAAAAAATTACGGTTACAAATGGAGTATTAAACGTACCAAACAACCCAATTATTCCTTTTATTGAAGGAGATGGAACTGGTCCTGATATTTGGGCAGCTGCATCACGTGTATTAGATGCTGCAGTTGAAAAAGCATATAATGGCGAAAGAAAAATCGCTTGGAAAGAAGTATTAGCTGGTGAAAAAGCATTTAATCAAACAGGTGAATGGTTACCTCAAGAAACATTAGACGTGATTCGCGAAAATATTATTGCGATTAAAGGACCTTTAACAACACCAATCGGGGGAGGAATTCGTTCTCTAAACGTTGCTCTTCGTCAAGAATTAGACTTATTCGTTTGCTTACGTCCAGTTCGTTGGTTCGAAGGTGTTCCTTCTCCAGTTAAACGTCCTCAAGATACAGATATGGTAATCTTCCGTGAAAATACTGAAGATATTTATGCAGGTATCGAATATAAAGAAGGTTCTGAAGAAGTTAAGAAGGTAATCGAATTCTTACAAAAAGAAATGGGTGTGAAAAAGATCCGTTTCCCAGAAACTTCTGGTATCGGTATTAAACCAGTTTCTAAAGAAGGAACAGAAAGACTTGTTCGCGCTGCAATCAACTATGCTATTAAAGAAGGGCGTAAATCTGTAACTTTAGTTCATAAAGGAAACATTATGAAGTTTACAGAAGGTGCGTTCAAAAACTGGGGATATGAATTAGCAGAAAGAGAATTTGGTGATCAAGTATTTACTTGGGCACAATATGATCGCATTAAAGAAACAGAAGGTACAGATGCTGCAAACAAAGCTCAAGCAGATGCTGAAGCACAAGGTAAAATTATTGTAAAAGATGTTATTGCTGATATCTTCTTACAACAAATTTTAACTCGCCCACGTGAATTTGATGTAGTGGCAACAATGAACTTAAATGGTGACTACATTTCTGACGCACTTGCAGCACAAGTAGGTGGAATTGGTATTGCTCCTGGAGCAAATATTAACTATGAAACTGGACATGCAATTTTTGAAGCTACTCATGGTACTGCTCCTAAATATGCTGGACTAGATAAAGTTAACCCATCTTCAGTTATTTTATCTGGTGTATTAATGCTTGAACATTTAGGATGGAATGAAGCTGCAAAATTAATTATTAATTCTATGGAAAAAACGATTGCTTCTAAAGTTGTAACTTATGATTTTGCTCGCTTAATGGAAGGTGCAACTGAAGTAAAATGCTCTGAGTTTGCTGATAAACTAATCGAAAACTTATAATCATTCATTCCAGAAAAGTGAATAAAAAATTCTTAAAGGATAACTCATAATGGGTTATCCTTTAATCAAATTAGTCAATAGGGGGAATGAAAATGACAATGAAGAGGAAGAAAATATCTGTAATTGGTGCTGGATTCACAGGTGCAACAACCGCATTTCTATTAGCTCAAAAAGAATTAGGGGATGTCGTTTTAGTTGACATACCTCAATTAGAAAATCCTGCTAAAGGTAAGGCTTTAGATATGCTAGAATCTAGTCCAGTATTAGGTTTTGATGCAAATATTATTGGTACATCTAACTACGAGAATACAAAAGATTCGGATGTTGTTGTCATTACATCTGGCATAGCACGTAAACCTGGTATGAGCCGTGATGATTTAGTTCAAACGAATCAAAAAATCATGAAAGCTGTAGCAAAAGAAATTGCAACATATTCTCCTAACTGTTTTATTGTCGTACTCACGAACCCTGTTGATGCTATGACTTATACAATTTTTAAAGAAACTGGATTTCCTAAAAACCGAGTAATCGGTCAATCAGGTGTTCTTGATACAGCTCGATTCCGTACCTTTATTGCACAAGAATTAAATGTTTCTGTGAAAGATGTTACAGGATTTGTTTTAGGGGGACATGGTGATGACATGGTTCCTTTAGTCCGTTACTCTTATGCAGGTGGTATTCCATTAAATAAATTAATTCCAAAAGATCGACTAGATCAAATTGTGGAACGAACTCGTAAAGGTGGCGGTGAAATCGTAAATTTACTTGGTAATGGAAGTGCGTATTATGCACCTGCCGCTTCATTAGTAGAAATGGTTGAAGCTATTTTAAAGGATCAACGCCGAATCCTTCCAGCTATCGCATATTTAGAAGGTGAATATGGTTTTGATGGAATATATTTAGGAGTACCAACAATACTAGGAGCAAATGGCATTGAAAAAGTCATTGAACTCGATTTAACAGATGAGGAAAAAGCAGCACTTGTGAAATCTGCAAATTCTGTTCGGAACGTTATGAATGTTTTAGCATAAAATTAATAAATACGATACCAGTCTCAAAGGAGTGTATATACAACTTTTTTGAGGCTTTTTTATTTATGTTGAACAATTTTTAAAGCTGCTATTTATAATTTGAAGTATGCACGTTTTCTTGATATCGGCTACATGTTTCTCTAGCTTTATTAGAGCAATCTTTCGGGGACTTAATGATAGATTATTTATTTTGCTCTATTTATTAGACAGAATTTTATTAAATTTAATGCTTTTTGTCTTAGAAAAAAGGTTTATTAAACAAATTTCACTTATTTTTATGATCTTTTGTCCTAGAAACTATAGTTATGAGACATTTCCAAAAGGATATACGAAAGTTTTGTACTAGAAACTTCTTTTATAAGACAAAAACGCCAAAATTATTATAGGTTTTGTCTCAGAATTTTGGAACCTATTTGCTATTTGGTTCAACAAGAAACCAGCTTCCTAAAAAACAACCATTCAACAAATTTTCAATTTTCACCCAAAATAATTTTAAGTCATAAACGAGATTGTTATAATAGAATAAAGTTTGCCAGTATGGGGTTTACAAAAATTAATTGGGGGGACTCTCTATGTCAAAACGAGTACTAGTAATCGATGATGAACCATCTATTGTAACGCTTCTCGAATACAACATTAGTCAAGCGGGTTTCGAATGTATTACAGCAAGTGATGGAGAAGAAGGTTTACAAAAGGCTTTAGAACTGAAACCTGACTTTATTGTCTTAGATTTAATGTTACCGAAAATGGATGGAATTGAATTGTGTAAAGAGTTAAGACATAGGCATATTGACACGCCTATTTTAATGTTAACGGCAAAAGATGATGAATTCGACAAAGTACTTGGATTAGAACTTGGGGCAGATGACTATATGACAAAACCTTTTAGTCCAAGAGAAGTCGTCGCTCGTATTAAGGCTATTTTTAGAAGGACGAATCAATCCAACATCGATTCTCATTCAAAAATCGAGGATGCGAATGAAAAAATTGAAATCGGTGAACTTAAAATCTACCCAGAACAGTATGAAGCCTATTTAAATGATGAATTATTAGAATTCACCCCAAAGGAATTTGAACTTTTGCTTTATTTAAGCAACAATAAAGGCCGGGTATTAACAAGAGATCATTTATTAAGTGCGGTTTGGAATTATGATTTTGTCGGAGATTCTAGAATTGTCGATGTTCATATCAGCCATTTACGTGAAAAGATCGAAAAAAATACGAAAAAACCAGAATATATTAAAACAATCCGAGGTCTCGGATATAAATTCGAAGAGCCGAAAAAATGAAGAGTATAAAAAGACATTTCTTAATTCCCCATATTATCCAAATAACTTCTGTATTAATTATTCTCGCTATTTTTATTGGGGAAGTTTTTAAAAATTATTATGTAGCCTCTTTTAACGAGCTTTTTCAAAAAGAGGGGATGTTGCTATTAAATGAAATCGAAAGAATGGCTGAGACGAATACATATGACAAGCATAAGATTCATGCATTAGAACAAGAAATTAATGCAGATATTTATATTGCGGATGAATCGGGCAACCCAATATACAATTTAACTGACTTAACAGATCTTGAGAAAAAAGAATTACAGTCCATATATGAACTAGCTCAAAAAGAAAGCTCAGGAATTAAACATTCTAAGAAGCTAAATATTTCATATTTTTGGAGTCAAATTGATGCACATGGTGAACGTAGAGGAACTTTAATTGTAAGCAGTAAAAAAATTGAACTAGATTCTGCCTTTAAAAATATTTGGATGATAACTATTTCGAGTGTAGGGGCAGCGTTTATTATCATTTTAATGATTTCTATAAAACTTCTCACTCAATTCACAAAACCTATAGAATCTGCAACCGATACGGCAATTGAATTGGCAAAAGGTAATTATCACGCCCGTACGTATGAAGATGAGTATAGTGAGTTTGGGAAGCTAAGCTCCTCTATTAATATACTAGCTAGAAATTTGCAACAAATTACAAAAGAGCATGAAGTTCAAAAAGATAGATTGATGACATTAATTGAAAACATGGGCTCAGGATTAATTCTAATTGATGATAAAGGATATATAACGTTAACCAATCGTACGTTTAAGGAAGTTTTTCGTGTCCAGGAAAATGAAATTATCGGATTTACTTATGCAGACTTTTTCGAAGATCATTCCATAAGAGAAATTATTGATTATGTTTTTATGACCGAGCAGAGAATTCGCAAGGAAATCATAGTTCCGATTGGTATTCAAAGGAAGACAATTCAAATTTATGGGGCACCAATCTTGAGTTTTCATAATGAATGGAAAGGTATTGTTATCGTTTTTCATGACATTACAGAATTGAAAAAGCTAGAACAAATTCGGAAAGATTTCGTAGCGAATGTTTCTCATGAATTAAAAACACCGATTACGTCTATTAGAGGTTTTGCTGAGACATTGCTTGACGGCGCGTTAAAAGATGAAAAGGCATTGGAACATTTTTTAACCATTATTTTAAAAGAAAGTGAGCGACTTCAATCAATCATTAATGATTTATTAGAGCTATCAAAGATTGAACAGCAAGGATTTAAATTAAAATATGAACATATTTTACTAAAAGATGTTTTCGATTCTATTTTGCCAATATTAAAGAAGCAAGCAGCTGAAAAAGAAATTGTGCTTGATGTTACTCATTTTAATGGAAATGTTAAAATCACAACAGACCCGCTAAGACTAAAACAAATATTCGTAAATTTAATATCCAATGCGATTGCCTATACACCAAAAAAAGGTAGAGTTGAGCTTATAACTGAGACGAGTGATCGTCATATTAACATCTCTGTTAAAGATAACGGAATTGGTATGACGAAAGAAGAAATTCCACGGATTTTTGAAAGGTTTTATCGCATAGATAAAGATCGAAGTAGAAATTCAGGTGGTACAGGTCTCGGTCTTGCGATTGTGAAACACCTTGTGGAAGCTATGGATGGGGAAATTTCTGTCGAAAGCACTCCAGGGAGTGGGAGTGTATTTACGGTAAAATTAAATCGATAAATGGTAAATCATTAATTTACATATAAAAAAACACTTCTGTTAAATTACTATTGGGCGTTATAGGATGAAACCCCATTATCCATGTGAACTGGATACTTTTTTAGTGGTGTCTTGAAAGTGTTATTTACCAGAGCTTGCCAAATGGAATTAATGCTGTTTAGACACCTCTTTTTATTTGTATTTTTCATGTAAAAAAAATAAAAAATTGAAACCAAATTTATCTTTGTAACGTATTACAGACATAAGCCTAAAATTTATATTAATAGAAAGGAAGATTTTATGACAAGCTTAAGACAAATCTATATATCGGTCTCCCTTGTTTTAGGAATTTTGATACTTGGTCTTGTCGGATTCACTTCTTGGTACACAGTAGATGAATCTGAGCAAGCGGTTATATTAACATTCGGGAAGGCAGAACCGCCGATTACAGAACCAGGATTAAAATTTAAATTTCCGTGGCCAATTCAACAAGTAGAAGTATTACCTAAAGGTACATTTAGTCTTCAATTTGGCTATACAGAAGAGAATGGGGAAGTCGTATCCACTAATGAACATGATAGTAAAATGATTACCGGAGATGAAAACATTGTACTTGCTGATATGGCGGTTCAATGGAGAATAACAGATCCAGCAAAATATTTATTTAGTGCCGATAAACCAGATGAAATTTTATATAATGCAACGAGTGCAGCTTTAAGAAGTGTAATAGGTAGTTCAAAAATCGATGAAGCCCTAACAGATGGAAGAGCAGAAATCGAAGCTGAAGTCTATGAACTTTTAAGTACATTAGTTGCTAGATATGATATCGGAATTAGCGTATTAAACGTGAAGTTACAAGATGTTGAGCTTCCTAATGCAGAAGTTCGTGCTGCATTTACGAATGTTACAGATGCAAGAGAAACGATGAATACGAAAATAAACGAAGCTCAACGTTATCAAAACCAAAAATTAGAAGAAGCCAAAGGGGAAAAAGAAGCCATTATCTCTAGAGCGCAAGGGGATAAAATGGCAAGAATCGAAAAAGCGAGAGGGGACGTTGCAGTTTTTAACGAGCTATACACACAATATAAAAATAGCCCAGATGTTACTCGCGAACGTTTAATTATTGAAACATTGGAACAAGTGTTACCTAATGCTCAACTATATATTTTAAATGATGATGGAAGTACACTCACTTACTTACCTTTACCAACATTAAATCAAACAACTACATCGAATACATCTAAAACATCTAAATCTACAACTGAGGAAGGAAGTGGAAATAATGAGTGATGTAATTGATATGGAACAAAAGAGAAATGACTTTTCATTTAAAAAATATATCCGTGCTGGACTTACCATTATTGTTATCATCGCCATTTTGGCCTTAGCTCTTTCGAATTTATATATAGCTCGTGAAGGAGAATATAAAGTCGTTCGCCAATTTGGAGAAGTAGTGGAAATTAAAGATAAGCCTGGTTTATATTTTAAAATTCCATTCATTCAAAGTGTAACGACATTGCCTAAAAAACAATTGACTTATAGTGTGGAGCAATCAGAAATTAACACTTTAGATAAAAAGCGTATGATTATAGATAACTATGCTGTATGGAAAATTGTAAATCCAAAAGATATGATTAAGAATGCTAGAACCATTGAAAGTGCAGAAGCGCGAATGGAAGAGTTTATCTACTCAGTTGTTCGTCAGGAGCTAGGAAAGTTAAACTATGGTGATATTATTGCAGAGACAGACAAATCATCTCGTGCTAATATCAATGATACAATCACTGAACAAGTGAATGCACTATTAACGAAAGATAAATATGGTATTGAAGTTGTCGATGTTCGTATTAAACGAACTGATTTACCGAGTGAAAACGAGCAGTCTGTCTATACTCGTATGATTTCAGAGCGTCAATCTACTGCACAAAAATATTTATCAGAAGGTGATGCTCAGAAAAATAAAATTATGGCAGAAACCGATCGTGAAGTTACTCAAATGTTAGCAACTGCAAAAGCAGATGCTGAAGTGATCCGTGCTGAAGGAGAAGGGGAAGCAGCTAAAATTTATAATAATGCTTTCTCTAAGGATCCAGAATTCTATAATCTATTCCGTACATTAGAGTCCTATAAAAAGACAATTAATGAAGAGACTGTAATCATTCTTCCTTCAGACTCACCATATGCTAAATTATTACAAGGATACTTGAAGTAAACTA
>Ga0180215_1003153_pt1 | contig 15776 bp, 14 predicted proteins | sample eDN3rd37CBELigBY_FD_128871 | JGI IMG/M metagenome (GOLD analysis project Ga0180215, IMG submission 128871) | Enriched backyard soil microbial communities from Emeryville, California, USA - eDNA 3rd pass 37_C BE-Lig BY (version 2) (version 2) | ecosystem: Environmental > Terrestrial > Soil >...
ACTGCTCCAGATGATGGAAGGAACATCAGGAAGCCAGAATTTCATGATTAAGGAAACAGCCGCCAACTCCGCTGCTATCGTAATCGCCCAGTTATACCAATAGTTCCATCCAAGAGCGAAGCCTAATGATGGATCAACAAATTTTGCTGCATAGGTACTAAAGCTGCCGGCCACAGGCATATACGCTGCCATTTCTGCTAAACCAGTCATGAGAAAATAGACCATAACCCCAATAAGTGCATAGGCTAGAAGTGCTCCGCCCGGTCCTGCTGAATGAATGGCACCGCCGCTGGCTAGGAACAGCCCTGTCCCAATCGTTCCACCAAGTGAAATCATTGTTAAGTGACGCGCTTTAAGCTTCCTTTTTAATCCAGTTTCTTCTTTTTTTATCGAAAGTTCCTCTTTTTTTGCTGCAGATGATTGCATATTATCTACTCCTTTTTTTATTGGAAGGAGCGGGCAAAATAAAAAACCGTCAAAGAGGATTCGACGGTTTTAGTCCCGTATCATACCTTCCGAAAGATAGCTCAACACGAATAACAAACGTTACACGTGACAGTTCTGTTCCTTTTCGAAAACAGCCCCAGCCTGTATCTTCAGAGAAAAAATACAAACTTCGGCAGCGTTACCTTTCAGGAGGAGTCATTGATTGTCTCTGTATCTCGCCCTACCTACTAATTAATGCTGCAACCTCTACCCCACCGGTTATGATGAGGATATCTAATCAATATTTTATTGGATACTATAAAATTATACTTAACATAGAGAGAAAAGCCAATGGAAAATTATTCTCACATAACACTTTAATTAAAATCGTTAGTATGGTTCTGTAAGGATAATAATAGTTACTGAACGACAAATTCACCGTATTGCAACAATTTTCGACAAAATTTATTATATTTTAAAATATCTATTTACCATTTTGGTTATTGTATGCAATAATTAAAAATGTTGTTATTTAGATAATATATAGATTAATGTAAGTTGTCGGAAGATTGAAACAGATTGTTTCTGGGGAGCCGTTTAACTTATTAGGGAGGAAAAGGCAATGAATTCAAAAATATCTCGTAATGAAATAATAGCCATTGGGCTTATGCTGTTTGCCTTGTTCTTTGGAGCAGGAAATTTAATTTTCCCGCCTGCATTAGGACAAGCATCGGGGACAAATCTTTGGCCGTCAATTATTGGCTTTTTATTAACAGGGGTTGGCTTACCTTTATTAGGGGTGCTGGCTATCGGAGTGTCAGGTCATGATGACGTTCAGTCATTGGCGAATAAAATTAACCCGACCTTTTCACTTATTTTTACTGTTGCCTTGTATTTATCAATTGGACCATTTTTTGCGATTCCGCGTACAGGAACCGTATCATATGAAATTGGTATCGCACCATTTTTACCGGAAATGAATGGCGGATTTAATGTTGGTTTGCTCATTTATACAATCATTTATTTTGCCATAGTAGGATATTTATCATTAAATCCAAGTAAAATTGTTGACCGCGTTGGAAAGGTCATGACACCAATCCTATTAATATGTTTATTAATTGTCTTAATCGCTACAGTTATCAATCCGCTTGATAAACCGCTTGCTCCAATCGGAGACTACGTAGACAATGCGTTCTTTAAAGGGTTCCAAGAGGGATATTTAACAATGGATACTCTTGCTTCCTTTGTATTTGGGATTATTGTTATCAATGCCATTAAAGAAAATGGAATCACATCAAAGGGCGGTATTGCCAAGGCAACAATAAAAGCTGGATTGATTGCAGCGGGTGCTTTAGGTGTAATCTATCTTGGTCTGGCATACCTGGGAGCAACAACTAACTACGCAGCAGGTCAAGCGAATAATGGTGGAGCGCTATTAACTTATGCAGCAAATGTTCATTTCTCCGTTTGGGGAAATATTATCCTAGGGTTCGCCATATTATTTGCCTGCTTAACAACTTCCATTGGACTAATCACATCTTGTGCAAGTTATTTTTCAAAAATGTTTCCACGTTATTCATATAAAACATTAGCGATTGTATTTACTGTTTTCAGTGCTGCGGTTGCAAACATCGGTTTAAGCTTATTAATCACAATTTCTGTTCCGGTGCTTGTTGCGATCTACCCGTTAGCGATTGTTTTAATCTTTTTAACGTTTTCTGACCCGCTTTTCAAGGGTCGAGTATCCGTTTACCGTTGGAGTATGCTGTTTACAGGTATTTTTAGTGTTATTGATGGGATTAAGGCAGCGGGTCTTCAGCTTGAAGGTTTATACAGCTTCTTAAGTCAGTATCTTCCTTTGTTTGATGCAGGGATGGGCTGGGTTGTACCAGCATTAGTAGGAGTTGTAATCGGATTTATTTTTCCATCAGGAAAAAAGCCTGCTGATACACAATCGAAAGAAAAAGTGAGCTAATAATGAAATAAAATGCAAAAAAGAGGCCGGCGATTATGCTGGCCTCTTTTAATGTGCTCTCATTTATTTCGGGCTATAAAAGTCCTAATCCTGATCTAAAAGGTAATTGGCCTAAAAATTGCATCATATACTACATCATATACTATAAAAATAATTTAATGGAGGGATTAAATGGTAACAGCTTATAAGCATGAACCATTAACCGACTTTACCCTACATGAACATAAACTGGCTTTCATGGAAGCTTTAAAACTGGTCAATTCACAATTAGGGAAAGAATATCCACTCATTATTAATGGAGAGCGGATTACAACTGAAGAAGTGATCGCGAGCTATAATCCGGCGAGAAAAACAGAATTAATCGGGACGGTCTTTGTGGCAAATAAAGAAGTAGCAGAGAAGGCTATGCAGTCAGCCCTTGAAGCTTTTTCTCGATGGAAAAAATGGACTCCTGAAGCAAGAGCGCATATCCTGTTGAAAGCAGCAGCTATCATCAGACGACGAAAGCATGAGTTTTCCGCCTATTTAGTTAAGGAAGCCGGCAAACCATGGAAGGAAGCAGATGCCGATACTGCAGAAGCCATTGATTTCTTGGAGTATTATGCAAGGCAAATGCTCGCCATGAAGGACGGTGCACCAGTAAACAGCAGGGACGGAGAGAATAATCAGTATACGTATATCCCTCTTGGTGTAGGAGTCATCATTTCTCCTTTTAATTTCCCACTCGCGATTATGGCTGGAACAACAGTGGCGGCTATTGTAACAGGAAATACTGTTCTTTTAAAACCCTCCAATAATACACCGGTAGTTGCGGCAAGATTTGTGGAAGTGATGGAGGAAGCAGGTCTGCCCAAGGGAGTGTTAAATTATATTCCAGGAAGTGGTGCAGAAATTGGTGATTTTTTAGTCGACCATCCCAAGACCCGATTTGTTTCCTTTACTGGTTCGCGTGAAGTAGGGTGCCGGATTTATGAGCGTGCGTCAAAGGTACATCCCGGCCAAGTTTGGCTAAAGCGGGTCATTGCCGAAATGGGCGGAAAGGATACGGTTGTTGTTGATGAAGATGCTGATATTGATTTAGCAGCAGCATCAATCGTTTATTCAGGATTTGGCTACTCAGGTCAAAAATGCTCTGCAGGTTCTAGAGCGGTCGTTCATGAAAAAATATATGATGAAGTTTTAGAAAAAGTACTTATCTTAACAAAGTCGTTAACAGTCGGTAACCCGGAAGAAGTAGAAACCTATATGGGCCCCGTGATTGATCAAGCAGCCTATAATAAAATAATGTCCTATATTAACATTGGTAAAAAAGAAGGCAGACTGGCTGCTGGTGGTGAAGGAGATCCATTAGAGGGCTTTTTTATCCAGCCAACGATTATTGCCGATGTGAATGAAAAAGCACGTATCATGCAGGAGGAAATATTTGGTCCTGTTATTGCCTTCTGTAAAGCAAGCAGCATCGACCATCTTTTAGAAATTGCTAACAACACGGAATATGGATTAACCGGGGCATTCCTATCGAAAAATCGTGAGCATATTGAACGGGCACGCAGGGAATTCCATGTAGGGAATTTATATATTAATCGAACCTGTACAGGAGCGATTGTGGGATATCAGCCTTTTGGTGGCTTTCAAATGTCCGGAACGGATTCAAAAGCCGGCGGTCCCGACTATCTCCTTCTCCATATGCAGGCTCAAACGATTTCGGAAGCATTATAGTTCTAATATTTCCCTTTTAATTACTGCTCCAGAAAACTAAATAAGGGATCTTTTTTAGCGACAGGTGCGTATAAAGATCCCTTTTGGTCTAGGATCATTTACCTTCTAGAAGGAGGGATCTTAACATGATGTCTGCGCTAACAAAGGGATTTTTTCTTTATTTATCAAAAAATAGAACATTAAATCGAGCAGCAAAAAAATGGGGGTTAAAGCTTGGGGCATCACAGGTTGTCGCGGGAAATTCAATGGAAAGTATGATTGTAAAGGTGCGGCAATTAAATGAGAGGGGTCTGCTTTGTACGCTTGATCATCTAGGTGAATTTGTTTCCAGTAAAGAAGAAGCCGTTGAAGCAGCAGATGCCGCTGTCAGGACATTGGATGCTATCATGAGCGAAGGTTTAAACAGTCATTTATCTGTAAAATTAACCCAGCTTGGAGTAGATATTGATCGTGACTTTTGTTTAAACAATATGCGCAGAATTTTAGAAGCAGCTGAAAAATACGGTACCTTTGTTAGAATTGATATGGAGGATTATTCGCACTACAAGCTAACATTAGATATTTTACAGAGCTTAAAGGAGACCTATCAAAATGTTGGGACTGTTATCCAAGCCTATTTGTTTTGCGCGGAGGAGGATATAAAAAAACTCCAGGGTGTTCCGCTCCGATTAGTGAAAGGGGCCTATAAAGAGTCTCCTAAGGTTGCTTATCAGCAGAAAAAGGATATTGATGAGAATTTTATGAAACTGATTAAAATCCACTTATTAAGTGGAAGCTATACAGCCATTGCGACCCATGATCATCATATTATCGCAAAGGTAAAAAAATTTGTGGCGGAGCAGCAGATTCCGAGAAATCAGTTTGAATTTCAGATGCTCTATGGCTTCAGAACAGAAATGCAGCAAGGTCTTGCTGACGAAGGATATAAAATGAGGGTGTATGTCCCTTATGGCAGCGATTGGTTTGCCTACTATATGCGCAGGCTTGCAGAAAGACCTCAGAATGTATCATTTGCGTTAAAGGGTTTATTTTTTAAATAGAGAAAGGGCAAACCCTTAATGGTTTGCCTTTTTTTGTGTTTTATTTTGTTTTTACAATTACATACAACTACTATATAATTATAATATTTAAAACATTTATTGGCAGAAAAATAGCTTAAGAGGAGTTCCAGGATAATATGAGAAAACTGCGAGAGAAAAGCATTGTTTTTGTTGGGTTCATGGGGGTCGGAAAAACAACCATTGGTAAACTGGTTGCTAAGAAATTATATCGTGACTTTATTGATGTCGATGAAGAAATTGAAAAAGAGTTCGGAATGCCGCCAAGACAAATCTTTGAAACGTTTGGAGAAAAGACATTCCGTGACAGAGAGCAATCTCTGACAATCAGCCTGAGCAAACAGCCATTGAATGTAATTTCTTTGGGCGGGGGAGCGTTTCTGAATGAAGAAATTAGAAAAGCCTGCTTAGAAAATTGTCTTGTATTTTTTCTTGATTTATCATGGGATTCATGGAAGGAGCGTATCAGCCTCATAATCGACAGCCGGCCTGTGCTGCAAAATAAAAGCTTGGATGAGATTGAAGAATTATTTTACAGTCGTCAGAAAGCCTATTCCTTGCATAATTCAAAAGTGAAAACGGATAATTTAAATGTGGAAGAAGTAGCAGATTATATTACTGAATCATTAAAATTAGCTTGGGAATTGTACGAGTAAGCCAAATTGAAAACAAAAGACCCGTTACCTTATCGGTTAGCGGGTTTTACTTGTGCTGCTCCGTTACCCATTCAAGTACGGCTTCAATGTATCGATTGCGTTTTCAAGCCTTTTTGCATTTTTATTATACATGGCTTTGGCTTTGTCTGATTGCGTTTCAAGTGCAAACAGCTCCAAATCAGCCTGGCACTTTTTCAACATGGCCATCAATAGGGGACGGACCTGTGGTGTGGGAACGTTCAGTTTATCATCGTAGACATCGACTGTTAGACCACCATAGGAATCTACCTGTCCCAAAAAGACATTTTCCAATGTGATCCCAAGCTTATCTAGTTCGGTATGAAGCCAGTTTCGATCCTTTCCTGCTGCAGCCATTGCGTCATTTATAATGGTTCCATCCATGATAATGGTTTGCGGAGCTTTATCATTTGCCACCTTCATGTTCATATCTTTTGGTGTTAATGGTCTATTTTCTTTTTTTAAGAGAACACTAAGATCTCCCTTTGGCTCAAGAATGGCAAATTCTACATCGGCCATATTAAACACATCTTTTTGCCGTAGAAGGGAGTCGATTTCACTGATTGAATACTTCTCTTTTTTTAAATTATCCTCCATAATTTTCCCATCCTTAATGATGATGGTTCTTTTCCCTTCAACAAGGTCCCTGAATTTTTTACTTTTCAGAGATATGATATCTACAAGCAGGGTAATTAAAGCAAAAACAGTTATAGCTAGAACTCCATGACCGATATTACTATCTAACCCCATGATGACTTCTCCAGCAATACTTCCAATTGTAATACCTGATACATATTCAAAAAAGGAAATTTCTGATATTTGTTTTTTTCCTAGCACTCTTGTCAAGACAATGAGCACGATAAAGAAGATAATGGCGCGAGTAAAAATACTTGCATATTCGGGCACATCAACACCTCATTACGAATTTTTATATTGTGGCTCTTCCAACTCCATTTCGACTTGGCGATCGTGAAGATCCTTTTGAATTTCCTCCATGACCAGCATCATATCATGAAACGTTCTTTGGGCAGCTTCTTCTTGTGAAAGTAATGCAAGCTCGGATAGCTGGGCTTCAATGCTTTTCAGCGTAGCAATACTTTGCTTTACACTTGAGATAACCGTCATTATCATCATCCTTGAAATGTATTCTTTTCCATTAGCTATTCTCTGCAAAAAGCCGAATTTTATAAAGTGAAAGAAACCGGTCCGCATGGAGCAAACCGGGTATTTTCTTTATTGATTGTATTGCGGCTCTTCCTGCTGAATTTGCTGAACCCGCGGTTCTATACTATCGATTATCGATTGTGTTTGCTTCGCAGCATCTGAATACAATTGTTTTGCCTCTTGATTATCAGTCCCTAATGCAAAGGTCTCCAAGCTTGCCTGTGCACTTTTTAAACCAGCAATCGTTTGTTTTACTTGGGTGATAACAGTCATTGATTTTCCTTCTTTCTTTGAAGATTTAAATACAGAAATAGTGTGGTAATATTTCACCATTATTATGTAAAAATTCAAACGGTAATTTCATGGAAGGAATGGTCCAATGTTGTCATTTTGGCATGAAATGACCATATTTGGTAACGATAATCATTAGTAATGAATGGTGTATTTAAAGGTGAAGGATCGCAGCGCAAAACGAATGAAAGGGGAGTTTTATGTGAATACGGTTAAAGCACTATCACTACATGAAATGATTAGCTTAATCACACAGGAATTTCAAACTTCCTTTGACTTTGTTGAAAAGACATTACAAATCGATGAAAAAACAGCCCAGCTTCTATACATTAAAACGGTTGTAAATGGAACCGACCTGCAGGAATGTGTCATTAAACCCTTTTTTGAACTTCCGACAGAGCATCATTATAAAGCTTACTTAACATCACTTCCGCAGCAGCAGGAATTAAAAGGAAAAGAACAAATCCTTGATGAAATGACAAGAGGAAGCATTGTCGTTATTGTACAAGGAAGTATCCTGCTGTTAGATATAAAAAAGGTAAATACCGATTCAGTTCAGCAGGTCAATCTAGAACCAACCTTACAGGGACCAGAGCTGGCATTAAGTGAAGATATTGCTACGAATATTAATCTTATCCGTCAGCGCTATCACAGTCCATCTCTTACAATAGAAATGCAGCAAATAGGGCAGAGGTCAAATCAATCACTTGCTATTGTATATGACAGCCAGAGTGTTAATCAGGCAGTTCTTGAAATAATAAAAAAGAAGATAGAATCTTTACATTCTCCTTTAATCCAAACAACTGCTGAGATGCAGCGGCTGCTAAACGATAAAAAACGATCATTATTACCTACTTCCATGCTGACTGAGCGAACGGATCGAATCATTTATAATATTTCAGGTGGGAAGGTTGTTTTATTGCTGGATGGGAATCCGGTATCACTTATCGCACCTGCAGTGTTTTTCGATTTTATGTCAGCTACAGAAGATAATTACCGTCCTTTTTGGGTAACGATGTTTAATAAAATTCTCCGCTACTTGGGATTAATTATTTGTTTAACCCTGCCGGCTCTTTATGTTGCTATTTCATCCTATAACCCTGAAGTGTTCCGTTTTGAACTAGCATTGTCGGTCTCTGGAAGCAGGATTGGTGTTCCGTATCCCTCATTTATTGAAGTTTTATTTATGTTAATTGTGATGGAGTTATTAATTGAAGCAAGTATTCGCTTGCCAAAAGTAATTGCAGGTACGGCAACAACTGTGGGCGGTTTAATTTTGGGAACCGCAGCAACTGAAGCAGCCTTAACCTCGACCATCATGATTATTATTGTATCAGCAATGGCGATCTCAACCTTTGTTATTCCTATTAATGAACTAGGCTTTGCCATTCGAATTATTAAGTATGGAGTGCTACTGTTTGCAACCATTGGAGGCTTACTTGGATTAGTTTTGTTTTTACTTGGATTCATCATGTATATGGCGAATATGGACAGCTTTGGGGAGCCATATTTTAAGTTATTTATCCAAAGGAAAACAGCGGAAGTAAAGGGGGATACGGCATGAGTCGCTACTTCTACTATATTACTTTTATCAATATGGTTACCAGTATGGCTGCCTCGATGCCAAAAATTTTGCTGTTACATAGAGAGGGTGGGGCTATCGTTTCCATACTGGTTTCGATTCCAATTGGTTTGGGTGTTTGCTATTTAATTGGTCGTTTTTATCAGTGTTTTCCTGGGAAAGGATTACCAGAGTTGATGGATGACTATATACCAAAATTTATTAAAATCCTTTTTTTATTAGTCATTGGTTTAGTGTGGTTTGCGGCAGGACTCCTTTCTGTTATCATGTATTCTTTTATTATCAAACGATTTTTATCTCCTAATGCTAATTTAATTTATATTGTGTCATTGATTTTGCTTTTTATTTACTATGGGGCATTAATGAAGTCAAAAAATGTTCTTTACGTACTGGAAATGATTTTTATCCTAACAGTTCCACTGGTCATTCTGCTAATTGTTAAAGCCTTTACTAATGATTATTTTGAAATGGACTTTGTGAAGGTAGCCATTATGCATGCACAGAATTTTCCAACCTTCAGTACAGTAAGTGCAGCATCGTTTATCTTTTGGGGACCAGCCAACCTGGTAATATTCAATCGAGTGATGACAAAGAAACAATCCATGACGTGGAAGTCACTGGCCATACTAGGCCTGTTTGGAACGGGAGTACTGCTAACAAGCTATTTTATGCCTATAGGGTTACTTGGTTTTGAAAATGTAGGGACGATTATATACCCTGGAATAACAGCATCAGATACCTTGCATTTTCAATATTGGATTATTGAACGTGTCGTATTCGTTGTATTAATGCTTTTATTAGCGATAACTTTTGCCAGTATATTAACCCATTGGCATGTTGCGATAGAAGTTTTAACTAATGTCATCTATTTTAAGAAATTTAAATGGAAGAAACATAATCTAACTCCGCATCTTTTCTTGATTATTTTTTGGATAACGAGCTTACAAGTTGTGACGTACTTAACTGAATATCAGCTAGTAAAATATACAGGCTATTTCTATAATTTGTTTCCCTTTCTTCTAACGGTTATGTTCCTATTATTTTGGGTTATTAGAAGGAGGGCTAAGGCATGATGATCCTATTTCAAAAAATGAAAGTCCTAGTCCTTGTTCTCATTCTTGTTGGAAATAGCCTCCTTCAAACTGGCTGTGGATTTAAAGACATCGATAAAAGAATTTTTGTATTAGCGATTGGTATTGATCAGGCTGAAAGTAAAGGGAATCGATACAAGGTAACATTGAAATTAGCTCTGCCATCAGGTTCAGTAAAACAAGCAACTGGCACCATGTATTCTTATTTAACAAAAGATAGTACAAAAATGGCAGATGCAATCAGACAATTGAAAACTCAGGTAGATAAGGAGTTTGATTTTGGTCATTTAAAAACAATCATTATTGGGAAAGAGCTTTTGAATGATGATATAAGTGAAATTACAGACATTTTTTTAAGAAGGAGAGACTTTCAACGAATTACATGGGTCGCTGTTGGGAGTCCAACAGCAGAAAAAGTAATCAAAACAGAGCCAAAGTCCGAAATGCCAGCCTCTGTTTCGTTATTTAATATTTTTGCAAATACAGGAGTTGAAAGCCCTTATATTGTGACCAGCTATCTTTTTGATCTTAGGAGAAAAATGAAGGAGCATGGTGTCGATCCCATCCTGCCTGTAATACAGGTGGATAAGAAAAGTACGAAGCTAATCGTCAATCATTCGGCAGTGTTGTCTAGTCAAAGGGAAACACTAGAATTAACCCCAAGACAAACGAAGATTTATAATATGTTAAAAAATAATCTTAATAAAATGGAATTGATGATTAAAAAAGAAGATCTTGAATACATTGTATCCATTGATTCGCTTAAAACAAATTATAAGATTTTAACATCTGCTAATTCAGCCCCTATTATAAAAATGAACGTTGACTTAGTAGGAATTTTAGAAGAAGCTGACCAATATATAAACGTTAAAGAACTTAATGAGTTAAGCAACTTCGCCAGTAAAGAAGTGGAAAAGTGGGTCGAAGCTCTCTTTATAACCTTTCAGAAAAAGAACGTTGATCCATTAGGGTTTGGACTACGGTATAAAGCGACAAGATTATATAAAGAGGGGCTTTTTTCCAAATGGGAGGAAGAGGTTTACCCTAATTTAAAATTAGATGTATCCGTTAATGTAGGAATTAAGAGTACAGGGGTAATTGAATAAAGTCACCTTAAAGAAAAAGGAACACAATGGGTTCACCCAGTATGACCTATTGCGTTCCTTTTATTATTTAACCAATCGATTGGTTCTTCGATTGCCCGGAAAATTGACTGTGATACAAATCAGCATAAAAACCATTCTGAGCCAATAATTCTTCATGATTTCCTTGCTCGATGACTTTCCCTTCATTCATAACGAGAATCACATCGGCATCCCTAATTGTAGACAAACGATGGGCAATCACAAAGCTTGTTCGCCCTTTCATGAGATGATTCATCGCCTTTTGAATATGAATCTCTGTCCTTGTGTCTACACTGCTTGTCGCTTCATCTAAAATTAAGATCGACGGATTAGCTAAAATCGCACGAGCAATCGTTAATAATTGTTTTTGACCTTGTGAGATATTGGTTGCTTCTTCGTTTAGAACTGTCGCATAGCCCTCTGGAAGGGTACGAATAAAATGGTCTGCATGTGCTGCCTTAGCAGCTTCTATCACTTCTTCCTCACTAGCATCTTCCCGGCCATAGCCAATATTATCGGCAATTGTACCATTAAATAACCATGTATCCTGAAGCACCATGCCAAATAGGCTGTGCAAATCACTCCGCTTGAGTTTAGTAATATCGACACCATCAATGCAAATGGTACCGTTATTGATTTCATAAAAACGCATGAGTAGGTTTACGAGCGTCGTTTTCCCTGCACCTGTAGGTCCGACAATGGCCACCGTTTGACCTGGCTGAACCTCTAAATTCATATCCTTAATTAACATTTGATCCTCTGTGTAGCCGAAGTCAACATGTTCAAACGATACCCTTCCTTTTGGGAAAGTGATGACTTTAGCATTCTCCTCTTCTGGAACCTGCTCCTCTTCATCTAAAAATTCAAATACTCGCTCAGCAGAAGCCACTGTTGATTGAATGATATTGGCAATATTGGCCGTTTGGGCAATGGGCTGTGAAAATTGGCGAGAGTATTGAATAAATGCCTGAATATCTCCAACAGAAATGGTTCCCTTCGTGACAAAAATACCGCCGACGATACTAATAAGAACATAGGCAAGGTTACCAACAAATGACATTAGCGGCATGATGATACCGGATAGGAACTGGGCCTTCCAGCCAAACTGGTATAATTCCTCATTCACCACTTTAAATTCTTCAATCGCTTTCCTTTCGTGACCGAATGCTTTTACGACCTCATGGCCCGTATACATTTCTTCAACTTGTCCGCTTAATTGTCCCAACGTTTTTTGCTGTCCGACAAAATAAGGCTGTGATTTCTTCGCCACAAGCACCGCAACTACCGCACTTAACGGCAAAGTACAGAGTAATATGATGGTCATTACTGGACTGATGGTAATCATCATGATAATGACACCAATAATGGTCACGACAGAGGTAATAATCTGTGTCAAGCTTTGCTGGAGTGTTGTGCTAATATTATCAACATCATTTACAATCCGGCTTAACGTCTCACCTGTAGTTGTGCCGTCAAAATATTTCAGCGGCAGCTTATTCATTTTCGCTTCTGCTTCTTCACGTAATGTATAGACAGTCTTTTGCGCCACGCTGGCCATGATGTATTGTTGGATCCACATGAACAAGGAACTGAATAAATAGAGTCCCGCCAGCAAGCCTAGAATCCGAAATAGATAGTCAAAATCAATTCCGGCACCAGGTATTCCTTTAAATTTTTCAATTAATCCTTCAAATATTTTTGTTGTTGCCATGCCTAGGATTTTTGGTCCTAAAATTGAAAAAACCGTACTTAGCATGGCTGCAATCAAAACCGTCAATAATTGAAATCGATAGGGAGCTAAATATCGAATGAGCCTTTTTAATGTACCTTTAAAATCCTTCGCCTTTTGAACCGGTGCCCCCATGCCGCCGCGTGGTCCAAATCCTGGGCCTTTATGTTTAACTGATTCACTTCGATTACTCATGCTAATTCCTCCTCTGTGGCTTGAGAAGAGACAATTTCCTGATAGACTCCACAGGTTTTCATAAGCTCTTTATGGGTCCCGATTCCCGCTACATTGCCTTCATCGAGTACGATAATTTGATCCGCATCCATAACGGTAGAAACGCGCTGCGCAACAACCAAAAGGGCTGCGTTTTCTGTTACTTGCTTGAGAGCTTTCCGCAGCATCGCATCTGTTTTATAATCCAATGCAGAAAAACTATCATCAAATAAATAAATTTCCGGCCTTCTTACAAGTGCTCTTGCAATGGACAGACGCTGCTTTTGTCCCCCGGACAGGTTCGTTCCACCTTGTGATATGGTTGAATCGAGCCCTTTATCCAGTTTGGATACAAAATCATAGGCCTGAGCTATTTTGAGCGCATGAATGAATTCCTCATCCGAGCTGTTTTCATTTCCAAATAATAGATTTTCTTTTATAGTGCCGGTAAAAAGAACGGCCTTTTGCGGTACAAGACCAATTTTCTCCCGCAGCTTCTCTAACGTCATATCCTTGATATCAATCCCATCGATAAGAATGGATCCACTATCAATTTCATAGAATCGAGGAATCAGTTTAAGCAGGGAAGACTTACCTGAACCAGTTCCACCGATAATCGCCGTTGTTTCACCTGGCTTCACTTGAAAGGAAAGGTTTCTTAGAGCAGGAACCTCTGCACCTGGATAGCTGAACGTTACATGGCGGAATTCTAAATATCCTTTTTTCTGAGCCACAATAGAATGAGACGTTTCCTGTATGACTGGCTGCGTCTGCAGCACTTCATTGATCCGCACAGCTGATGCAGAAGCACGCGGAATCATAACAAACATCATCGACAGCATAATCATGGAGAACATAATTTGCATCGCATATTGAATGAACGCCATCAAGCCGCCGACCTGCATATTTCCCTCATCAATCTGTAAAGCGCCGAACCATATTATTGAAATGACTGTGTAGTTCATAATCAGCATTAGCACCGGCATTAAGAGTGCCATGATTTTATTGACTTTAATCGAGGTCTCCGTGAGGTCGGCATTCGCATGCTGAAATCGATTTTTTTCATAGACGATACGGTTAAAGGAACGAATGACTCTTATTCCAGTTAAGTTTTCCCGTAAGACACGGTTTACCTGGTCAAGCCGCACTTGAACGAGTTTGAACAAGGGGATACCTTTCCAAACAACCAGTAATATGACGGCAAAAAGCACCGGTATGGCTACAAGAAATATCTTTGATAGCTCTGCGTCTTGCGAATAGGCCATAATCATCCCGCCTATTGCCATAATTGGAGCAGTTACCATCATCCGCAGCACCATATTTACAACCTGCTGCACCTGCGTAATATCATTCGTTGTTCTTGTAATGAGCGATGCTGTGCCAAACCGATCAAATTCCTGTAACGTGAAATTTTCAACATGAGAAAATACCTTGTGTCGTAAATCCTTCCCAAAGGACATGGATACTTTTGCGCTATAATAACTTGCCGCGATTGAACAGATGGTTCCAAGAGCAGCAACCAGCAGCATCAAGCCTCCAATTTTCCAAATGTAGGGTGTATCTTGGTTGACAACTCCTTTATCAATAATGTCAGCCATTAATGTTGGTAAATACAATTCTGATAATGACTGGAAAAGGATGAGAGTCAGTACGAGAACAATCAGTATTTGATACGGCCGTAAATAACGCATGAGCTTGAGCAATTTGAAATCAACTCCATTTACTTTACTTTCATAAATTAGACCTTACTAATAATACTATAAAAATTAGTATAGAAGTAAACTTTTGGAAGAGGAATTTCGTGTTTGGAAGGTGGATTTTATGCTGGGTTTTTATAAAACAAAAAAGGTGTCCAATGGATACTAAGGACACCGTCTTAATTAGGAATATTTTCATTAATGAGCATGGGAGCGTGGATGGTTTGGAAATAATGTATGTCCATTTCTTCGAACATGTAACATGTAGCCAAGAAACATTTCAAGAATTCCGATTCCGAGGAAGGTATAATGAAGCCAATTGTAACCGCTAAGCCAAAAGAATTGAGCTAACATCCAAAGAATCATGATGAATCCTAGTAGTATAGTGGCCATCCCTGCATAACGAAAGTTTTTTAAGGTTAAATAAGATGCAACCAAACTGCCGATGCCATTTACAATTAATAGGAAGATAGCTGGGATTAAAAAGTCTTCAAATGGAGAAGGCTCTAACAGCGAAAGCGGAACACCCATACTTTCACCACTAGGGTCTAAAAGTGCACCCAGTCCTCCTGCTGTTGCTCCAATTCCCACAAATAACAATAACGCCCCTGTAATAGTTGGTAAAAACTTCCTTTTGTTCATTTCCTCATCCTCTTTCAATAGAATTAGAAGAATCGTAGTAGAAACAAATGAAGTATTTCCTACTTTTATTATATAACATTATTTGGGTTTGGGGTATAGGGGATAGGGTCTCTTAGCAAAATTAAGCAGAAAAGGCGAGAATCGATTATTGTTGCCTTAGGGAGAGCTGATAGTGCCCGTGAAGGCAATACAAGAGAACTACCGGGAACTATGGAGAGCTGATAGTGCCCGTGAAGGCAATACAAGAGAGCTACCGGGAACTATGGAGAGCTGATAGTGCCCGTGAAGGCAATACAAAAGCGCTACCGGGAACTATGGAGAGCTGATAGTGCCCGTGAAGGCAATGCAAGAGAGCTACCGGGAACTATGGAGAGCTGATAGTGCCCGTGAA
>Ga0180215_1003154_pt1 | contig 15774 bp, 12 predicted proteins | sample eDN3rd37CBELigBY_FD_128871 | JGI IMG/M metagenome (GOLD analysis project Ga0180215, IMG submission 128871) | Enriched backyard soil microbial communities from Emeryville, California, USA - eDNA 3rd pass 37_C BE-Lig BY (version 2) (version 2) | ecosystem: Environmental > Terrestrial > Soil >...
GCCGCGGCCCGCTGGGGCGAGGCGTTCCGCAGGGAGGAGGAGCTCGGCCTCCCCAGGCCGACCGCCGCATCCCTGGAGCTGCGCCGGCGCCTGGCAGACGCCTGGCACCGGCGGGCCCTCGTCCACGAGGAGCGGGGCCAGCTCCGGGAGGCCCGGGCCTGCTGGGCGAAGGCGGTGGCCGCCGACCCCGCCCACCTGGACGGACTGGCCGGCCTGCAGCGCCTCGCCCTCCGGGAGCAGGGGGGGCGCCTCCCCTGAACGTCGCGGCCGGCCCGCGCCGCGACGAATGTCGGCGGTTCCTGCTATACCCGCCCGGTGGCCGATACCAACCGACCGACCCTGACGCTGATCGACGGCTCGTCGTACATCTTCCGCGCGTACCACGCGATCCGCACGGAACTGTCGACATCGAAGGGCCTTCCCACCCGCGCCGTCTTCGGCTTCACCCGCATGCTCCTCAAGTCGCTGCGCGAAGCATCGCCCACCCACGTCGCCGTGGTCTGGGATCGCGACGGGCGCACGCTGCGGCGCGAGATCGATCCCCAGTACAAGGCGCACCGCCCCTCCGCGCCGGACGACCTCAAGCAGCAGTTCCCGTACATCCGCCAGGTGGTGGACGTGCTCGCCGTCCCCAGCGTGGAGAAGGAGGGCTGGGAGGCGGACGACCTGATCGCCACGCTCTCGAAGCAGGCGGTGGAGCGCGGCTTCGACGTGGTGATCGTCACCGGGGACAAGGACTTCTCCCAGCTGGTCGGGCCCCACGTCCGCCTCTACGACGGGATGACCGACAAGTGGACCGGTCCCGCGGAGGTGGAGGAGAAGTGGGGCGTCCCGGTGGAGAAGTTCCGGGAGCTGCAGGCGCTGCTGGGCGACGCGGTGGACAACATCCCGGGCGTCCCCGGCGTCGGCGCCAAGACCGCCGCCGAGTTGATCGGCCGCTACGGATCGGTCGACGGGGTGATCGCCGCCTGCGAGGCGGGCGAGTTGGGCAAGAAGAAGGTGGCGGTGGCGATCTGCGAGGCGAAGGAGCAGCTCGCCCGCAACAAGGAGCTGGTCCGCCTGCGAGACGACGTGCCCCTCGACGTGGGCCCGGAGGATCTCCAGCGCCGCCAGCCCGATCCGAAGCAGGTGCAGCAGCTCTTCCGGGAGCTGGAGTTCTACGGCCTGCTCCGGGAGCTGCCCGCGGTGCTCCCGACGCTCAAGGGGGCCGCCGCGGAGGAGCCCGCCGCGGCGCCAGCGGAGGCGCCGCCGGATGCCTTCGTGCTCCCGCCCACCGAGATCGTCACCGATGAGGCGGCGCTCGACGCGCTGGTGGAGCGGATCCGCAAGGCGGAGCGCGTCGGACTGCGCGTGGCTCCGCCCCAGGAGCCGGTGCACGAGGCGGAGCTGATCGGCATCGCCATCGCCGTCCCCGGCGAACCGAGCGCCTACGTCCCGGTGGGCCACGAGGGGATGTTCGTGGGGGCGCAGCTCCCCCGCGAGCGGGTGGTACGCGCCATCGTCGAAGCGCTCCAGGGCAAGCCCTGGTACGGCTCCCACACCAAGCGGGACCTGGTCGTCCTCGCCGGCGCCGGCGTGGATCTCCACCCCGCGTCGGGAGACGCGGAGCTGGCCGCCTACCTGCTCAACCCGGCGCGGCGCACCTTCGAGACCACCGACCTCGCCAGGGAGAAGCTCGCCTGCGACATCCCCGAGTACGGCGCGATCGCCGGGGTGGGCAAGGAGCGCAAGCGCTTCGCCACCCTCGAGCCGAAGGTGGCGGGGGAGTGGATGGGGGCGACCGCCGCCTGCGCCGCGGAGGTCGCCGTGCGCCTCGCCGCCGAGATCGAGGAGGCGGGGCTGGACAGGGTCTACCGGGAGCTGGAGCTGCCGCTGGTGCCGATCCTCGCCCGCATGGAGCGGCACGGCATCCGCCTCGACGTGGAGCCGCTGCGCGCCTTCGGGCGCGAGCTGGACGAGAAGCTCGCGGTGCTCCTGCAGCGCTGCTACGACGCGGTCGGCCACGAGTTCAACGTGGGGTCACCGAAGCAGCTGGCGCAGGTCCTCTTCGAGGAGCTGAAGCTGCCGGTGATCAAGCGGACCCGCACCGGCCCCTCCACCGATCACGAGGTGCTCGAGAAGCTGGCGGAGAAGCACGAGCTGCCCCGCGCCGTCCTCGAGTACCGCGCACTCTCCAAGCTGAAGGGGACGTACGTCGACACGCTGCCGCAGCTCGTGGGCAGGGACGGGCGGCTCCACACCACCTTCGACCAGAGCAACACCGCCACCGGGCGCCTCGCCTCGCTCGATCCCAACCTGATGAACATCCCGATCCGCACCGAGGAGGGCAGGCGGATCCGCCAGGCCTTCATCGCCGATCCGGGGTTCGTTCTCGTCTCCGCGGACTATTCGCAGATCGAGCTGCGCATCCTCGCCCACGTCTCGGGCGATCCGGGGCTGATCGACGCGCTGCGCTCCGGCGCCGACGTCCACAGCCGCACCGCCGCCGAGGTCTTCTCCGTGCCGGAGGGCGAGGTGACCGCCGACCAGCGGCGCATCGCCAAGATGATCAACTACGCGGTGGCCTACGGTCTCTCCGCCTACGGCCTCTCCACCCGCCTCGACATTCCCGCGGGGGAGGCGGCGGCGATCATCAAGGCCTACTTCGAGAAGTACGCGGGCGTGAAGTCGTGGATCGACGGGCTCCTCGCCGAGGCCCGATCCACCGGCTACGTGACGACGCTCGAGGGCAGGCGGCGCTTCCTCCCCGACCTCAACTCCCGCAACCCGGCGCTGCGGCAGGCTGCGGAGCGGGCGGCGATCAACATGCCGATCCAGGGGACCGCCGCGGACATCATGAAGCGGGCGATGATCCGGCTCGACGAGACGCTCCGCGCGGAGCGCCTCGACGCGCGCCTCCTGCTCCAGGTGCACGACGAGCTGGTGCTCGAGGTGCGCGAGGGGGCGGAGGAGCGGATCGCCGGGCTGGTCCGCACCGCGATGGAGGGCGCGGCGTCGCTCGCCGTTCCGCTGGTGGTCGACGTGGGGATGGGGCCGAACTGGGCGCTCGCCCACTGACGTTTCGGCCCGCCGCGCAGGATCAGGTCGCTGCCGGCTCGAAGGGCGGCTCCCCGTGGGGCCGCGCCTCCGCGCCGCGCCTGGGCCCGCCGTACGCCACGAGGACGATTCCGGTGAAGCGCGGCGCGGCGAAGCGGGGGCGCTCGCCGAAGAGGCGCGCCTGCTCGTCGAGGACGCCTTCGTGGAGCACGTCGAGCGCGGCGTGGACGAAGTCGAGCGTCTCCTCGTCCGCGGCGCCTCCCTCCAGCGGCTCGATCACGTCGTGGAGGAGCTCCCGCAGGAACGCCAGCTCGGTGCGCAGCTGCTCCTCGCCCCCCTCCGGCGCCACCCGGAGGACGCCGCCCGCCCGCGCCCAGGGCGCCGCGGGATCCGGCCGGACCGCGATCAGCTCCTCCGCCAGCTTGCGGAGGAAGGGGGCGACCACGCCGTCGAGCAGCGGCGGGGCGAGGAGCCCGTGGTGCTGGAAGCCGCCCGCCTGCCGTCGGAAGATCCCCGCCAGCCGTTCGCTCCCCTCGAGGAGCCGCTTCGCAGCGCGGTAGCGGGGGTGGTTGGCACTGCCGTTCTCCATCGCCGTCTCCTCGGTCGGCAGGGAAAGGCAAGCGGCGCGCCAACGCCGCAAGCCGCTCGATTCCCACCCGTCCGGGTGACGCAGGAAGCCGCCCATGCGCATCGGCGGGACGAAGCGAGGGAAGCGCCTTGCCCAGCGGGGCCGGCCGGCTGGCCACGTGGGCAGCGGCCGACCCATGCCGTGCGGCCTTACTGGAAGACGGTGCAGCAACCGGTGACGCAGAACTCGCTGGCGCCCGGGCAATCGGCGCTGGTGGTGCAGCTCGCCCTGCCGCCGGGGCAGAGCGGTCCGGTGGAGCCGCCGGTGCCGCCCGTCCCGCCGCCGCTGCCGCCGGAGCCCCCGCCACCGGTGCCGGGGGGCTCGCCGATGCAGTTCTCGCCCTCCTCGCAGGGGTTGTTGCAGTCGGTGTTCTGCTCGCAGGTCCCGCAGAAGGTGCAGAACCGGGTGACGCCGTCGCCGTCGGTGATGCAGTTGAGGCCCGTGTCGCAGGTGAAGTCCGCGTGGCAGCGGCCGCCCTCGGTGCCCGGCGCCGCGTCGGGGATCCGCGCCGTGCGGCAGCCGGGGGTGAACATACCCACCTGCTCGGGCTTGCCGTTGCCGTTCACGTCGATCCAGCAGCAGCCGAAGCAGTCGCAGCCGTTCGGCGTCCAGTCGAGGCACAGCTCGTCATTGCCCCTGCCGGAGTTGCCGTCGAAGAAGCACTCCGTGGCGGCGTTGGAGCCGCGGTTGTCACCGGGGATGCCGGTCCAGTAGCTCGACTCGTCGTTGTCGTAGGGACCGCTGCACTCCGGATCGAACTCGTCGGCGAGGCCGTCGCCATCGTTGTCGAGGCCGTCCGAGCACTGGCAGGTGGTGCCCTGGCAGTCGAGCCCCTTGATCACCGTGGCGCCGCCGGTGCCGCCCGCGCCACCGCCGCTGCCGCCGAGGCCGCCGGCCCCGCCGAGGCCCCCCGTGCCGCCGTCGCCGCCGCCCGAGCCGCCCAGGCCGCCGCTGCCGCCGGCGCCGCCACCGCTGCCGCCCGGCGCGGTACCGCCGCTGCCGCCGCTGGCGCCGACGCCGCCTGCGCCGCCGCCGTTCTCGTCACCGTTGTCCGAATCGCCGCCGCAGCTCCAGGCCGAGGCGGTGGCGATCGCGAGGAGCGCCACGAGGGTAAAGCGGTTCATGAGGGTCCCCTTTGGAAAATTTGGAGAGTATCCTACGGGGAGCCGCACGAAATTGCACGAATCTCGTTTGGGCCTCAGTGCCGCCAGCCGCCGGGGGGCGGCAGCGCTTCGTCGTCGTCCGGTTGCTGCGGGCCCTCCCGCTCGGGTACGGGGCTGGCGGCCGCCGTGGGATGGGTGGGCTCCCAGCCGCCGGGCGGTGCGGCGGGGAAGACGATCTCGACGAACGCCTTCTCCTCCTCGTGCTCCGGCAGCTCCTGCTCCTCGAAATCGGGGCCGTCGGCCATCTCCTCGATCCGCGCGCGGGAGCGCCGGCGCGCCCGCCAGGCGCCGACCACGAGGAGGAGGGCCGCGAGGCCGTAGAGCAGGTTGACGTCGCCGAGGATGGGGAGCCAGCCGTAGCGGTCGCGGAGCGTCTCCTTCCAGTCGAGCTCCAGCACCACCTGCGGGGCGCCCCAGGCGGCAGGGAGCGCCTCGTCGAAGGGGCGTCCATCGGCCAGGAGGCGGATGAGCTGCTGGAGGGCGGTGCGATCGCCGCTCGCGCCGAGGAAGGAGACGAGGGAGACGCTCTGCGCGTAGGCGAGGTCGGCGTCCGTGGCGGAGCCGGGCCAGCCGTCCTCGAGGTCGCGGATGGGGATGAGGGCGTCGGCGACCGTGGCCCGGGCGAGGGTGGCGTTGCGGGAGAGGGTCCACTCGCCTGCGTAGAGCTGGGCGAAGCCCTCGGTGAACCAGCGGGGCATCGGCCCCTGGACGAGCCGGCCCAGGGCGACGTGGGCGAGCTCGTGGCGGAGGACGCCCCGCGGATCGCCGCCGCGCCCCGCCGCCTGCACGTCGATCACCACCAGGCCGACCCCCGTCCAGGCGACCCCTGCCGCCCAGCCGGGGACCTTGCCGCCGCGGGGCTGCAGGGCCTCGAACTCGCTGCGGCCGTGGGCGAAGCGGATCTCGATCGGGCCGGCGTCAAGGCCGCCGAGCAGCCCCTCCAGCTCCGCGCGCTCCTCCACCAGCCGCGCCGCCAGCCTGCGGGCCACGTTGGCCGCGGGGCCGGGCGCGGCGATCACCTGCATCCGGGCGGCGGGATCGACGGCGATCTCCACCACCGCCATCGCGGGCGTGAGGTCCAGCGCCCGGGCGGCGGGCGCGGGGGCGGGCTCCGCACCAGCGGGAAGCGCCGCGAGGAGCAGAAGGAGCGGGGCGAGGAGGGTGCGGAGCGTCTTCATCTGCCATCCGATGCCGGGGGAGGAGCGACCGTTGCGCGGCCCGGCTGCAGGGGCAGACGAAATGGTCCTTCGGAACGTACGGCAGGCGGGCGATCTGGCAAGCGCGGCCCGGCCGGGGGGCGGGTCAGCCGCCCAGGCCGAGGCGGGCCGCCGCGGTCGGCTCGTCGACGCCGCGGACGAGGAGGGTCTTCCGCTTGCCGGTGGCGCCCGCCACCAGCTCCACGTCGCGCTTCGGGACGGAGAAGGTCTCGGCGAGGAAGGCGATCACCGCGGCATTGGCCTCGCCGTCGACGGGCGGCGCCGCCACCTGGAGCTTGAGCCTGTCGCCGTGCTCCCCCACCACGCGGGTGCGGGAGGCGCGCGGCTGGACGACGATCTCCACGAGCACGCCGCCGGGGGCGCCGCGCAGCCAGGCGGGCATCGCGTCAGTCCTCCGCGCCCGCGGCGCGGGGGAGGTGGGCCACCGTCGCCTCCTCGATCCGCGCGGGCTCCTTGCCGATCGAGTCGAGGAGCGCGAGCTGCGCCTCCGCCGCCTGCCGGAGCTGGGTGGCGAAGAGGGCGCGCTGCCGCTTCATCTCGGTGATCTGGCCCATCACGTCGGCGAGCCGCTCGTTCGCCTGCTGGAGGAGGATCTCCGCGCGGAGCTCCGCCTCGGCGATGATGTTCTCCGCCTCCTTGCGGGCCTGGGCCTGGAGCTCCTCGGTGAGGCGCTGGGCGGTGACCAGCGTCTCCTGAACCAGCTTCTTCTGCCCCTCGAGATCGGCGATCCGCTCCTCGCGCCGCTTGAGCTCCTCGCGCAGATCGATGTTCTCGCGGGCGAGCTCCTCCACCTGCGCCGCGACGGTGTCGAGGAAGGCCCGGACCTCCGCGGGATCGAGGCCGCGGAACGAGCGGGCGAATTCCTTCTGCTGGATCTCGAGGGCGGTCACCTTCATGCGGCGCAGGATAGCGCCGCGCGTCCAGCGCTCCAACTTTCGGGCGCCCGCCTGCCCGCTGCCGCTGCGTGCGCGCGGGCACATTTGGACGCGACGCCTTGACCGGCGGCGCGCGCCTGCGCAGGGTGGAGCGCATGCGTGCGCTCCTCCTCTCTGCCGTGGCCGTGGTGTTCCTCTCGCCAGCGCGGGCGCGCGCCGCGGACGACGATCCCTGGTTCGGCAGGGACAAGGCGCTCCACTTCGGTGCCAGCGCCGTCCTCGCGCTGGGTGGCTACGCGCTGGGCGCCGCCTTCTTCGACGAGACGCCGCCGCGGCTCGCCACCGGCGCCGGCGTGGCGCTGGGGGCGGGGATCGCCAAGGAGCTGGCAGATCTGGCGGGCGCGGGGAGCGCGTCCTGGCGGGACATCGTCTGGGACGTCGCGGGGACGGGCACGGGGCTGCTGCTCGCGTGGGGCGCGGACGAGCTTCTCCTCGCCCCGGCGGGCGCGCGCGGCAGCGGCGACGCGAAGCTGCTCGCGGTGCGCGGGCGCTTCTGACCTCAGCCGATGATGAAGTCCTCGGGCACGACGTTGCCGTCGATGAAGCGCTGCAGCGTGAAGCGATCGAAGATCTCGTCCTTCGGCCCGCCGGTCATCCACTCGGCCATCAGCTCGGTCACCGCCGGCGCCATCATGAAGCCGTGGCCGACGAAGCCGTTGAGCTGGAGGAAGTTGGGCAGCTCCGGCGTCTCGCCGAGGATCGGGTTGTTGTCCGGGGTGACGTCGTAGCAGCCCGCCCACTGGCGGATCACCTTGAGGTCGCGCGTCTGCGGGATGCACTCGATGAGCGCGCGGGAGTAGCGGGCGAGGTAGCGCAGGGTGCTGCCCATCTCGAGCCCGGCGGGCTCGTTGGGATCGCCCATGCCGCCGACGATCTCGCCGCGCATCGACTGGCTGAAGTAGAGGCCGTTGCCGAGCACCGAGACGAGAGGCCCCAGCCACGGCTTGAGCGGCTCGGTGGAGCAGATCTCGTGCCGGTGCGGCTCGTTGGGCAGGTGGACGCCGGCGAGGCGCGCGATCCCCGGCGACCACGCGCCGGCGGCGTTGACGAGGACGTCGCACTTGACCGGGCCCCGGTCGGTCTGCACGCCGATCACCCTGCCGCCGGCGGTGTCGATCCCGGTGACCCGGGTGAACGTCTCCACCTGCACGCCCAGCTTGCGGGCGCCCTGGGCGTAGCCCCAGAGGAAGGGCCAGGGGAAGACGACGCCGTCCTCGGGGTTGAAGGCGGCGGCGACGAAGCGGCTCGAGTCGAGCTGGGGGACGATTTCCTTCGCGCCGCCGGGCGTGAGCATCCGCGTGGGCGCGCCGAGGGAGTTGTGGAGCTGGGCGTTGCGCTCGAGGCGCGCCGCCTGCGCCTCGTCCGTGGCGAGGAAGAGGTAGCCGCCCTGGCGGAACCAGACGTTGATCCCGAACTCGCGGGCGAAGGACTTGCACAGCTCGATCGAGCGCTTCGCGAGGCGGACCATCGTCGGCGTCGACCACTGCATGCGCACGCCGCCGCCGTTGCGGCCCGAGGCGCCGGAGCAGAGGTAGCCCTCCTCGAGGACCAGCACGTCCTTCTGGCCGCGGCGGGCAAGGTTCCACGCGAGGGCGAGGCCCATGATCCCGCCGCCGATGATCACCACCGACGCCTTCGCCGGCAGCTTCGTCTCCGGCTTGAGCGGGTGCGAGCCGCCGGTGGGGAAGCCGTCCGGCGCCACCTGCTCGAAGGGCTCCACCGGCGGGGGCACGCCCGCACCCGGCACGTCGCCCACCACGTCGAGGGGGAGGGTGGCCAGCTCGCCCAGCGAGACCACGCGCGCCGGCGGGCGCGGGGTGAAGGGGAGCATCGCCTTCTCCTCCACCGCTCCCTCGTCGGCGAGGATCCGCGCCACGTTCGCCAGGCAGTTCTTCCCCTGGCACATCCCTGTGCCGAAGCCGGTGAAGCGCTTGACCGACTCGATGTCCCGATAGCCCTTCGCGATGGCGTGGCGCACGTCGTCGACGGTCACGTCCTCGCAGGTGCAGACGAAGCACTTGCTCACCGCTCACCTCCAGCCGCGGCGAACGCCGCCGCCGCCCGTCCCGCCCGCTCGCCCTGCGCCGCCGCCTCGTTCGCGGAGCACGGGCCCGTCACCTCGCCGCAGGCGAAGACGCCGGGGATGCCGGTGCCGCCCGCCTCGTCCACCACCACGCCGAAGTGCCCGTCGCGGAAGGCGACGTGGGCGCCCGCGTGGCGGGCGAGATCCACCAGCGCCGAGGTGCTCCCCGCGATCGCAATCAGGTCGCAGGGGACCTTGCGCTCCTGGCCGGCTGCGTCGGCGATCACCGCGTCCGCAACCGCGCTCCTGCCCCGCGCCTTCACCAGGTGGCCCTTCGGTCCCTTGCGCAGGCCCGTCTCCGCCACCACCTCCGCGCCCGCCTTGCGGAGGAGGTCGGCGAGGGCGGATGCCTCGGGACCCTCGCCCGCAACCACCGCGCGCCTGCCCGGCAGGACGCCCTCGACGGTGATCAGGCGCGCCAGGGCGCGACCGGCGAAGACGCCCGGGAGGTCGTTGTTGCCGAAGGGCGGGAGCGGCTCCGCGGAGCCGGCGGCCACCACCACCGCGCGGGGCTGCACCACCAGCAGGCGCCGCTCGGCGGTGCGCACAGGCACCAGCGTGCCGCGCTCCCGGTAGAGCCCGAAGGCGAATCCGCTGGTGACCAGGTGCGCGCCCTTCGCGCGGAGGCGGTCGACCTGCTCCTCCACCCAGCCGGCGGGGGGCGCGTCGGGCAGCGCGAGGCCGGTGCGGAGCCTGCCGCCGGGGGCGGGCTGCTCCTCCACCACCGTCACCTGCGCCCCCGCGTCCGCCGCGGCGCGGGCAGCGGCGAGGCCCGCGGCGCCGGCACCCACCACCAGCACCTCCGTCTCGTGGGAGGCGAAGGAGGCGCCCGGCCTGCGGGCCGCGTCGGGGAGGTTGCCCAGACCCGCCATCTCCCGGGCCACCTTCGCCACCACCCGCTCCACCACCGGCACGCCAGCGAAGAGGGAGTGGTGATCGAGGCCGCGGGGGTACATCCAGTCGATCGTCGCGAAGACGTCGTGGTTCACCGATGGGAAGGCGTTCTGCCGCTCCACCCGCATCCCCTCGCGCACCCGGGTGGTGCAGGCGGTGACGTTCGGCTCGCCGTCCACGCGCACCAGGCATTGGGAGCACCGGCCCGACAGGCACCACGGGCCGCGGGCGCGGTGGTACTTCACCGCGCGGGAGAAGACCTCGACGCCGTTGGCGAGGAGAGCGGCGGCCAGCGTCTCGCCCTCCCGGGCCTTGAGCTGCTCGCCTTCGAAATCGATGCGCACGTCGGCGCCGCCGAGTGCCGTACCTGCCAGCCGTTCCGCCTTCGCCATGACCGCCTCGCGAAAAGTGGGCGCTCTATAGCACCAGCGGGGGTCAGGGTCAGCTGGTGTGCATTGACGCGGCGCGCCGGGCGGGCCTTCAGCCGCCGCGCGCAGGCGCGGCGCTCTTCTTCCGCGCCTGGGCGGGCGCATCCGGTGCGCTTCCGGTCCCCCGGGCCCGCGCCGCCTCCGCCGCCTTCGCCCGCTTCGCCGCGGCGCGCTTGCCGGTGCCGGGCGGCTTCGGGGCCGCCGCCCGCGCGGCCGCCTTCTGCTCCTTCTTCCGCCGCTGCCGCTCGCGGAAGCCCATCTTCTTCCGCGGCGCCCCGGGGGCGGCCTCGGAGTCCGCGGCGGGCTCCGCCGCGGGGGCGCGGACCGCGATCGGCTCGGCGGGCCGCTTGCGGGAGCGGGCCTGCTGGCGGCGGAGCTCCTCCCGGATCCCGCCGGGACCGAAGGCCTGTTCCAGCGCCTGCGCCGCGATGGGATGGAGCTCGCCACCGTGCTCCATCGCCTCCTCCTCGAGCATCGCGAACCAGAAGAGGCGCTTGGTCACCAGCGTCGCGTAGGCGCCCGGCGGCAGCGTGAAGGCCACGTTCACCTTCAGCCGGCCGCTGTTCATCTCGTCGCGCCGCGGCTCCGAGACCACCAGCTTGCCCGGGTAGATCAGCACCGGCCGCTCTTCGTGCTTGAAGAACATCCCCGGCAGATCGGGCAGCTCGAGGTCGGAGAGCCGGATGTGCTCGCGGGCCAGCGTCGCCTCCACCGCCTGCCGGGTGCGCTCGTCCGTGAACTCCGAGTCGGGCGCGAGCAGCGGGAAGGTGCGGTCGCGCAGGTCGCGCAGCACCTCGCCCGGCACCTCGCGCGGGAAGAGGAGACGGCCGGCCTGGTAGCGCAGGCTCACCATGTCCTCGTCCGGCAGGAAGCCCTGGAGGAGCCGGCGCACCCCCTCGTTCCAGAGCCAGCTCTGGTATTCGAAGATGAGGAGGGCGCGGTAGCGCGGCTCGATCTGGAGGAAGGCGCCCGCCCAGTCGTCCGGGTGCTCGCGGAGGTGGAGGAGGACGTTGCGGTAACGGGCCACCGCCTTGTACGGGCAGTGCTTCTCCCAGTCGCCCCAGTTCTTCTCCCAGAACGCCTTCACCTTCGCGTCGTCGCTCTTGTCGAGGGGCGAGGGCTTGGCCATGTAGTTGTGGAGCGCATGCTCGATCTGGCCGCGGATGAGATCCTTGGCGATGAAGCCCTGGCCGTGCTTGAGCGCGCCGAAGCGCTGGGAGTCGAAGTAGTTGACCACGCCCACCCGGCGCACCTCGGCCACCGAGGAGGCGAGCCGGGCCACGTCCTCCTCGCCCAGGTCGCGCACCGTCACCGCGAAGCGGTTCGCGGTGAGATTCGCGGCGGAGAGGGGCTCGGCGCTGCGGCCGAGAAACTTGAGGCGCAGGTCGGGCTCCTGCATCACCGCGTCCTTGCCGCGGATCGCCACCAGCTGCTCGGTCCGGCCCTGCTTGTCCTTGAGGCCGCAGAAGCTCACCGCGGCAGGGGGGATGCGCATCCGGGTGCAGATCCGCTGCACCGCCTCGAAGGTGGACAGCTTCTGCTTGTCCATCAGGTAGACGCGCCAGGGACCGCGGGGATCCTCGTCGAACCGGTAGGCCTCGCGGACGATGAAGTCCTCGGGCCGCTGCTTCAGCTTCATTCTGCTCGAACCTTGTCTGCCGGCACTCCGGCGTGAGGGGCCGCTTCTACCACACGTGGGCGGGATGAGAAGCGGGGCCTTCCGTGAGGAACGCGCGGCGGCGGGCGGCTCTGCCCGTCCCGGCGGCCACCCCGGCACCTGGCGAATGGCTGCCGTGCCCTCCATTGTTGGAGGTCCAGGGAGGACCGGCCCGTGCTCGGAGCGATCGACGTCGCCATCATCGCCGCTTTTCTCGCCTGGGCTGCCAGCGCGGGCCTGCGCAGCCGCGCCGTCTCGTCCGAGAATCTCGAGGAGTACTTCCTGGCGGGAAGGACGCTGCGGGGCTGGGAGGCGGGCACCTCCATGGCCGCCACCCAGTTCGCCGCGGATACGCCGCTGCTCGTCACCGGGATGATCGCCACCGCGGGGATCTTCTCGCTGTGGCGCCTGTGGATCTACGCCATCGCCTTCCTGCTCATGGGCTTCGTTCTCGGCGCCGCCTGGCGGCGGGCGGGGGTTCTCACCGACGCGGAGCTCGCCGAGACCCGGTATGGCGGGAGGTTCGCCGCCCCGTTGCGCGCAGCCAAGGCGATCTACTTCGGCACCATCTTCAACTGTGCCGTGATGGCGATGGTGCTCTTCGCCGCCACGCGGATCGCCGAGCCCTTCCTCCCCTGGGACCGGTGGCTGCCGCCCGAGCTCTACGGGGCGGTCGTCGACGTGGTGGAGGCGCTGGGGCTCCGGCTCACCTCGTCCACCACGCGGATCGCCGAGCTCTCCGCCAACAACCTGATCTCGCTCCTTGCCGTCCTCGCCGTCACGCTCTTCTATTCGACCACCGGCGGGCTGCGGGCGGTGGTGCGCACCGACGTGATCCAGCTTGCGCTTGCCATGGCCGGCACCGCCGCCTACGCGTGGTACGCCGTCGACGCCGCCGGCGGCCTCGGCGCCCTGCCGGGCAGGATCGCCGCGCTGTACGGTGACGGCAGGCTCGGACTCGGCGTCGATCAGCTCCTCGCCTTCACCCCGGGGCACGCCGCGGAGGGGGTGGGCCTGGCGCTGCTCGGCACGATGGCGATCCAGTGGTTCGCCCAGATGAACAGCGACGGCACCGGCTACCTCGCCCAGCGCACGATGGCATGCAGGAGCGATCGGGACGCGCGGCACGCGGCGATCTGGTTCACCGTGATCCAGATCTTCCTCCGCTCGCTCTTCTGGGTGGCGATCGGCCTCGCGCTGCTCGTCGTGATCCCCGCCGGCGCTGCGGGGCCGGGCTTCGTCGCGGAGCGCGAGGCTGCCTTCGTGCGCGGGATCGCCGAGCTCCTCCCGCCGGGCGTGCGGGGGGTCATGCTCGCGGCCCTCCTCGCCGCGCTCGCCTCCACCCTCGACACCCACCTCAACTGGGGCGGGTCCTACTGGACCAACGACATCTACAAGCGCTTCTGGTGCGAGGCACGGGGACGGACGCCCTCGAGCCGGTCGCTGGTGCGGGTGGCGCGCTTCTCCAACCTCCTCATCCTGGTGCTCTCGCTGGCGATCCTGACGCGCCTCGACTCGATCCAGTCCGCCTGGCAGACGAGCCTTCTCCTCGGCGCGGGAATGGGCGTGCCGCTGCTCCTGCGCTGGTTCTGGTGGCGGATGAGCGCTGCGGCGGAGCTCGGGGCGATCGTCGTCTCCACCACCGCGGCGCCGCTCCTGCTCACCTTCGTCGAGGGCGACGCGGTCCGGATGATCGCCATCACGTGCATCGCCACCGTCGCTGCCCTCCTCGTCGCCCGCTTCGGACCGGAAGAGCCGCGGGAGCGGGTCGAGGCCTTCTACCGCCGGGTCCACCCGCCCGGCTTCTGGGGGCCGGTGGCGCGGGCGTGCGGTCACGAGCCGCGTCACGCCGTGGCGAAGCTGGGCAACGGGCTGCTGCTCACCTTCGGCAGCGCCCTCGGGGTCTTCTGTGCGCTGGTGGGTGTGGGGACGCTCCTCTTCGGGAGTCCGGCGCCGGTCTTCTTCCCGTGGCGGGCGGGCTGGATCGCGCTGCTGCTCGCGAGCGCCGGTGGCCTCACGGTGTGGATCCGGCGGCGCCTCGTGAGTGGCTGAGAAGCCCGCCGGGATCACGCGTGCCTCCCTTCGTCTGGCGGGATCGGCGGTGCGCTTCCGTCGGCGAGGGGAAGCCGCGGGATCGAGCCGTCGCACGCCGGGCCATAGGTTCGGAAGAGCATCCCCTCGACGAAGAGGCTCGCGTCGGCGTTGCCCCCGATCGGAATCGGGAGGGCGGTTTCGGGATCGGGGCCGTGCTCGGCGAGCCAGGTGCGCAGCGCTTCTCCTGCCGTTCCATCGGGATCGAGGGCAGGGGCGTTCTCGAGCACGCGCCCGCGGGGATCACGCACGACCAGTTCGCCCGCTTCGAAGGTGGCGGCAAAACCGCCTTCGTGCAGGCACCAGTGGTGGAAGCTACAGAGGAGGGCGAGGTTGTCCAGGTTGGTGGGACCTCCCTTCGCCCAGTGGCGGACGTGGTGGGCATCGAGGGAGATGGTGTTGGAGCAGCCGGGGAAGCGGCAGTGCCTGTCGCGGAGGGCGAGGGCGCGCGCCAGCGGCGCCGGGACCGTGCGTGAGCGCCTGCCGACACCGATCACCGCGCCGTCCTCGCCCCGGGCGAACGGGATCACCGCTGCATCGCAGGCCAGGCGGCGGGCGGTCTCCGGGGAGAGCGCCGTTCCGTCCCGGAGGGCAGCGGGCGCCGGATCCGTACCGGTCAAGGTCTCCAACTTCGTCTCCACGAAGACCTCCGCTCGGGCGAGACGCCGGGAGGCGAACGCGGGGTTTTCGCGGAAGGCCCGGCAGATGGCGAGGAGGGCGTCGACGCGGTTGAAGGTCGAGCGGTCCACGACCTCCGCGGGGTGGTAGGCCGGGGGCACGCGCCGTGGCGGATCGTGCGCTTCGATCGCGACGGTGCCGGCTACGGGCGGCGCGCCGTCCGGCGTTTCCTGCGCTCGCCCGGAGCGCCGTGCCTCTTCTGCTGCCTTCGACCAGGCCTGCGCACAGGTGGCGTTCACGGTCGCGACGATCTCCGCCATTTCCTCCACGGGCAGCTGGATGGTGCCCCTCGCGAAGCCGCCACCGATGTCGCGGGTGCGAAACCACCTTCCTTCGGTGCGCGAGATGCGGGGGCGTCCCTCGACCTGCTCTTCCGCAACGTGGCGAAACTGGCGGCAGAGCCGCTCGAGCTGATGGGCGGTGGCGCAGCGGGCGGTCACCAGCAGCTCGGACTCGTTCTCCGGCGTCGCCACGCGGGTGAGGGCGCGGGCCTTGGAGAAGCTGATCTGCGCGTCGGCGAGCGCCGCGTCGATCGAGGGAAGCCGGCCGAGCGCTCTGGCGACGCGCATGCGCTCGCGGGCGATGCCGGGGGACATCCCGGTTCGCCAGCTGAGCCAGTCGGCGGCGCTCTTGCGCCCGTAGGCCTCCCAGCCGCGCTGCTCGTCGAATGCGCGCAACGCGACGAGGAGCCGGTGGTTCGCCTTCGCGAGGATCGCGGCGGCGGTGACGATCTCCCGCTCGAGCTCGACGAGTCGAGCCACACGTTCGCGCTGCGCCTGCAGGTGCGCGTCGTCTTCTTCGGTCAGGTCTGTGTTCGCGTCGCCGCCCGTCCGGAGCAGGATCCCAGGTGCAGCCTCGAGGTCGGGACCGGCGAAGCCTCCAACGCTTCCGTCCGGTGCCATCGGTCCTCCCGTGGAGACGAGGCGACCGTAGCAGGTGGGTCTGACATTGGGGGCAAGCGCGC
>Ga0180215_1003155_pt1 | contig 15774 bp, 16 predicted proteins | sample eDN3rd37CBELigBY_FD_128871 | JGI IMG/M metagenome (GOLD analysis project Ga0180215, IMG submission 128871) | Enriched backyard soil microbial communities from Emeryville, California, USA - eDNA 3rd pass 37_C BE-Lig BY (version 2) (version 2) | ecosystem: Environmental > Terrestrial > Soil >...
ACGATCGGGGCCAAGCGCGGCGAGCGCACCTACGAGATCACCACCCACCGGGCCGAGGCCTACGACCCGGCGTCACGCAAGCCCGACGTGGCCTACGCCGACGACGTGGAGGCCGACCTGTCGCGGCGCGACTTCACCGTCAACGCCATGGCGCTGTCGTTGCCCCAGCCCGTGCTGGTCGACCCGTTCGGGGGCGCCGCCGACCTCGCGGCCGGCGTGCTGCGCACCCCGCTCGCGCCCGAGGTGTCCTTCTCCGACGACCCGTTGCGCATGCTGCGGGCCGCCCGGTTCAAGGCCGCCTACGACCTCGAGCCCACCCACGAGCTGGTGGCCGCGGCCGCGTCGATGCGCTCACGCCTGTCGATCGTGTCGGCCGAGCGGATCCGCGACGAGCTCAACAAGCTCATCATCGTGCCCCGCCCCGGCGAGGGGCTGTGGTTCCTGGTCCGCACCGGCCTGGCCGAGGAGTTCATCCCCGAGCTGCCCGCCATGCGGTTGGAGCAGGATCCCATCCACCGGCACAAGGACGTCCTGGCCCACACCATCGCGGTCGTCGAGAACGTGCGGCCCGGCGAGGAGCACCGGCTCACCCGCTTGGCCGCGCTGTTCCACGACGTGGGCAAGCCCAAGACCCGGTCGATCAGCGGGCGCGGCGTGTCGTTCCACCACCACGAGGTGGTCGGGGCGCGCATGACCCGCGACCGGATGCAGGCGCTGCGCTACCCGACGGCCGAGGTGGAGGCGGTGAGCAAGCTGGTGGAGCTCCACCTGCGCTTCCACACCTACAAGATGGGCTGGACCGACAGCGCCGTGCGCCGTTACGTGCGCGACGCCGGTCCGCTGCTCGACCAGCTGAACGAGCTGACCCGGTGCGACTGCACGACCCGCAACGAGCGCAAGGCGCGGATGCTGGCCAAGCGCATGGACGAGCTGGAGGAGCGCATCCGCGAGCTCCAGGCGGCCGAGGAGCTGAAGTCCATCCGACCCGACCTCGACGGCACCGAGGTGATGGACCGCCTGGGCATCCCGCCTGGGCCGGTGGTGGGGCGGGCCCTGGCCCACCTGCTGGAGCTGCGCCTGGAGGAAGGCCCGCTCGGCCGGGAGGAGGCGCTGCGCCGGCTCGACGAGTGGTGGGCGGAGCAGCCGGAGTCGGCGGGCGGCTGAGGGCGCAGCCGGAGTCGGCGAGCCCGGTCGCGCTGCCGGTCGCGCTACCCGGCCACGAACCGCACGAGCCGGCCGCCCAGGCTGAGGGCCACCAGCTCGCCGTCGGCGTCCTCGCCGAAGGCCACCACCTGCTCCACCGTGGCGAGCCGGTCGACGGCCTCCACCACCACGCCGTCGCGCTGGCGCAGGGCGCCCACCCGGCCCGAGCCGAAGTCGCCGTAGAGGTACGCCCCGGCCAGCCCCGGCACAGCCCGCCCGCGGTAGACGCGGCCGCCGGTGATCGACAGGTCGCCCCCGTCGTGGGCGTACTCGAACAGCGGGGGCACGTGGTCGGCGGGGACGGGGCCGTCGCCGAAGGGCTGCGACCCCTCGAAGCGGGACCAGCCGTAGTTCCGCCCGCCGGGGGTGCCGGCCGGCTCGAGGTTGACCTCCTCCAGGCGAGCCTGCCCCACGTCCGCGATCCAGAGGTCGCCGGTGACCCGGTCGAAGGCGATGCGCCACGGGTTGCGCAGGCCCCAGGCCCACACCTCCGGCGCGCCGTCGCGGCCGTCGGCGAAGGGGTTGTCGGGCGGGATGCCGTAGGGGCGGCCGGCCGACGGGCGCGACGGGTCGATGCGCAGCACCGTGCCGAGCAGCGAGTGCGGGTCCTGGCCCGAGCCGAGGGGGTCGCCCGCCCCGCCGCCGTCGCCCACGGTCACGTAGAGGTAGCCGTCGGGGCCGAGGTGCACGTCGCCGCCGTTGTGGTTGCCGAAGGCGGAGTGCTCGATGCGCAGCAGCTCGCGCCGGCTCGACGGGTCGGCCCGCACGGGTCCGGCGTCGGGACCGGTCACCGCGTACTCGGCCACGGCCACGTCGCCGTCGGGCAGCGTGTGGTGGATCGTGAGGTGGCGGCCGGCCGCGTCGAAGGCCAGGCCGAGCAGCCCGCGCTCGCCGCCGGCGCGCAGCAGGCCGTCGGGCAGCGCCAGCACCGGCTCGGCCAGCAGGCGGCCGTCGCGCACGGCCCGCACCCGCCCGGCGCGCTCGGTGACGTAGAGGGTCCGGTCGCCGGGCCGGGTGGTCACAGCGGTGGGGGCCGACAGGCCGTCGACCACCACCTCCGTGCGCAGGCGGACGTCGTCGAGGGGTCGTGGCGGCAGCGGCTCGGCGGGCGGCGCGGTCCCGAAGGCCCGCACGGCCCCGGCACGCGTGGCCACCCAGTAGCCCCGGCCGTCGGGTCGCACGGCCATGCCCACCACCGGCTGGGCGGCGTCGGGCTCGGCGCCCGCGAAGGTGGCCCCGCCGAAGGTGAACACCCCGCCGTCGGCGGCCACGAGCCAGTAGCCGGTGCGGCCGTCGGCCGCGGCGCCGACGATCGGCCGGTTGAGCGGGATGGCGCCGAGGGAGCCGGCGAAGGCGGCGTCGCCGAAGGTGAAGACGCCGCCGTCGGCGGCGATCAGCCAGTAGCCGTCGCCGGAGGACGTGGCGGCCGCCGCCACCACGGGCTGGTTGAGGGGGATGGCGCCGAGGGAGCCGGCGAAGGCGGCGTCGCCGAAGGTGAAGACGCCGCCGTCGGCGGCGAAGAGCCAGTAGCCCTCACCCGACGGCGTGGCCGCCATGGCCACGATGGGCTGGTTGAGGGGGGTGGCGCCGAGGCCTCCCAGGTAGGGCGCGTCGCCGAAGGTGAAGACGCCGCCGTCGCTGGCCACCGCCCAGGCGCCGTCGCCGGACGGCGTGGCGGTCATGGCCACGACGGGCGCGTTGAGCGGGGCGGCGAGGTCGGCGAGCTCGGGCGCGTCGCCGAAGGCGGAGACGCCGCCGCGCTGGTCGATCAGCCAGTAGCCGGCGCCGGTCCCCGTGGCCGCGATGGCCGCCACGGGGTCGACGGCCGCGGCCGAGACGGGCTCGGCCCGCCACGTCGCCGACGCCACGGCGGGCACGGCTGCGGCGAGCAGGCCCGCCGCAGCCAGCAGCGCACGGCATCGCATCAGGCGCCCGCGGCGAAGTCCTCCACCATCTGGCGGGCCTCCTCGTCGCGGTACTGCACCGGAGGCGACTTCATGAAGTAGGCCGACGGGCCGAGCAGCGGGCCGCCGATGCCGCGGTCCTTGGCCAGCTTGGCGCAACGCAGGGCGTCGATGATCACGCCCGCGGAGTTGGGGGAGTCCCACACCTCGAGCTTGAGCTCGATGTTGAGCGGGGCGTCACCGAAGTTGCGGCCCTCCAGGCGGATGTAGGCCCACTTGCGGTCCTCCAGCCAGGCGACGTGGTCGGACGGGCCGATGTGCACGTCGTCGGCGGCGATGCCGTGGTCGAGCTGGCTCGTGACCGACTGCGTCTTGGAGATCTTCTTGGACTCCAGGCGCTCGCGCTCGAGCATGTTCTTGAAGTCCATGTTGCCGCCGACGTTCAGCTGGTACGTGCGGTCGAGCACCATGCCGCGGTCCTCGAAGAGGCGGGCCAGGATGCGGTGCACGATGGTGGCGCCGACCTGGCTCTTGATGTCGTCGCCCACGATGGGCACGCCGGCGTCGGCGAAGCGCTGCGCCCACTCGGGATCGCTGGCGATGAACACCGGGATGGCGTTGACGAAGGCCACGCCCGCGTCGAGGCAGGCCTGCGCGTAGTGCTTCTGGGCCTCCTCGGAGCCCACCGGCAGGTAGGACACCAGCACGTCGGCCCGCGTGGACCGCAGCACCTCGGCGACGTCGACGGGCGGCAGCGGCGACTCCTCGACGCTCTGGCGGTAGTACTTCCCGAGGCCGTCGAGCGTGGGGGCCCGCTGGACCTCCACGCCGAGGTGGCCCACCGGCGCGAAGCGCAGCGTGTTGTTGGGCTGGGCGAAGATCGCCTTGCCGGCGTCGAGGCCCACCTTGTTGGCGTCGACGTCGAAGGCGGCCACGAGCTCGATGTCGCGGATGTGGTAGCCGCCGAGCGTCACGTGCATGAGCCCCGGGACCTCGTCTCCGGGGTCGGCGTCGCGGTAGTACGCGAGGCCCTGCAGCAACGAGCTGGCGCAGTTGCCGAGCCCGGCGATGGCGAGGCGGATGGTCATGCGTGCATGGCTCCTTCTGGAGGGACGTCCCCGGTGGGACGGCCGGTGCCGTGGGGCGGGGCCGGCTCGGCCGGCTCGATCTGCTGGGTGGGGTCGGGCGGGTCGGTCTCGTCGGATCGGTCGGTCTCAGCCGCGATGAGGCGGTCGATCCAGGCGATCTCCCGCTCGATCTGCTCGCGGTCGTGCTCGCGCAGGAGCCGCCGGTAGGCGTCGAGGCGCTCCGACCCGACCCGCCGACGACCCGCCGACGCCGCGTGGAGCTGCTCCTCCAGGGTCGACCGGCGGCGGCGGAACAGCGCCAGCCGGCGTGCCGGGTCGAGGTAGCGGCAGAAGGCGACCTTCAGGCGGAAGGCCTTGTCGTCGAGGGAGGGGTCCTCGAGCAGCTCCTCGAGGAGGCGTTCGCCCCGTTCGGTGATGCCGTAGGACTTGCGACCTCGGGTGCCCCGCTCGGCCAGCCGGCGCGTGCGGAACACCGAGGCCTCGCCCGAGAGCGAGCCGGTGAGGGGCACCGAGCGGGCCCGGGTGGCCGCCTCCACCGCCTTCACCGCCCCGCTGGCCTCGAGACGGGCCAGACCGGGGTACAGGGACCCGAACGACGCCCGGGACCCGGCCACCTCGGCGATGCGCTTCTTCAGCTCGTACCCGTGGAGCTCCTGCTCGCGCAGCACCCCGAGGATGGCCAGCTCGATCACTCGGACAAACCTATCGCCTCGATATATCGAACGACAAGCATCTGTGTGGCGATCCGGCCGCGATGCGCGGCCCGTTCCCGGCGGGAGGTCGCCAGGTAGCCTGGCCCGGTGACCTTCCGGCCCGACGCCGTGCCGCCCGGGATGCCGCCCGGGATCGGCACGGGCGTGGTCGACTACCGGCTCGCCCGCCAGGCCCTCCTGAGCGAGTTCCGCAAGGGGCGGCTGGCCCGGCACCAGGTGTGCGACGCCCATCCCGAGCTGGTGCGCAACGCCCGTGAGCTGGGCACGCCTACGCGCCTCGACTGCCCGGTGTGCGAGGTCGACCAGCTGGTGCTCGTCACCTACGTCTTCGGGCCGCGCCTGCCGGCCCACGGCCGCTGCATCTCCTCCAAGGACGAGCTGGCCAAGCTGCACCGCCGGGCCGACCGCTTCACCGCCTACGTGGTCGAGGTGTGCCGGTCCTGCTCCTGGAACCACCTCACCCGGGTCTTCCCCATCGGGCGCGGCCGGCGCTGAGCCGGCGGGGCGGGGGTGTGCCGCACGACCTTGCAGCCGGTCGGGGGGCCGGTCCTACGATGGCGGGCGACCGCCGGCAGCCGCAGGGGCGCTGGACGGCACGAAGGAGAGAGCACATGGCGTCTCGCATGACCGCGCCCGACGTCCTGGCCCGCAAGGGGGGCGTCCCGCTCGTGATGGTGACCGCCTACGACGCGCCGTCGGCGCGCGTGGCGGACGAGGCCGGCGTCGACCTGATCCTGGTCGGCGACTCGGTGGCGATGGTGGTCCTCGGCTACGAGGACACGTTGCAGGTGACCGTGGAGGACATGGCCCACCACGTGGCCGCCGTGGCCCGCACCCGGCCGCGCCCGATGGTGGTGGGCGACCTGCCCTGGATGAGCTACCACCTCGGTGCCGACGACGCTGTCCGCAACGCCGCCACGCTGGTCCGGGCCGGCGCCCAGGCGGTGAAGCTCGAGGGCGGCCGCAAGCGGGCGGCCACCGTCCGGGCCATCGTCGACGCCGAGATCCCGGTCATGGGCCACATCGGGCTCACCCCCCAGTCCGTGCACGCCATGGGCGGCTTCAAGGTGCAGGGGCGCACCGTGGATGCCGCCCGCCACCTGGTCGACGACGCGCTCGCCCTGCAGGACGCGGGCTGCTTCTCGCTGGTGCTGGAGGGCGTGCCCGACGTCGTGGCCCGGATGGTGACCGACGCCGTCGCCATCCCCACCGTCGGCATCGGCGCCGGAGCCGGCTGCGACGGGCAGGTGCTCGTGTACCACGACCTGCTCGGCCTCGAGGACCGTCCCCCCGCCAAGTTCGTGCGCCGCTACGCCGCGCAGAAGGCCGATGCGGTGGCCGCGGTGCGGGCCTACGCCGCCGACGTCCGCTCGGGGGCCTTCCCGAGCGACGCGGAGACCTACCACCTGGCCGACGGCGTCGCGGAGGCGCTCGGGCTCTACACCGGCGTGGCGTGAGCCGGCGCAGGGCGAGGGCCGCGGCGGCCCTGATCGCTGCGGCCCTCGCCCTGACCACCGCCTGCGGCGACGACGGGGGCGAGGTGCCGCCGTCATCCACGGTGGCCGCGTCGCAGGCGCCGAGCACCAGCGGGCCGCGGCCGGGGGCCGTGGTGCCGCAGGGGTTCGACCGGGTCAGCGTGGCGCTGACCCGCCCGGACGGCACCGTCGTGACCTGGTGCGTCTGGCTGGCCGACACCGCCGCCCTCCGGGCGCGGGGCCTGATGGAGGTCACCGACCTCGGCGAGGCCGACGGGATGCTGTTCCGCTTCGGCCAACCCACGGAGGGGCGCTTCTACATGCTGCGCACCCGGCTGCCGCTGTCCATCGCCTTCTTCGGCGCGGACGGGCGGCTGGTGTCGACCGAGGACCTGGCGCCCTGCCCCGACGACGACGATGACCCGCTCTGCCCGCGCTACGGCGCCTCGGGCCCGTACATCGACGCGCTGGAGGTGCCCCAGGGGGCCCTGGCCGGCGCGGGCATCGGCCCCGGGACGCTCCTGGCGGTCGGCGGGGGGTGCTGAGGGGAACTTCGTACCTGCCCCGGTGGACGATGGGGGCGTGCGACGGCGTAGGCTGGCCGATCAGACAAGTCGACCCTGCTCCACGCGATGGGGCCCCGGCCCGGCCGGGACCGAAGGGAGGTGCTCGCGATGCGAGCCTATGAACTGATGGTGATCGTCGACGGCGCGCTCGAGGAGTCGGTCGTCGACCAGGTCCTCACCCTGGTGCGCGACCAGGCCGCGTCGGCGGGGGCCACCGTGGCCACCGTCGACAAGTGGGGGAAGCGCCGCTTCGCCTACGAGATCGACCACAAGCAGGAGGGCTACTACGTCGTCGTCGAGCTCACGCTCGAGGGCGGCTCCCTCGACGGGCTCGAGCGGGCCCTGCGCCTCTCCGACGACGTGGTCCGCCACAAGCTGCTCCGCCTCCCCGATCGCGAGGCCGCCCGGCGCGGCCTGCTCGGGGCGGGGGTCGCAGCCTCCGACTGAGCACTGGAGCGACCCATGTCGAACGGCAACAGCGTCACCCTCGTCGGCAACATCACCCGCGACCCCGAGCTCCGCTTCACCGCCACCGGGCAGGCCACGGCCAGCTTCGGCCTGGCCGTGAACCGCCGCTGGCAGAACCGTCAGACGGGCGACTGGGAGGAGGCCACCTCCTTCTTCAACGTGGTCGCCTGGCGCGAGCTGGCGGAGAACATCACGGAGTCCCTGAGCAAGGGCTCCCGGGTCATCGTCACCGGCCGCCTCGAGCAGCGGTCGTGGGAGACGCAGGACGGCGAGAAGCGCAGCGTCACCGAGGTGGTGGCCGACGAGGTCGGCCCCAGCCTCCGGTGGGCCACCGTCACGGTGATGAAGAACGACCGCCGCCCCGGTGAGGGCAGCGCACCCGCCCGCGCCGGCCGCGGCAGCGGTGGCGGGGGGTACGACGAGAGCGAGGAACCCTTCTGATGAAGAGCCGAGGCGACAGCAAGCGCTCCAAGGCCAAGGACACCACCAAGAAGGTCAAGAAGAAGACCAGCATCCTCACGCAGGAGCGGGTGGAGTACGTCGACTACAAGGACGTCAACCTGCTGCGCCGCTTCATGTCCGACCGGGCGAAGATCCGCGCCCGGCGCGTCAGCGGCAACGACTCCCAGCAGCAGCGTGAGGTGGCCCGGGCGATCAAGAACGCCCGGGAGATGGCGCTGCTGCCCTACGCGGCGCGGGTGACCACGCAGCGGACGCCGCGGGGCGAGCGGGGCGACCGCGGCGATCGGGGCGAGCGGGGCGATCGGGGCGACCGTGGAGGCCGCCAGGCCGCGGAGCAGGCGGCCGAGCAGGCACCGGCGACCACCGCGCCCGGGGCCACTGAGGACGGCGCGGCGGCGCCCGAGGTCGAGGAGGCGTGATGCAGGTGGTGCTCCGGGCCGACGTGCCCGACCTCGGCAAGCGGGGCGACATCGTCGACGTCGCCACCGGCTACGCCCGCAACTACCTGCTGCCGCAGGGTCTCGCCCTCACCGCCACGCGCGGGGTCGTCGCCCAGGCGGCCGCCATGCGCAAGGCCCGCGACATCCAGGACGCCCGGGCCCGGGCCGCCGGCGAGGAGATCGCCCGCGTGCTCGTGCCGGCGGTGATCACCATCCCGGCCCGGGCCGGGTCGGAGGGCCGGCTGTTCGGCTCGATCACCGCCCAGGACGTCACCGACGCAGTGCAGGCCCAGACCGGGATCGAGCTCGACCGGCGCAAGCTCACGCTGCCCGAGCCGATCAAGACCCTCGGCACCCACCAGGTGCCCGTGAAGCTCCACACCGACGTGCAGTTCGCCGTCACCGTGGAGGTCGTCGCCAGCTGACCGGCCTACGGCCCGGACGTTCGCGCCGGGCGTGACCGCGCGGCGCGCGCCCCCAGCGTGGGCGGGGCGTCGGGGCGGCCACCACCCACAGCAACCACCACACCGAGTAGGCCAGTCCGGGCGCTCGGCGCGGATCCACCGCGGCGCGCGCCCCGGCATCCACAATCGGGGCCGCTCCTCCACAAGGTCGTCCCCAGGCGCGTCCACGAACAAATCGCGCCTCGTCCACTGGTTCCCCACAACGCGCGCGAAGGAGGGTGTGCAGGCATGGACGATCGCTCCGACCGCCCGGGCCGCCGCGACGCCGGCGGCGGCAGGGGGGAGCGGTCACCTGACGCGCCGGGGCGGGTGCCGCCCCACAACCTGGCCGCCGAGGAGTCGCTGCTCGGCGCCATGCTGCTCTCCAAGGACGCCGTCACCAGCGCCGTGCAGCTCTGCAAGGCGTCCGACTTCTACAAGCCGGCCCACGGGCACGTCTTCGACGCCATCACCAGCCTCTACGCCCGGGGCGAGGCCGTCGACCCGGTCACCGTGGCCGAGGAGCTGAAGCGGGCCGGGTTGCTCGAGGCCCTCGGCGGGCCCGCGCTGCTGGTCGACCTCCAGGCCAACACGCCGTCGATCTCCAACGCCGCCTACTACGCCCGCATCATCGAGGAGAACGCGCTCCTGCGCCGGCTGATCGGCGTGGCCGGCGACATCGCCGACCTGGCCTACACGGTGCCCGACGACGTCACCAAGGCCGTCGACGAGGCCGAGTCGATGATCTACGCCGTGGGCCAGCGGCGGGTCGAGGACACCGTCAAGCCGCTGCGCGACCTGCTCGACCTGAGCCTCGACCGGCTCGAGCACCTGTTCATGCGAGGCGACGCCGTCACCGGGCTCCCCACGGGCTACGCCGACCTCGACGAGGTGCTGTCCGGCCTGCAGCCCTCCACCCTGGTGGTCATCGGGGCCCGGCCGAGCGTGGGCAAGACCGCCTTCGCCCTGGGCCTCGCCGCGGCGGCGGCGGTGGAGCACCACAAGCCGGTGCTGTTCTGCTCGCTCGAGATGGGGCACCTCGAGCTCACCCAGCGCCTGCTCGCCGCCGAGGCCCGCGTCGACTCGTCGAAGATGCGCAACGGGCGCCTCACCGACGCTGACTGGACCAAGATCAGCCACGCCCTCGGCCGCCTGTCGGAGGCGCCGCTCTTCATCGACGACAACCCCAACCTCACGGTCATGGAGATCCGGGCCAAGGCCCGCCGGCTGAAGAGCCGGATCGGCGAGCTCGGCCTGATCGTCGTCGACTACCTCCAGCTGATGAGCGGGCGGGGGTCGGCCGAGAACCGCCAGGTCGAGGTGTCGGAGATGAGCCGCGGCCTGAAGATCCTGGCCCGCGAGCTGGAGACGCCGGTGGTGGCGCTGTCGCAGCTCTCCCGCGCGCTCGAGCTGCGCGCCGACAAGCGGCCCATGCTGGCCGACCTGCGCGAGTCGGGCTCGATCGAGCAGGACGCCGACGTGGTCCTGTTCCTGTACCGCGACGAGGTCTACAACCCCGAGACGCCCGACGTCGGCACCGCCGAGGTGATCGTGGCCAAGCACCGCAACGGGCCCACCGGCACCGTGCGGCTGGCCTTCCTGGCCCACTACACCCGCTTCGCCAACATGGCCCGCGGCGTCTGACCGCCTGAGCGGCGCGTAGGGTGCGCGCCGTGACGGGTGCGGACGTCGGCGAGCGGCGCGACGGCCGGGAGGGCCGCGACCTGTTCGCCGCCATCGACATCGGCACCAACTCGATCCACCTGCTGGTGGCGCGGGCCTTGGGCACCGAGGGCTTCCAGACCATCACCACCGACAAGGCCGTGGTCCGCCTGGGCTCGGGGTCGGGCGACATGAAGCACCTCGCCCGCGACGCCATCGACCGGGGCGTGGCCGCGCTGGCCCGCTTCGGCCGGATCGCGAGCACGTCCGGCGCCACGGTGCGAGCGGTGGCCACCAGCGCGGTGCGGGAGGCCGCCAACCGCGACGAGTTCCTGCGCCGGGCCCGCGACGAGGCCGGCATCGAGGTCGAGGTGGTGTCCGGCGCGGAGGAGGCCAGGCTCATCCACCTCGGCGTGGTCCAGTCGGTGGCCGTCGAGGGTCGGCGGGTGCTGGTGATCGACATCGGGGGCGGCAGCACCGAGGTGGTGGTAGGCGAGGGCCCGCACGTGCTCGACGCCCGCAGCCTGAAGCTGGGCGCCATCCGGCTCACCGAGCGCTGGTTCCGCGACGAACCGCTCACCAAGTCCCAGGTGAAGGCCTGCCGCGCCCAGCTGCGCAACCACCTCGCCCCGGCGGTGCGGGAGGTGGCCGCCTACGGCTTCGACCTGGCCGTCGGCAGCTCCGGGACGATCATCAACGTGGCCGAGATGGCCCTCGCCCGGCGGGGTGGCCGCACGGCCCGCAGCGCCACCAACGCCACCATCACCCGCCAGGAGGTGGAGGAGGTGGTGGCCGCGCTGGTGGGGGCGCCCACCGCTCGGGCCCGGGCCCGGCTCCCGGCGCTCGACCCCCGCCGCGCCGACATCATCGTGGGCGGGGCCCTGCTGCTCGAGCAGCTCTTCGCGGAGCTCGGGATCGAGGAGATGACGGTGTCGTCGTCGGCGCTGCGGGAGGGCGTGCTGCTCGACACGCTCCAGCGCGAGCGCGACGCCGCGCTGCACCAGCTGGGCGACATCCGCCGGCGGGGCGTGCGCCGCCTCATGGCCCTGAACGAGGCCGACGAGCAGCGCCACGCCGAGCACACCGCCCGGCTGGCCCTCGAGCTCTTCGACGCCACCGCCGGCTGGCACCGGCTGGGCGAGCCGGCCCGGGAGTTCCTGGAAGCGGCCGCGCTGCTGGCCAACGTGGGGCTGGTCATCTCCCACGCCGGGCACCACCTGCACTCGTCCTACGTGATCCGCCACGCCGAGCAGCTCGTCGGGTTCACCGAGCGGGAGGTGGAGCTCATCGCCCAGGTGGCCCGCTACCACCGCAAGAGCGAGCCGAAGCCGAGCCACCCCGACTTCGTGGCCCTCGACCCCGACGACCAGCAGCTGGTGCGCACCCTGGCGGGTCTGCTCCGGGTGGCCATCGCCCTCGATCGCACCCACGCCCGCGTGGTGCGCCACGTGCGGGCCCGCGGGGGCGACGACGGCCTGACCTTGGAGCTCGACGTGACCGGCGACGCCGAGCTGGAGCGCTACACCGCCGACGAGCGCAAGGGCCTGCTCGAGCGGGCCCTGGGCGTGCCGGTGCGCCTGGCGACGCCCGCGCCCACGGCGCGCTGACCCTTCCCCGGTCCCGCTCCGCGGCGCGACGCTGCGACCGTGGGGGAGCGGGGACAGCGGTGGGCGGAGCGCCTCGAGCTGGAGGTCCTGCCGCTCTACCCGGTCGAGCCGGCGCCTCGCCCGTCGCTGGCGGGCCGCATGGCCAGGGCCACCGGGGCGGCCACGGCCCGGCTGGTGGAGACCGGACCTCGCCGCCAGGCGCACGTGCTCGCGGCTCGCAGCGCGCCGGGCCACGGCGGGCTGCACGGCGGCTCGCCCACCGGCCGGGTGGTGCCCCGCAGGGTCCCGCTGCCGCCGGAGGACGCTACGGCGGCCTTCGACCGCTGGGTCGCTGCGGCCGGCCGGTTGCGGCGGTCCCACGTCGTGCTGACCGGGCCTCCGCCGCCGGGCGCCCTCGACCGGGACGTGCTGCGGGCCGCCGCGGGACGCCTGGCCGTGGTGCCGGGCGTGCACGTGCGGGTGTGGCTGGCGATCAGCCCGTGGAGCCGTCGCGACGTCCAGCTCGACGTGCGACCGGCGGGCCGCGCCGGGCGCCCGGCGCCCATCGCGGGCGCCTGGTTCCGAGCCGCCCACGGGCTGCTCGACGAGCTCACCGCCGAGCTGGTCCGGCTGGCGGGCGTCCCCGCGCCCGCCTGACCGGGCCGCGGTGGGTCAGCTCGGGTAGAGCCCGTCGTGGGCCAGCCGGCCCAGCACGCCGAGGTCGACGCCGAGGTCGCCGGCCACCTCCTCCACCACGGCGAGGTCCTTGCGCAGGAAGGTCCCGACGCGGTCGAGGAGCTCGTCCATCGCCCCGGAGCCGGCCAGCATCTCGACCGCGAAGCTGCGGCCGCTGCAGTGGCGCACCACGCCGGCCAGGGTGGACGGGTCGACGCCCAGCTCGTGCCCGAGGCGGACTGCGTCGGCCACCACGCCCACGTGGGCGGCCAGCAGGGCGTTGTTCACCAGCTTGAGCTTCTGGCCCGCGCCGAGAGGACCCAGGTGGAAGATCGGGTCGCCGTAGCTCTCCAGGGCCGGCCGCACGGCGGCCACCGCGTCGTCGTCGCCGCCCACCAGCAGCGTGATGGCCCCGTCGCGGATCTGCTGCGCGCTGCCGCTCACCGGCGCGTCGACCACCCGCACGCTGCGCGGCGCGCCCTCCGCCGCCAGCCGCTCGGCCGTGGCCGGGCTGCCGGTGGTGTGGATCACCAGCGTCGAGCCGGGCGCCATGGCGGGCAGCAGCCCGCCCTCCAGCGCGACCTCGCGCACCTGGCCGTCGGAGAAGACGCACACCGCCACGGCGTCGGCGTCGACGGCCACGTCGGTGAGCGCCCCCACGGTGGTGGCGCCCGCGCCGCCGAGCCGCTGGGCCACCTCGGGGCGGCGGGCGTACACCCGCACCTCGTGGCCCGCGCCGAGCAGCCGCTCGACCATCGGTTCGCCCATCGCCCCCGGTCCCACGAACCCCACCCGCATGGGCGGGGACCGTACACGTCACGCGAAGCGGGGCATGACCTCCTCGGCGAACAGCCGCAGGGTGGCCTCGCTGCCGCGGTCGAACACGAAGAACACGAAGGTGCTGAAGCCCTCGGCGGCCAGCTCCTCGATGCGGTCGCCGACCCGTTCGGGCGTGCCGATGAAGCCGCCGTCGTGCAGGCCGAACCCGGGGCCGCCGTAGCGCCGCTCGGCCAGCGCGGTGGCCGCCGCGACGGCGTCGTCGTCGGCGCCGATCACCAGCACGGCCTCCAGCGAGCGCCGGACGGAGGCCGGGTCGCGGCCGACCCTGGCGCACTCCTCGTCGAGGCGGCGCGACAACCCCACCATGTCGCCCAGGGCGTAGGTGGGCACGTTCCACACGTCGGCGTAGCGGGCCACCAGCGGCAGCGTGCGCTTGGGACCGGCCCCGCCGACGTGGATGGGTGGCCCCGACGGCTGCACCGGAGGCGGCAGGTTGGGCAGGTCGCGGACCTGGTAGTGCCGCCCCTCGAACGTGGTGCGCGGCGAGCGGAACATCTGGGTCAGGATCTCCAGGCCCTCCTCCAGCCGCTCGGAGCGCTCGGCCAGCGAGCCCCACGGCAGGCCCGCCTGGTGGTGCTCGAACTCCACCGAGCCGCTGCCGATGCCCAGCTCGAGGCGCCCCCCGGAGATCACGTCGAGGGTGGTGGCCATCTTGCCGAGCAGCGCCGGGTGGCGGAAGTTGTTGCACAGCACGAGGTGCCCGACGCGCAGCCGCTCGGTGTGGGCCAGCAGCGCGGTGGCCAGCGTCCAGCCCTCGAGGGCCGGCACGTCGGGCAGCCCCGGGCCGTAGAGGTGGTCGAACAGCCAGAACGACGTGTAGCCGAGCTCCTCGCACAGGCGCGCCCGGTGGAGGAGGTCGTCGTAGCCGAAGGCCAGCTGCGGGATGTAGATGCCGAACTCGATGTCGCGGCCCATCAGGTCGGCGACGACGCACCCTTCGGCATGGGCAGCGAGAGCACGGTCTCACCGGCGAGCGTCGGCCCGGTGGTGTGCAGGTGGCAGTGCACCACGCTGCCGTCGGGCGTGACGTAGCCCTCCGGGTCGACCGTGTGGCACACGTCCATCACCCACGGGCAGCGGGTGTGGAAGCGGCACCCGCTGGGCGGGTTGGTCGGGCTCGGGATGTCGCCCTCGAGCACGATGCGCCGGCGTTCCCGCTGCACCAGCGGATCCGCCACCGGGATGGCCGACAGCAGCGACCGGGTGTAGGGGTGCTTGGGCCGCAGGTAGACGTCGTCGGAGCCACCCTGCTCGACCACCCTGCCCAGGTACATCACGGCGATGTGGTCGCTGGCGTGGCGCACCAGCGAGGGGTTGTGGGCGATGAGCAGGTAGGTGAGCTTCAGGTTCTGCTGCAGCTCCTCGAGCAGGTTGATGACCTGCGCCTGCGTCGACACGTCGAGGGCCGAGACCGGCTCGTCGAGCACGATCAGGCGGGGGTTGACCGTGAGCGCCCGGGCGATCGACAGGCGCTGCAGCTGACCGCCCGACAGCTCGCGCGGGTAGCGGTGCAGGTGCTCCGCGGGCAGGCCGACCATCGAGAGCAGCTCGGCGACGCGGGTCTCCCGCTCGGCCCGGCTCATGCTGTCGTGGGTCTCCAGCGGCTCCGCCACGCTCTGGCCCACCTGGGTGAGGGGGTCGAGCGACGAGTACGGGTCCTGGAACACCATCTGCATGTCGCGCCGCATCGGGCGCACCGCGCTCGGCTTCAGCTTGGTGATGTCCCTGCCGTCGAAGTGCACGGTGCCCTTGGTGGGCTCGAGCAGGCGGATCGCCACACGGCCGAGCGTGGACTTGCCCGACCCGGACTCGCCCACGAGCCCGAGGGTCTCGCCGGGCATGATGTCGACGCTGACGCCGTCGACGGCCCGCACGTGGCCCTTGACCCGCTGCAGCACGCCGGCCCGGACCGGGAACAGCATGGTGACGTCGCGGAGGCGGACCAGCGGCTCGCCGCCCGCAGCGCCGTTGCCGGCGTGGCCGTTGGTGGACGGATCGACGATGGTGCTCACGGCGCCTTCCCAAGGGTGAGCTCGTGCACGCGGATGCAGCGGGACAGGTGGGCCTCGTCGTCGGCCGTGCCGAGGGCGATGGGCTGCTGCCCGCACTCGACCTTGGCGTAGGCGCAACGGTTGGCGAACCGGCAGCCGATGTCGTGCTCACCGGGCGACGGGACTCGGCCGGGGATCACGTAGAGGGCCTCGCCGGGCTTGGTGTCCTGCGGCATGGCCTTCAGCAGGCCCTCGGTG